>OMLO01001502.1_pt1 | contig 18026 bp, 17 predicted proteins | sample 1674811 | NCBI WGS metagenome assembly OMLO01 (sample SAMN06265003, study PRJEB25207) | coral metagenome | isolation source: Coral host | place: Mexico:La Bocana,Puerto Morelos, Mexico | collected 2008-11-13 | reverse complement strand
TACCATTGGCTACAATGTAGCTGTAGCCAATAACAACTTGCGTTACTATTTGCGACTACCATGAAGAAAAAAAAAAAAACAAACAAACTCGTCCTAATTTCTAACGCGGATTGCTTCGCATCCGCGTAATAAATGTGCATTCTATATTCTGTCTACTCAATCTAGCGTTACCTTAGCATTACGCTTGCTTGGTTTGGCAGTGGATCACTGGGCTGCATATAATAGTCCAAGTCCCTCTTTAGCTCGGTTGCTCAGCACCAACATGGCGCCTTCCTGTTACTACCCTTCTTGTGCTATAGCGTTATGACTCCGTTATGAGCGACCCTGGAAAAGCATCAGCAACAAGCTATAGACAGAGCTTGGAAACCCTTGTTGAACGTGGTGAAAATGACGACATCGTCGTGTCAACAGGTGGCAAATGCAGCTGCAAAGGTGATCGCGGATCCGCAGATTCAGAGGCACTTTGTCCAAAACGTCCTGCGGGTTCTGTAGCACAAGGAAAACAAACGATGCAATCTTCTGCTAGTTCAGACACGTCTGATAAGGATCGTGCGATAAAAAGTCCGCTCAAGGCTCAGATGTCGAGAAGTTTCTTTCGATCGCGGTCTTGGAGTTGGACGTCTATAGATGGCAGTTCGCTGAGTCCGTCAAAAAGCCGGCTAGGAACCGTTCCGGTGGAAGATCCCATAACACACGAGAGCGTGGTAAATAGTAGAGTGCTGCTGCTGTATACTGGTGGAGCTCTTGGATGGAAGGTGGATCCAGCAGATCTTGAAGGTAAGTAAAAAATAAAAATTCCAGCTGTTGTTGTTTTGTCTATTTCTTCGGGGAAGGGAGGTACTGAAAGATATTTTGGGTGTGGTAGCACGAATAAGGCCAGATCCTGTTTTGCGGGTGTGGCTTGAAATTTTTGTCACCCCTAAGTATCAATTCTTAAACAACACATTATCTCCTGTCATATCTTTTTTATGCTCAGTACCCTAGATTGTACCACAAAAGCCCTAGATTGTACCACGAAAGCTCCTGCTGTGGACCTTGTGAGGCTGAACTACCTAAGTTGTATCAAAATCTGGCTTTTGTAACCTCTAAAATGTATAACAAACATCTGTTCCTTTTTATTTGGGAGTCCCATCAGGAGCTGAACAGAGTCCTCGAACCTTGTCACATTTCCTGAACTGGGTCAGGGTTACCTTTCAATTTCAAAGTTACCAGGGACAAGTAACCTAATATGTGTTGATCATTATTTCTCAAATTCTTGTTATAAACTACCTCTCTGATTGCTTTACATGTACATTTATTATATTGTTTTCTTTTTCCTGAGACACAAGCTTTCCTGAGTCGTTTTCTGGTTACCTTTATCACACAACATTTCTGGTTGTTTCACAGGATTCCATCTTGATAAGAAAAATGTGCTGAAGGAACTGAAAAAACTTCCAATGATGCACGATGTGGAGTATGTAGACTATATCCAAAGCAATGTCCTGGATGATATTCCAGAGGAAGGGATTGGATCAGATACAATAGTAATGCCGTAAGTAAATATTAAAAAATTCTGTTTTGACAGAAGTGTCCAATCTTGCCCAAACAAGATCTGGTTTGTAACATTGAGTGATTCCAGAAAATATCCGTACCATACCACGGACGGCTTCTCGGAATTCCGAGAGCAAGGGGGGGTTCTTTGAACTGGAATTCTTAAGGCATGGGGGGATACTTACGAGTGGAATTCTGAAGGCATGGGGGGGGTTAGATCTGGGATTTACACAGGCGACAACAGAAGGCGGAACAGAAGCAGAGTAATTAGAAATATTTTCCCATAAAATAACCGAAATTGGCAAATTAGTGAACCTTTAGGGTCTGACGAAAAAACGGAAAATCTGAACGGGAGGGGAGAGGGGGTTACGATTATGGAAATCCGAGGGCATGAGGGGATGACGCATTTTGAAAGTTCTGAAGGTAAGGGGGGGTTAAAATATGGAAGCCATCCGTGGCATGGTACGAATATTTTCTAGAATCACCCATTCTGTAATTTGGAGTATTTCTACTTCCCTTAGGCTAGGATGCTACAAATGACAACAAAAGTAGTTGCGACAGTTCCAACATATTCCATTGTCAAATAACAAATTTGGAATCTGCTATTATCAGTGATTTTGCATGGTACTCCAGTCCTCCCCCACTCCCCCCAAAAAGTTGTAGCTTTCAACAGGATTTGAGTTTTGCATATCAATATTGATTGGGGAAGGGAAAGGCCAAACTAGTCACATCACCATAACAGTGAGAACTATAGAAAAGAACTCTGTAAAACTGACATATCTCAACACTTTTGTCACCAATGTAGGTAGTGCATCACAGGGTTTTCCCTGGCATCAAAATCCCCCCATTGCATATATGCTTGAGGGGAGAAAGGCACTCTGAGGGTTTTAACATCTTGTTTAGGAAGAGTAATTCTCGCAAGGGTTCCAACCCTTCCATGGGAAAGATATCGATATTCACTTTACTGAGCTATTTAATGCAGTCACCATCAGGTCACTTAAATGTGGTTCTATCAATGGGGTGGCCCTATTAATTGAAGGGGCTCTTTGAATATGAAAATGCCTGACTGAACTTTTGTTTGGGCCAAAATAAAGTGTCTATAATAACAAGGTAGCCATAAGACAAGAGTTTCAACGTCTTTATTATGGATTTCATCATTCTTCTCAGTGTAAGCAAATATGGAAAACGGATCTTTGTAGATGTTCTGGAGATGAAGGAAAGAGATGTGGTTGTCCACTCCAAGGATCAAGACATTCAAGATTGGTCCAATATTGCTTTACAGATCAAGGAATACTATGAGAATTATCATGGATTTGTCATTCTTCATGGCACAGATACTATGGCATATCTTGCATCTGCACTGTCCTTTATGTTTGAGAACCTTGGGAAATCAGTCATCTTCACTGGTTCACAGGCACGTCTAGAAATAAGCATAGAAACATAGATAACCTGGTTAGACTGCAAAACACAGAAGCAACAATAAACTTGTTCTTTTGATGCGATACATGCATACATTAATTGAAGCCCTCCCATTGAGGCTTTTCAGCCACAATGCAGCGGCAATTCAGCCAGGCTAGTACTACATATTCATTTATGAAATGTACTACACATTGGTGTTAAGACTGGTATCAAATACAATGTTTCAGTTATGTGTTTTTTTTGCTTAGGACAAGGAAACAAATTCATGAAATACATTTTAGACACAGATATAAACAGTTTAGTTTACTTGGACAATGGGTGCATCCCATAGACTTGATAGGCAGAGTCTACAGGACACACCAGCTAGTTTACAGGTGCGCCAAGAAAACAAGCAATTTAGCCTCTGTGAATTTCTTATCTTTAGATAATTATATACTAGACAAAAGCATAGAATTGGATGAAGTGAAGGTTAACAGAAACATTCATTTTTAGCCTCATCATTAATATGTGCTTTTCACACAGTATGCCCTAAGTGATCATTTAAATGATGGAAGACAAAATTTACTGGGAGCTATAATGATTGCTGGTCATTATGTCATTCCAGAGGTAAATGTATTTTACTGTATTTTAAAAATTCATTGCTTGCTTTCTTGTTGTGTTTGGCTTGAAGAAGTAACAACAATACATCAATCCTTATTTTCTTGCCATTAATTTCCCGAAAGGTGACGCTATACTTCCATGGAAAACTTTATCGTGGGAATCGTGCCTTGAAGGTAGATGCACGCAGATTTGGCGCCTTTGATTCCCCAAACTGTCCCCCATTGGCTACAGTAGAGGCAGGAATTGAAGGTATGATAAAGCAGGTCAATCTGTTGGAGATGCAGAGTCAGAAATTTTTGTCATGTTCAATCCACTACTGAGTCAGATACATCTTGCTCAGGATCAAGAAGATCTGAGGCTGGACAGAGTTGTTGTATAAATTGTGTATTTAGGCAAGGAGGCGGGGGGGGGGAGACTCCTGTAATGTTGAACCTCTCAAGAAACCCTCCCTATTTGCTATACACCGCTAGATGTAATGAACAGTTTCTTCTTCCTCTCAGTTCCACCCTTGAAGGGCTGGCATGTGACACATGAATTAAGTTGGGGAGATGTTACGATTAGGGTTGGGGGTTACATTAAGTGCTCATATCCACGCAGGTACAAGTACCTTCTCTGAATTTAGCTGGGGTTTCTTCAATGAAGTTGCAATAATAGGGGCGGCTTTGTCATTAATGCTGAGTAACATAACACCTTTGCTGTCCATTTACAGAAAATATTCATTTATTTGTGTCCAAATTTGTTTTATTATGGTCAATATACTCTCATTAATACCAATGTGACTTTCATTTGTGTGTAAGGAAGGTTCAAAAATAACATTTGCATGTGTATTAGCTTTCAAAATTATCAAATGATAAACAAAACCTCCTTTGACATTCATTGGCTGTAAATGTATTTTAATTTTTGTTGAAATTAAATTTGTTGTCATGAAACGACCATCATTTACACTTTTAGGTAATCCTTTTTTCAAAAAAGACTTTCAATAACACAATTTGCATGAGAACTCACAATCAATTGTATCATTAAACAACCATGTTCATGAAGGTAACGCTGTGTTATTAAATGTCTCATCTTTTTTTTAATTTAGGGGGTTTGATCGACACCCCCAAATCCTCCTAGCTCCACCCCAGGTGACCTTTGAAAATGTTATGAACAAGTCATTTTCTTTGTGCTCTTTGTAGTCGAGTGGGAGGAGTTGTTCAATGAAAACCAAGCAACTAAATTCAAAGTCCATACCAAGATGAGTTCAAGAATAGGAGTATTGAGAATCTTTCCTGGTATCACACCTGAAGCTGTAAGTGTTTTAACTGTTTGCTTAACAGCTCACTGTACGAAATATTTAATGGTTCAGTATCAGGAAAGGTTTTGGGAGCTCAGATTTGGTGAGTTAATTGGAACTCGAAAAATAAGCAGTTACTGCATGACTTTCAAAGGTTTCATTTGAATGGTTTCATTCAGAGGGTTGAAAGGAAGAATTAACCACCTTGTACAGCATAATAAACAGTACCACATTTCATGTGAATGGTCACACACTAGTATAAACTGTATTGCGTTTGAATTGTCACACATCAGGATTGAAACTTGGACACAACTTCCCATAACTTAAGGACATTCCCCAGTATTGCACTGCTCATCCCCACTGCGCGTGATTTCACATGTGATTAGCGCGCGCGCATAAGAAAATGACGACTTTTTCCTTGCGGCTGGACCTCGCCATAGAGGTAAATCGTCATTTCTTCGTAAAGGAGTGTGGTGACCTATAATTTTTTTCTGTTGTTTTGAGTTATAAATTTCTCTATGTAAAATAAATATGGCCAAATTCTCAGTTTAGAACAAGAAACAATCGTGTGAAACGTGAATTAAGCAAGCAATCGTGACTATAATCATTGTACTAATTATAAAGATTTAGTGGGTACAAACAAGGTGCTGTTGCTTCTAAACGAACATGGGGCCGGATTCTTAATTTTTATTTCAAAATTTAAGTTTCTATAATACAAAAAATCAATAGGTAACGTTTGACAGGTTCTATTTCAGTGGAATAACCACATTGTTAAAAATGTGGGGGTGGGGGAGTGTACTCAGTTCGTGACCCTTCCCTCCTCTCTCTTTTAGGTGCGTGCTTTCCTCGAGCCCCCAATAGAAGGTGTAGTCCTTGAAACCTATGGCAGTGGGAATGGTCCTGATTCACGAGAAGAACTCCTGGAGGAGATACGAACTGCCACCAAGCGAGGAGTCATCATTGTCAATTGTACGCAGTGCTTGTATGGCCATGTTGTTGACTCATATGCTACAGGAAGGGTAAGGAGAATTTCTGTAGTGACTCGAGATCTAGAGATGTTTTCTCTTTGAGTGTCACCACACTTTGGTGTTGAGAGTAAAAACAATCATAATTCATACAGTGCCTTATTAGTAACAGTAAATAATTGTAACGCTAATGTAAAAATTTCACATATTTTTTTTTTTTACCAGAAACATTCCCTAGTAGTTACTGGAAAGATGAACAGATCCCTTTCCAACCCCACTTTTCCACTTCCAAATTCGTTGCCTAAATGTTTAGATGAAATCTGAAATTACGAAGCACATAACTTCTCACACTTTTCTACAAGGCCCGAAGAGCGCACATAAATCCGTGACCACTTCACTTGTCAGTCGCAGTCGTTGTCGTCGCTGCAATTCCCCGTACATCGGAGACACTGGAAGGCGACTAAGGGAACGTTTCTGCGAGCACCTCCGCAGTATCTGTGGGTTTCCTTTCGCTGAACATTTCAACTCTGCCTCCCACTCTGTAGATGACATCATAGTCTGTGGCTTAAAACAGTGCACTGGCAGCAACATCGGTTGCAAGGATCAAGCTGGGCACGCTTAGACCAGACGGATTGAACATTAACTTTAGTTTCTTGTGAGGGTGTTTCTAGCGCACATTACACTTACGCGCGCTAAAACAATGGTTTTCATAATACAGCACACATTTGTAGCTGACCCGTAATAACGCGCTTGAGGTAAAAATGGCCACGCGCTCGAAGGTCATCCGCGCATTTTCTCTGTTACTTTTCCTCGCGCGCGTTCTTTCGCGTCACGAGTGACTGTTCGCCTTATCCAGATCGATGTAACCTCAAATGACACCAAATATTTTGTTTGGATTTAACGAAAAACTTTTACTAACAAGACACTGCATTCGCCTCCTTGTCAGATTCTGGTGGAAGCTGGTGTAATCTCAGGTAATGACATGACTGTGGAGGCGGCTCTGACCAAACTTTCTTATGTGCTGGGACATGACGACCTCGCGCTTGAAGAGAAGAAAGAGGTAAAACCCAACGAACTTGTGATTCACTTAGACTCTAAAAACAACGTGAATAACGTCTCTTCCCTTATTTCTCCTAGAGCAGGTGACACATGCGCTTAGTGAATGACGTCTAGAGTGTCAAGCAACGCTCTTTTCTCTCTCACTAAATAGAATTGAAAGAATTATTGCGTTATGAGTCATTCAAACCAAGGCTTACGACGCGTATCACATATGGGCCTTCTAAACATAGTTAGTAGAGGGGACCTGCAACTCACCATGAGTCTCACTTAAGCTTAGTGGTTGGTGCATACTATTCATGTATTGATTGTCTTGAATCGATCTTTCTCGTACATTATTGACAGAAAGACTGGCACAATATAGTTTAGTTAGCTGGGGCACCACTGCGAAACACGGAGAGCGAAAAGAAAGGAGAGAGACCCTTTCTTGCGGGGCTCTTCCTCCCTACTGTTTTTTTTGCTCGCGTTTTTAGCGCTGTGCCCCAACTAACTGAACGCTTGGAACAGACTGGGCATAGTAAGTTGATATGGGTGTAGTAGTCCTATCTGTACTCATCCAAATGCTGTTTTTAAACACTGCGCTAAAATTTTATTCTGTGATTTCAGATGATGAAGACGAATCTACGCGGTGAGTTAACATTGTACGACGACAAGATGCACCAGTTTTCGTTGCGCGATAATGAACTGATTGATGCGGTGGCCTCCCACTTCAAAGTTGGATCAACCGAGGTAAAAATAATTTCAGAATATACACAGGGTTTTAATAGTTAATAGTTAATCTACTTATCTACCTAACTACAATAAACATTAATAGCAACAATTCAAATAACAATAAAACTGCTTTTCATGGAGGCTGTGCCTAAAATTAAAAATTTACTTAAAATAGAAATACTCGCTAATTTAGCGATTACAAGAAAAGCATGTGACAGTAGGTCAAATGTGAAGGAGGTATACGGTCTTTTAAGAGTTGAAAGGATAGTGCCTGGTAACTTGTGGTATCCTTAACAGTCGGTCTCAAACTCGAATTCTCATTACTTATTCTCATACATTTCTCTTAATAATGGTCTTGAGAATTAATACGTACATCAAATCAAGACAATATCGCTTAGTAGGTAATTTTCTTTATACTGGTGATGCCTTATGCAGTTATCAGTTTTAACCTCTCTACAACGGCAACAGCCGCTAAAGCTTGTCCCAACTACCAACATAAGCTCTCCACAACGCCCAGCTAATCAACAACTGACGAACGGTGTCTACAAACCCTTTTTATTGGAAAAGGTCACCAAACTTGACCCGTATCCGCGCGTCAGGTATTTACATGCCACCCTAAGCATTTCTTTTAAGATAAAAATGTTCAACCCCAAGAGAAAAAAAAACGGTGTCATTTTACTCTCGTACCTCAGCATAACGGCAACCTCCCTACCTCTGTCCCCAAGGCGACCGTTGTATATTAGTCTCACTAAAGGAATAGACCCTTTTCATAAATGGCCGCCGATTTAAAATTCTTTTGTATGCATTTAAATTAGCCTTACTAACCTCGTTTCAGAGTAAAAATTCTTTTGAATTACCAACTTCAAAATGAGGTCAGTCAGTCTAATTGTAATACTTTCAAAAGAATTTACAATTGGCCGCCATTTATGAAAGTGGTCTATAGCCGCTTCACTTGTGACCAACAAGCTGTCTTCTCGTGTCACGCATTTCTTCATGACAGGAAGTGAGCTTCATCAAGCAAGCGTTATTTCCGGTTTTGATGTGTCACGCTGCAAGTAGAGGTGACATTGATGCTATGAAAGAGCTCTGCCGACAGGTAACTTTTGACCTTTCGTAAACTTAATTACAATACCCACATGTTTTGCGTAAAGCCTAGCTCTCCGACTTTGTAAATTCGTTTTTCGTTGCTGTTTTGTAGCTTCCTTTTGTTTTTTACAGGGTGGCGTCTTGAATAAAGCCACGAGTCACGATGGCCGTACACCACTTCATGTAGCATGCCTGGAAGGTCAGCTGCAAGTTATTCGTTATCTCCTAGTAAAAGGCGCTTCCCCGCACGTTATTGATAATCATGGGCAAACCCCTTTGCACGATGCTATTCGCAGTGCCAACGAAGAGGCTATTTTACTGCTCAGGGAGTTTGGAGCTCATTTAGGGCCTACCACCGTGGACACGGCCCTTAAAATGTGCTCCCTTGCCGCTGAAGAGAAGGTTGATCGATTGCGGGCGTGGCACTTAGCAGGGGTTGACTTCAATGTTGGTGATTACGACAAGAGGACGGCCCTTCATGTGGTTAGTGTGCTTATTTTAACTGGGTGGGAGGGGAGAGAAGTGGCCTTGTTTTGGTCAGAATCATCGTTAATGTCCCATTTCCCGCCAAAAATCCCGGGTAGGGTGGGTAAAGGCCTTATTTGCTTCTGAAACCTTGACATTCTGCTGTCTACAGTGCCTTAAATCACCAACTGAGTTTTCTTGTTGTTTTTCAGGCGGTTTGTCGAAATAATGTGAACACTGTGAAGTGTCTGTTGGAATGTGGTGCTGACTTGAACGCGCGTGACCTCTATGGACTCACTCCGCTGAAAAACGCGGAAATTTTTGAAAACAAAGAAATGATAGAGCTACTGCAATCTGCGATGGAAAAGAAAGCTGAAGCAAAGCACGAATGAGGATGGAGATACTATGCTTGCGAGCTTCATTGAAAAATGAGAGTCGACCAGAGTTAAGGGATAAACGAAAGCTGGGAAAGGGTTTGCTTTCTTTTTCTCTAATCAGCCGACATGAGCTCGTAGTTAACAAGTGGAATAAAAAACTTTACAAGCCTATGAAAGCCTGAGCAGGTTTAAATTCGTCGAGGAGAGCAGGACGGTCGATGAGAACACGTGAGTTGGCGAAAGTTTCAAATGTCGTCGACTAGGATTTCGTTTGATTCTGCTCTTATCGATTGTTTTGAATGTGAAGAAATGGCCCAAAAGAAAAAAAGTTAATACATTGCGGAATGGCAGTTAGATGTTCACCTTTTGTCACAAACTCTTTCCGAATTTTGTGACCGTTAGGACCTTATGGTTGGTTTTGCTTTTTTCTTGCTCTCTTTCGAATTACAAGAGAAAAGAGAAGTCAAGGGTTAGCTTAAAGACGACAGAATGAAATCATCAAAGTCAAGATTATCTCTCAGTGCGTTCAGATCACAATGAACGCTTTTATTTTGAAGGTCACATTTTGTGACAATGCAGCATAAATGTGACCTAAAAAGGCTGAAAAGATGTCTCAAAGTTTTTGGTTTTGTTGTAACAGTTTTGAGGCAACTGTAAGCCTTTTTTATGTCACATGAAATTTTATGCTTATGAAGAGTCACTTCAGACTGAAGAAAAAGTAATTACAAATGAAGGATTTTAATGATTTTATGTAATATATTTCTTAATAGATCTATATTGTACGATCCAACTGTGCCTTCACAGAGATTATTTGTGTTTTATTTATGTTGCATTATAAGTTTTAAACTCTAGAAAGCAAACAAAATGAAAGTCCGTTCCTAGATGTTTCACATATTAAAGAAAAAAAGACTGTAAAATTTTTAACGAGGTCTTGATCTACTTATTTAAACAGTAATTTTGTCAGTATTGACTAATGTTACTTTAGGCCCTGGGTACCAGTATTTAACGCTTGAAAATTGTCCTTTACCAAGGGAGGAAGTGCCTTTTTTATTTGCCTCTCTCTATCAATAGCCTCGTGGACGGGGAGGTGGACGTAAAAGGGCAGTGTCCTAAGTACTGATTAGTTCAAACACGTTTAACGCTTAGATTTCAACATTTATTTCAAGAAAACTGTTTACAGAAAAACGTCATTTATTAAAGAAGATTATCTTATCAATTTATGAGTCCAGATTTAACACTTATAGTTCTAAAAGAGAGTGTTGTAAATCTTCTTTATCGTGTACAAGTAGAATTGGATTTTTAACTTTTGTCTACCTTTTAACATAATTAACCCACAATAACACACCGATTACTACAATCTAGACACAATAACACACCGATTACTACAATCTAGACAACTCTCCAAAAGGAATTCTATCTTAAGGAATTCTATCTTAAGGGGCCAACGTATTTCGTCTTCGATCGTCTTTCGAATTCTATCTTAAGGGGCCAACGTATTTCGTCTCAATGACGCGAAACTTGCACTATTATCGTCTAGAGAGCTTGTCTTTCTTATCACAGACATCACTCCTATTATTTGGTCAGTTGCACTGCGTGATAAGCACATGCCAGACACGTGGTATGTAAATACCAATTGGTACATGCCAAATTTGTCTTGTGGGCAAGTTGGCACATGCCAAACACGTGACGTGTTCGCTTAGGTCACAACACAGCTGAGCTAACCAGTTTGGTGTAGTCGAAACAGGTTTTGCAAACTATAAGCGTCGTGTACGACGCTTGGTGAGCAACAAGACAGAAGTCTGCACCCCTGAATGAACAACAAGATACTGTTTCAATAAAGCAACTATCAAGGTGCAGACGATGTCAATCTCTTACTGTACAGTTGGGTTCAACTTAAAAGATTGTGAAGTCATTTGGGTGCCTTATTGTATCAACCAGCTATGGAATTCAAGTCGGGTGTAAAGATTCTAATTGTTCTAAGCTTGGCTTCTTCAATCTACGGTCATGGCCGCATGATCGACCCGCCGAGCCGAAATTCAGCCTGGCGTTACGGCTTTCCCAACCCGCCCCACTACACGGATAACGAGCTCAACTGTGGGGGATTTAATGTCCAGTGGAAAACAAACGGAGGGAAGTGTGGAGTGTGCGGGGACCCGTACCACGAGAAGAACCAGCCGCACATTTACCCAGGGAAGTACGCCAATGGTATCATCACCAAGACTTACAGAGAGGGCCAAGAGATTGAAGTGTTGATCGAGATTACTTCCAATCACTTGGGGACGTTTTTCTTTAAGATCGGAGAGCTGGATACAGAGCCCATCACAGAGGAGAAACTAGTTTACCTGCTGAAGCAACCGAACGGTCAAGACAACTGGAAACTGCCAAGAGGTAAGAGGTATTAAAAACGCAGTGTCTTATCCACAGAAACCGGTGTTTTGTTGTTGTTGTTTTTTTTTCCATCTTGACGACAGAAGTCGACAAGCAAAAAGGCTTGGTGTTACCCAGACTCCAGTCGCACGATTACAATGCTCTATAAAGTACTGAAGCTCTTTGGCGGGATTAACTATTCAAATTCAATTTTGAGAACCCATATCCTTTTCTTCATAAGTAGAAGTTAGCTAGTTTATCCCTAGACAGCCGTTTTTCATCAGATCTTGGTTTGAATAAGATAGCAAAGTGACCCAATGTTGAAAGGAGTGACATTCTTACGCTAGTTTAATCGCGTGCTTCATGCTGCTGTTTCCATTTTAGGTTCAGGTAACGATGTTTTTAAAATCAAGCTCAAGTTACCCGCTGGCTTAACTTGCGCCCGCTGTGTTCTGCGTTGGTGGTGGAGGACTGGGAACAACTGGGGTTGCACTGGCATAGATTGTGGTTTGGGCGGGAATGCCAAGCAGGAGACGTTTGTCAACTGCGCTGACGTCAGAATCACGAAGAGTGACGGTAGCGTCCCACCGACGCGCTTCCCTCCACCGACCAAACGCCCGCCGACGACGCCCCCTTCCACAGATGCCCCAGACCCCAGTAAATGCAAAGCTACTGGTTCCTGGGAAGGAAACGCAACCATGGATGACTGGTGCAAGCGATCTTGTGGCAGCGGTTACTGCCCTAACAACATTTGCGCCTGCTAGGAAAGTTGCAAGTTGACCAGAGGTGTATTGCAGGCGCGAAATGCGTGTAACTCCTTCACGTTAAGAAAATTAAAAAAAGATTACCCCATGCAGTTTTTTTTCTTTCCTGACGAGTAACCGGAACGATTTCATTTAAGGTATCATGGTAGGTGGATTGGCTCTTACACTGACGCTTTGAAAGAAAAACCCATCAAACTATACATTTTCTGAAAGCTTAATAGTTATAGAATACAATCATATCTTTGAATTTTTCTAAAAGGACAATGTCGCTGTGATACTAAAAGAAATACCCGGAAACACTGCTTCGCCTAAATTGATTCGCTTCGGCGCGTGTATTATCGGAGCGGCGCGATTACCATCGGAAATATTTTCTCACACATCACCATCACAAATTAAACCGTGTCTGCGATTTTCCAGATGTGGTTTGGTTTTTTTAGAACCTCCTAAAGTTTGATATTGTCAATGCGGACTTTCCCCACACAAAAAAAGATCTCTTTGGGCCTCTGTTTCAGGGTCGACGAGAGCTCTGCGAGAAAGTTGCCAGTAAAACGAGAGCAAGATTTTGGAACCCAGCCACATACGAAAAACCGGAATGACTCGAACGACTATGAAAGTCATGTTTGTTTTCGCTCTTCATTCATTCATTCTCAGGAGCATAGGCCACGAACAGTCTTTCTTCATACCCTTCTGTACTGTGCATCCTTCTCTAGCTGATATCAGCTCTTGCCTGTGGACTTTTATCTCTGCTTCTAGCGAACGTCTTCAGGTGTTTCGTAGACAACCTCTCTTTCGCTTCCCTTGAGGATTCCACGTCAGTGCTTAGCATGAAGGCGTCCGCAGGGTGTGACCAAGCTATTTCCATTTCCTTCTCCGGATAGCTTCCTCCAATGACTCTATCTAACCATGTCAACTGTACAATCCTACGCAAACACTTGTTGATGAAAACCTGAAACTTCTTCGTTGATGCCTTTGTTGAGCTAATAAAAATGAATAATAAAAAATCCTGACAAGGCTGATCCGCCTCGATTAGTTTTACCATTAACGGGTCAGCCACTACCTGTAGTTATCAAAAATAAATGCTAATAAAGAGTCAAAATCTCCTAGTCTTTGAACCATAAAGTAAACCAGGCTTAATGTTGGAATTAAAGAGCCTCAGTTTGGTTTGCGTGGTGATGTTCCTTGCGCTCCAAATTTTATGGCAGCAAAGGTCGTGCTTGCATTTTGATTCTAATTTTGATTCTAATTTTGATGTCCGAGTTGTCGAGACAACTAAAATATTACACGCGCACAAGTGGCTCTCCCTTAAGGGTGACTGGATGTTCAGCTGCTGCGTTCGGCGGATTGTGCAATTGGAGCAAAATCTGGAGCAAAACGAGCATGGGATAATTAGCAAATCTTAGCAATGGAGCATAAATTCATAAAATTTAGTAAATATGGTGTATTTTCTATAAAAAAGAAATAAATTTAGGTAGCATGTTTTTGCAATACGTGTCGTTGAAGGCATTTTACAAACGGTTCCGAGATGCGAGCAGCTAATTTGGACAACTGACGGCCGAGATAAACTGCCATAAAACACAACAACAGTTTGTTTGTGTAACCGTCGGTAAGCTCCAAAGATCGTACTCACGGGTTAATTTCGCTACATTTAATACACAAGTCTTCATACCTTCCTTGCCTTAAGACTTTCGATGTGTAGTTCAGAAATATCACAATCTTTAACGAAAGAACCGAGGCGAAAATAGTACATTTACAAACTGCCGAGGTTCGACCTTGTTCGGAACAGCAAAACTCCTGTGCTCTTTATGTCACGTGACTCTAGATCGAGGGAACTGGCGCCTAGTGCGCAATACCGCTGTTCAACTCAATGCGGTAGCATTTACACTTTGAAAAACGTCATAATTTGGTGTCATTATTGCCCATTTGCGCGCCTCTATGTACGGAATCAACGTCATTTTGTGAGCATAATTTCGGAAATCAAGAGCATATAATTTGGGAATTCTGTCACAATTTTGGCATAATTTGGCAACATTTCGAGCACTGCCAGTAGCGTAATATGCCACTTTTGGGAGCACAATCCGCCAAGACCTTCTGTGGATGTTCAGCCCCAGCTGTGCGGAGTTGTTGTCCAGGTCTGATGTTTTCGCCTGCAAATGCCGTAAGTTATGTGAAAGGAGAGCCAAGTCATAGCATGAGGTCGTCCAGTTGTGTCAACAGTGTCTACTGGATTCCGCCTCTCTTGTTTGCTGTAGTCTTTCTTGTAACCCGGTCCAGAAGCCAGAAGAAACAGAAATTCGATTCGAGTTTTGAATGAAAGAAGCGTTAATGACGGTGGAAATTTGTGTCCTCTTTGGCTGGTGATTCTCAAATCGGTTGAGCTCCTCCCAGGGGTTTTAGGGAACAAGGGAACTGGAGCATTTATTTTCAGGGAACAGGTGATATTTTCAATTTATTTTCAGGGAACAAGGGAACTCTTAAGTAGATTGTTGGAAACAAGGGAACACCAATCTATTTTCAATAATATGTTTTTTTCCGAACCCCCAAAATGTAAAATCTATTACGTACTTGAGTGTCAGGCGAGATTATTTCGAAATGATTACTATTGCGAACTGCGCAAGGCATAACAAGCAGTATCACTAGTTTGGCGGACTATTTGAAGTATCTGCATCTGTTTGGAGAAACGTTTGGACTTCATGAAAAGAAAAGCACCTCGGTCACAGTATAGATCCCCTAGGCAGTCGAGAGACTAGAGCAAGTTTACTGCTTTGACAAAAAGTGTGTTGATACGGTTATGAGTCTTATTGGTACCACAGCTGTGACACAAGGCCCTCGAGGAACTGTTTCATCTGTTGTCATGGAAGATGAAAGAAGGATCCTGGACCGTTTTAATCCAAGCCTTACCACCAAATTTAGTATCAAAATTTAGTGTCAAAAACACATTTTCAGAATTGAGAAGTGGTGCCACTGAGATGTCCCTACAGCTTGAATTCGATTACAGATTCAGCAGGGCAATCAAGGAACGGTCGAAGAGGCAATGTTTTACACCATTTGCCTACTTCACAGCTCTCAATTCCTATTATCCACAGGTTTTCACCACCACACATTACAAGGATTCACCCAAGTTATGCCCTCCAAAGCTACACAAACTATCTGAAAAGCAAGTGAGTGAAATGAGGAACTGGAGAGCAATGTATGGTCATGTGTCCCCCAGAAAACAGTACGAAACATGACAACAAATGACAATCCGGGACTCTACCATAAATAAGTATGCCGCTGACTCTCCGATTGTACAGCCCCTAGATTTCACAGTCGGTGAAATGTGAGGTAGCAGCAATTCCCGTTCTGCATAGGGAAACAACAGAGACTTTTTCAAAGAAAGCTAGATGTTCTGTGTTAACTGAGCTGATTCCAGTGATACTCGTCAATTGTTCATAATGTCTTGTCTGCAAGATAATGTGAGTGTTGGCATGAAGAGGGTGAAGCTCAAGTGTTCATTCAAGATCCATCGATCCAGTGCTGTTCATGGAAGATGCAGAGAGATATGTTGCTATAACTACCATGCACATATCTTAGACCTTGAAGAAGATGATCTTATCCTTCTCCTTGATGTGCTTCACTATACCAATGAAGTCGTCACCGTCGCAGAGGCAGCTGAGACAGTTGAGGTGACAGAAACTGCAGCTAATGAAGTACAGCATGAGCGGATCTAAAGGACAAGAAAGTGGCGGCTCGAATGGGATTTTTTTTCTACTATAAATAGAAAGGTAAAACAACCAAACAAATATGGGTAACAATGATAAACATTTTTGGGATCAATGGAACGGCGCAAAAACAAGGCTTTTATTAATGTACCTTATTGTACCTTATCCTTACCTAGTCACTTGAAATATTATCTTAATTTTCAAAACTTTTCAGCATGTTAAACCACGGAAGGAAAATATTTATAATTATGACGTCAATCGTCCGTCTGTCCTCTACTAGATCATAGGCAAGAACCAATCAAAATCCGAGAATATCTTGGGCTATTCTGTAATTGTTAAATAGATAGTGAGAAGCTTAGCAGCATACGCCATGGGTCGTTTTTCTGGGTTTTTTGAAGTGTCTGAAGATGATTTAGATTAAACTTTTGAACTACTTGTAGATTTATACTAAAACAATTAGATTATTCGCTCTCGCTTTCTATGCGTGATAGTTGACTCAGGCTGCGCTCTAGTCAACTATCACGCGATGGAAATTACGAGCTCATAATCTAATTGTTAAATATATCACATAGATAGGAAGCGGAAAATATAAAAGAAATAAAGAGATATATACAATACAAAAACACTACTTTACATATATGTATTCAGTAAGCTGTGAAGATTAAAAGATCATTTCTACGAATCTCAACTGTATTTATTCATCTTTTTTCGTGCATGCATGTCTTCCTGTTGAGGTGAAGGTTCCAGAGGTACTTCAGAAGATAGTTTTTCAGTTCTCAGTTTTTTATTATTAGACACTATTTACAGAAAAAAAACAACAACTTAACGTAAGATGGTTTACAGTGATATTAGAAAAAAATAAATACAGATAGAAATTAACTAGAAGAGAAACAATATTTGATTGTGTACAGCGACGAAAGTAGCCAATGAGCTTTCGAGTTGGTCACTGTCATGTAGATATAAGTTGGCGTTGGCCGCATGATAAGTTAATTTAAAACAATTTTTACATTAAAGACGATATTGTTATCATAAAGGAAGAAAGATATACATAAGTGGAAGCTAAATAAGAAAACAATGTCCTAAATATAGTAGAGTAGTATCTTACAGTTAAACTATGGTCAGTTTTGAGTGGTCAGTAAGAATCTTTTATACCGCTTTTTGAAGAGCATGTATAGAAAACGTTTAAGTTCTAGTGGAACAGATTCCAAGATTTTTATTGCTGAGAATTTAAAGGTAGATACACCATAATTAGCGCGTACTGATGGCTTAAAGAAGTTTTGAAACTCCGAAATCTTTATATTGTAGGAAGCACTTTCATAGTTTTGCAGGACCATATGCATGGATATCTAGCAACAAGGAAGTAAAAGAATTTCGTTGTGTTGGATAGGGTGTCCGCCCTCAGGCCAATAACTACATCGGAAGTGAAACTGTTGGGCCTCGATGAAATATTTCTTCAGGGAATCTTTACCCTCTTACTATTTTCGACTCGTTCCGGTTGTTCGAAGGGTTAATGCGCTTTCTAAAATATGTGTAGCCACGAGAGTGGAAATATCCATTTTTTGTTCGCCTTTTCTTTTCTTTTTTTTTTGTTTTGTCTTTGTTGTTTAAGGGGTTTTTTTGCGTTTTAAATGCAAGTAAGTTTTTTCACGTCGTATTATGTAATCGTTTATTGTTTAGCACGTAACCTCGTTAAGTTTATTCTTCTAGTTCAA
>OMLO01001501.1_pt1 | contig 18028 bp, 12 predicted proteins | sample 1674811 | NCBI WGS metagenome assembly OMLO01 (sample SAMN06265003, study PRJEB25207) | coral metagenome | isolation source: Coral host | place: Mexico:La Bocana,Puerto Morelos, Mexico | collected 2008-11-13 | reverse complement strand
CAGATGGATCAAAGACTAACTAATGTCGGCATCAACAGAATGTGCCGCAGCATTACTATCTTTTAGATACCCTAGTTATTATTATTATTATTATTATTAATATTATTTTCAGGTTTGAAGACGATATCGAGTATATGATAGGCAGTCGTCCAGGCTGGTATTGGAAGATAACCTGGCGTTATGTTGCACCCATCCTTGTGTTTGGTATTTTAATAGCAAGTATTGTTAACATGGGAGTTAAGCCCATTGTTTACTCTGCCTGGCACCCTGAACTTGTGAGTACATCTACATTTAAACTGCTATTTGCAGGCCTTAGATGAAAATGTGAATATCTCTCGACGTGTGTGAGCATGGATACTGACTTCTAACCTTTAGCCGAAATAATAAAAGAGCTTGGCCTTTCCTTAGGTTCTGAATGCGCACATCATAAGTCTGATAGACCAATTCTGTACTTTGGCCACAGTATTTAAACATTGTGTAAAATACTACTGGGAAAGAAAACAATTATACGCGTTGCATATGGGCAATCATAGTTAGTAGAGTTAACTATGGGGCAATGTAACCGGAATCTACACCAACTTTGGTTAACGGATAGGGTAAATGATCTAATAAACGCCCTCTCTCTAATGAACGCCTCCTATCTTATTAACGCCCCCCTAAGCTGACAAGTTTGTACTAAACGCCCCTCTCTAGCAAACGTCCCCTGTCTAATAAACGCCCCCTTTCCTGAAAACCACACATAAACTGGAAACACATGTACAATACAATCAACTTATTTGCGTTCTTGTTTAACTAACAGCGGTGCGCGAGTTGCGTCTTGGTCAATTTTCAGACCTTTTTCTAGCAATAACTAACCCAAACAAAGAGGAGGCCGGCGATGAAAATACCATGGTGCTCGAAGAGGACTCGGATGTTGACATTAAGCTATAAGAACTACCAATACCCTTTTCCGCCAGTTTGTATGTACCATATACCGTTATGGATTTGTAGACGGTTTAGACTTATCAGCGGACGGACTTGATAGTCTGCTTAAGCTCTGGCATTTAGATTATTATAATACCGTATTTAGGTTACCATGTTACAGTTATGAAAATAAACGCCTCTCTCGTTTAAACGCCTCTTATCTTTTAAACGCTCCCCGCCCCTCTCCTTGGACCCTTGAAATTTAATAAACGCCCCCGGCCTTTATTAGATCATTTATTGTTCAGACTTCTAGAGCCGAATACTTTCCTTCCGAACGACGAGTGAAAAGTTAAGCTAGGGTGGGCTTTGCACTAGAATAAGGCACATTTACACTTTGCAAAATGGATGCTTAACAGGAAAAACGAGATTTAAAGTTAACCGTTTTAGCGAGTGCCTTTTAACAGTGCCATTTTATTGACAGGCTGACGTCGTTCCTGCCGAGTATCCCGGATGGGGAAATTTTGTGATCGTCATTTTGATTATATCATCGTGTTTATTCATTCCGTTAATTTTTGTACTGCGACGCTTTGGTTTTGTCGCATATCAGAAGAAGGCGCAACAACCTGGCCAAGATGACGTCATACCACCGGGGGCAATGACACCACAGCAGTCACGTGTTGGACTGAATTTGACGGAAGAACCGCTGGATGGTACAGACGACTGCGACTCACAGTTCTAGATTTCAATGATTAAAATATAACAATGGGAATAATGTTCGTACCATAGCATGCTATATTTCGTGAATTCTGAAATAGGACTATCGCGTGATCCTGTCAATATTAACTGGACGTGAATAAAAATGCTAATATGGACACCATTAATTTCTCAATGTTAAGACGCGTTGTAAAGAAGAGAAGGCTTACAGGATATAAATTTTTGCCATCCATCATGGAGTCATTAAGATTTTGTCAAACTCCAGACCGACATATAATCACATCTTCAACATAATCGTAAAATTGGAATATTTCTTCTTCGCGTTCATCCATTATGTTTCACGACCATTTATATGCTTAATAAGGTCTCGTGATAGGGATGTGCGAAAAGCCATTTTAAAAAATTACATTTTTTATCGAAACAAATACGCCAGAAAAGTATATCATAAGAAGAAACAGAAGGAAGTCCTAATCAATAGCATTGGGGATGACCTCAGTGAGAATGGATTTCGTTTATTCATCTGGCCTTTTTATTGCTCAAATGAAACTCTACAGCAAATCCGGAAAGGGTTAGACAATGCATAATTTTATCAGTTTAAATAACCAACATTTAGCCAGTTTTTGTTACAGACTTATTTTCCGCTCATTTACATGCAAATTTCTTTGATTAAAGTTTCTTGTAACTCAATCAGGAGAAAGATCTGATATGAATCTTATCTTACAAAGGTGTTGTTGAGCAAATGGAAGATTATAACAAAATAGGCGGGTAAAACAGTCACTAAAAAGTTCTCAATTTTAGCTTTGGGTGCGGCTTTTATAAACGTTTACGAACGGATTTGGTTCCACCGTACAGCTGGCGCACTTAATGTCTGAATACGTCTTCATTTAAGCTATGAAACATACCATCCTCACCCTTGCTTGTAGTTTTTTTTATACTAAATCACAAACTCGCTTCTTAACACCACGATTGATTATTACTCGATGCAGTGAGTTGTTACTTACAGTCATGACTTTCACTATGCTGCATCTCCAAACGATATTAGATGATTGAATTTGACTTTTCATTCGTAATTCACTCATGGCCTTTTAGCCAACCCTCCTCAAAACAGTATGCAAACAAGCCTATGAAATGACTTTCATAAATAAAACCTCTTCAAGCTTTTCACCGGAGTTAAAGACTAGTTTACAGACGAGCCTACTGATGCGACGTGAAACTGACGGCGGGCACAGCACATTCTCCGCAAAATCTTCCAGTATTCCCTTCTGAATCTCTTGTTAACAAGCGCGTAGATAAACGGGTTTATGGTAGAGGACAAGAAAACCAGAAATGTGTAGAACAGGTAGAGTTGTCGCGGGAGAGTGAGAGCGCCTGTCACTACGTCAATCGTGTCCATCACTAATACTGGAAGCCAGCATAAAGCAAATCCTACCAGGACGACGAGAAGCGTTTTGGTGATGTTCGCGTCTTGCACGCGAACTCTGGACGTTAATTCGTCGCCGTTGCCTGTCATGACACGGTTTCGTCCTCGTACCGCCTTAAAAACGCGCCAATAGCAGAAGCAAATCGCTGTTGTTGGAATCCCGATGAAGAAAATATCCAGGCAAACGGTGTAGGCGATGTTGATTTCAAAGGGATAAACACAAAGGACCTTCCCGGGCTGAAAGGCGTAATCTTCTCTGCCGAACACAAGCGGTGAGATGGAAAAGCTGCAAGCGAGCAACCAGACAAGTGCTATGTATCCCAGCGTTTTCTTTATGGAAAATACGGTTCGGTAGTCATTGGGTCTCACGACACAGAAATATCGATTTACTGCAATCACGGATAGAGTATTGAGAGATGCAGTAGCGAAGGTTATGACGCAAAATCCTTGAAAAAGACAGACGGATCGGTTGTATAGCCAGACTCCAGAGATGAGACTGCCAGCTGACAGAGGCATCACGGTCAACGCCACAAGCAGATCTGTGAGGGACAGAGCCACGATAAGGAGATCCGTAATGGTGTGGCGACGGCGATTTCTGTAAGCAACGGCAAAAACAAGAGCATTGCCGATCAAGGCTGTGATGTCCACCAAAATAAGGGCGGCTGCTTCGATGACAATAAAAACATTGCTTCTCTGTGCATTGTCAAGCGCGAGGACTTCTTTACCCGACGACATTTTAAACCACTGGAACTCCTTACATGTAAAACAAAACAAAGAAGAAAGATATTATTTCAGTTTAAAATTCTTATCCTTTTGTTTTTCTCGCTTTTGTTGTGCCTTTGGTTATAACTCTTCTTTCCTTCTTCTACTGATGATAACGTAGGTTTACAGAGATCAAATATCGCGTTTCGTGGATTTTCAGTAATTTCGTGGTACTTATGAACATCACCGCGTCTTAAGTTTTATCATAAAATTGCTATTCCTTATCTTTAACGATCAAGTTAAATTGAAAATTGAAAATTTTAATCTCTATAGCGTCCGATTTTGTCAAGTCCTGATTGAATTTTCGCGACTTTGACAAGAGAGAAACAGTTGGGAGATTAACCACTAAACGACCGGAATTGTCGATTTCATGTAACCGAAATAATTTTCTCTTCTTTTCTCGCCTAATTAATATAACAAAACAGGGTGAGTTGTGATTAGAACCTTCAGCATTATGTTGGGTTAACTGTGCCTGAATTCTTGCTGAAGGATATTCGATATACTGAAGAATATTTGATCGATACTTAATTTAATAAAACTTGTTTTATTTCATTATGTACACCAACACGACATCTTCATATTGACGATTATTAAAATGTATTAAATGTAAAAATCCCAGGTGCTTGTGTTCTGTACTTTCCCACAATACTTGGGTTTATACGATGACCGAAGCTTTAAATTTGTCACTTATGCGCTAACACCATCCATGTCGCGATTGGAATCAGGTATTAGGTATGTGCAAATTTAGTAATTAACTGTAAAACCAAAATTAAAGTTGCAAAAAGGGAAACATCTCTAAAAGCCAAACGTCAATATACGTTTCCCTGATTACTTTTTATTGTTCTATGTAAACAGTTAAGCATCGGAACATTTGCTGGTTGTGGCACTTCCCGACGAGTTTTCGATTCGTCACGATCCCTCCCGTAAATACACTCCTGTCCGAGAATCAATAAATATTATGGAAATCCTGGTGCGGGGTTGCTATGAAAGTCTTTACGCAAATTTCCCAAATTTCTCAGTGAGTTTGAACAGAGCAGATATTCAATGTCGGTTTTCAGCTTCCTGATCTTCGAAAAAAAGAGCATTTTTCGAGAAAAGTGAACTAAGCAAAATAAACATAGAACCGGAGACGATCCCCTTTTGTATTAATGACATGATACGCTCTCCATATACTAACCTTTTTGTCATTGCGCCATTTCGTGAGAGCATATCTGACAGGCGTCAACGTTTTTTGCTTATACGATTAGTTTTGACAAGATTTTTTAATGGGTTTTGTTGTAATTTTAATTGTGTCAGACCTGTTGACGCAACCCGGACACTAAAACTTGCAATTATTATATGAATCCTTGAACTTCCGTTGTTTTTATTGGTTAATTCAAATGGTTCCCATCAGAATTAATCTAGAATATTTCAAACTAATCAGAAAATTTGTCAAGTCACTCGCGAGCAACACTTTTCTTCTATTCTTAAACGTAAATGCACTCACTCACTTCAATATAACGCCAGTGCTAATACAGAGAAAGCAATTTTTTCAGGTTAAACAATACATTTTGTGTGTGGCTGATTTAGCTAGCGCTTACAATTGGCTTTTCTGTGTTATCGACATCTTGTTATGTAACCAAATGAAAACTTTCAGTTCAGATTTGATTTATTCGACTTTTTGTATCGCTGATAGCGCTGTCTTTGTATCAGTTGTTGTGAAGTTTTATGTCATCGATAGATACATCCGTGAAGAAATTCCACAGAAAAGTTAACAGAGCTTGTTGTGTTTCTTTGCCTTCGCATCAAAATTTTGTCTCGTTCTTCTCCGCTGCCTTCGCCCGCGTTTGTTGTATCAAGATGACTTTATCCGTTCGCTACTGAATCATTTAACTGCACTCACCTGTTTGAGTTTCCTTTGCCTTTAAGATTGATCTGATAATCAGTAAAAAATGAAGATTCCTACGTTAAAAAAGAAAACTTTGTTAGTACAATTCAATCGCTGTTAACAGATTTCTTGCTTCGGCAACGTACTTGCATGCCTTGTCATGTTTAATAGTGTAAAGAATCGCAAGCAAACATCAGGTTCATATCATATTTATTACCTGTTTAGAAGAAAAGTCTCGTCTTTCCCGGTTAACTTCGCGCCTACCAGCACTGATAAGAAACTGTTGATTAAACCACCCGAAAGGAAGAAGGCCTTTCTAGGTGTCTTTCCTTCACGGGCTGTTATATTGGCCTCTAAAGACACAGGCAACTCAAGTTCAAACTGTGCGCGTTATTACAAGCAGTCAAATGATTTAGTATTTTTAAGAAAACGAAACAATTCTGATATATTGTGTATAGCATAGATTTAAAAAAAAGAATAGCACGGTTCCCATGTCCTGAAAGATGGTGCACACTGAATCAGAAATGAATTCAAGCGGTGCAGTTTCCGGCATGAAACTAAATGTAGGTGTGTTTTACATTTCCAGTTCAATATTACGAAGCTAAGAAAGGGAGAAACTGGGCCCCAGTATTTTTTTTTCAAATTACTCATTTTTGGCCTGTTTCTTGTAGCCGGGTGGCCTTGGGTCGAGCTGAGAAATTCTGGTCATTCTCGTCCCCAGAGCCGCCCGTCCCTTTTGGACGGAGGGGTCTTGACACGAGAAAAAGCTGGCAGACTTATCATAATTGTGTTTGGCGACTGTGATTGGCTTTCTTGGAGTAAACTATTCAGGAATTCATTTTTTTTATTCTCGAAAATATGCACTGCTCGATCTCTCCTTATCTCCTCGCAGTGGCAAACCACTTATGGTTTTGATAGTCCTGGCGATCTTTGTGAGTGCAATCCAGTGTGTATGGAAAATGAAATAAAAGGTATGAAACAGGTTAAACTCGTTTCCCAACGGAGAAAAACGTCGATGTTTAATTGGTACCGACTATCACTACTCCAGAGAAATTTGAAAGCGTAACACTCACCGGTTGTAGAAACGTCTGAATGTACACCTGATGGGTAGGGTCAGTACCATCAGTGACAATCCATTTTTGCGTAACTAAAACGCAGTGCCGCTGTTTTCAAATCCTTCCTGATTGATAAGCGTTTTCGAAAAGCTCCGTTTATGTGGATGGTAGGCCTGACCGTAGAAATAAAATTGCCTTTTCAAATTTCTCCGGCGAGGTTGGGACGCGGCGTTAGAAAGAATGGCCCGGTGACGTCAAGTGAAATCGCTATTATAAAAAAAAAACCACAGAATATTGCTCTTACTAATCTGCTCACTAATCATGTTACTGTTTACCTCAAAATGTCCATTGTCACCCTCCAATAGGGTTATAATTCTGGAATAAAATAATCATTGAGGTAGCTAATTCTTTTACTGTCAGCCGCTCAACCTTAACCTCAGGTGACTCGTTACAGCTTCCATCATGTTTTAATGACCCAGCTGGTCGTGTCTGTGTTCCCATTAAGTTCTCAAGGATGAAGGTAATTCAGTATGGAGTATCTGTACTGATATAAGGAGAAACACGTTGTACTCTGCATTCTGCTTTAGTATCTGAAAGACATACAAAAGAGCATAGCCTATTAATTGGCTCACTGCCGCTATGCATACTTGCAGCTAATTGATTCAACGGTCTACCAACGATTTGCATAATCCGACTTATCAGTGACTTTCCTGAAAGAATCTTGACATTCCATCAAAGCAAATATGAACGCTTTCTACTGGAAACAGAGACTCACTTCCTTCGTCACAAGTTGTATTATTTTAAGCAACGTGGTCGTAAATATAAAAATCGGTCTATGGATGTAAGCTGTCCGACTCTGGCCATATTTTCCAGTGAAAGCGACACTAATAAATTTATAAAGTACTCTTCACAATAGACAAAAAAAGTATGTTGACAAAATTTCCATCAAAACGCGCCTTTTGGGTGCAGAACAAAGCAATGCAATACAATTTGGCTGACGTAATGTTGACTCAAATGGCGCTGTCGTAAATTTTCTGTCCACACGCACGCAAAATGTTTTGAAATTAGTACCATGTCTTTTACAGACTAGAAAGCTTTTAACTCGCTTAAACCGTCGATTTTTCCGGCCAGCACAACTGTGTTTTCTACTAAGTAAGCAGAGTTTTACAATTCAACCCGTCAAACCCGTTTATTAGGATTAGAATAAAACCGGTTTGTATTTATTTTCATTCATGGTTCGATAGCTTTTGTTCGCGCTGCAGGCAAGTTGTGTTTTTCAGCTCTCGCGCGCCTATAACTTGGCGGAAATGACGGCAAGAGAGAATCGAAAAGACGGCCAGGTGACTCTGGCTCTCACTACAGCTGATAACGGTGAAGTAGCGTTTGAAGGTAAATGTGATGACTCGGAGAGGGACACTGCGAGCGAGATAGAAGTTATAGACCGCCAGACATGGGGCAACAAAGCTGAGTATATTCTCGCCACGATAGGCTTTGCCGTTGGATTCGGAAATTTATGGAGATTTCCTTATTTGTGCCAGAAAAATGGAGGAGGTAAGAGAAAATTGACTGTAATTTCACGTGTGAAAATTGGGCGTATAGTAAGCGATAAGATATAGTATTTGATTGTCGCGTGAAATAATGCACTGTGGCAACCGCGCGGTGAACACAAAAAATAATTTGACCGTTTCTATCACCACCACGAGATTTTCAAAATTATCCAGTTTGTAATGGCTAATCTCGTTCCTTTTTCATCTTTAGTCTATTTTTATGCGCTTTTGCGAAGTTTTGGTATTATAAATGCTTATTTATTCACGTTAGCACATGTATCAGAACAATAAAGCGTTTAAAATGCGAAAGCAAAAGACGTCCTGTTGTGGAGATTAAAAAATCACATGAATCTACCTGTATTTAACTGAAATTAGTGCATTTTCAAAGAGGCTCACCTCATCAAGTAACGTTCAGTGTTAGTAAAGCCATGATTACTGTAGAAATTTTGAACCACTAAAATCCTCTACGGTTACAGTAACGAAATAATACCGACTTCTTCATGTGAAAATCTAAACTTGGAGAATTTTGCCGAGAGTCGGTAAACGACAAATACAGTAATTTTAACAGTGTACAGGAGAGTTAGAAAAGCTTTCACATTTTAATTGTATGCAAAAATTAAGGATTCCCGCATTGCTCGTTTGTAATAACTTTCTTCTAGTCAAAAAAAATATAACCGACGGAAAACAATTTTATCTTCAAAGTTGTCAAATTGTGATGGCCAAAAAAAAAGATGAGATAACATTTTGGCATTGTGGGATAAAATGATATTAGTAGAGCACTGAAGAGCCCTGAAGATAACAAGACCCATCAAACAAATCACCGAATCCGAATTTTACGCCTGCAAAACGGTAACTCTTGGTAACAATAGATCGACTGCTGGTCAAATCCATGAAATCAAACGAAACAATAAAAAAAAAACAGTTGGCCTTTTTGTTCCTCGCAAACCATTAATTTGTAGTAATTTATTTTATTGATCAGTTCAAAATGACTTCCTTGAGGAAAAGAACTGCGGAACTTATGAAGAGCGACACCTTACTTAAGAAAGGAAGGACGTTTTCGTCGACATGAAGCGGTTGCTCTTTTTAACCAACAACCACAGAACACAACGGTTCTTATAAAATTCTCCCTTGTTCCTTGTCTGATAAGGCAGTTTTAAAATGTCACTCAAGAAAAACCTGTAGAGTTTGTCGGTTCGACAGGCATATTTTCTAGTCAAATGATATATCAACTATTGACCAAACTTGTCCGGTGAAGATGGCTGGATCGGGGGATATTTTATTTTTGGCGTGTTTATGGACCGACACGGAGGCTAGGCCTATAAAAACGAGGTCTATAAAAACGTTAAAAAACAGAACGAGGCCAATATGTAGCCATTTTGACGGAACAAGCTCGGTCAAGATCATAATCTGTTGGTTTGGTCAATAAAGGAATTATTACATGAGAAAGAACACTATTTACTTACTTGAGGGATACTGCGGGTAATCTCTTGCGGGCAAGGTGGCGCCATCCCGCATGGTTGGGTAGTCAATCAAAGCACAGGATTCAGTTCCGGTTGACGGAGTCCGAGCAGCCGTTATTGTACTTATTGAGCTGGGTTCTTTAAAAATTATGTCACCCGTTTACGATGACATAAAGCACGCCTTTAAGTTAAATTCACATTGTAACCTTTGATTTTTTTCAGGTGCATTCCTCATTCCATATTTTATCAGCCTGGTCTTGCTCGGAATTCCGCTATTCTTCTTGGAACTCGCCATTGGCCAAAGCGTCCGCCAGGGTCCCATTGGCGTATGGAAGGCTATTCATCCCTACCTAGGTGGTGTTGGGCTAGCTTCGGCGGTCGTTTGCATCCTGATTTCCACGTATTACAACATGATCATCGGCTGGTGTTTTTACTACCTGTTTGTGTCTTTTCAAGACCCACTGCCTTATTCCTCCTGTCCTAGTGGAGTGAACTGCACGGATAACGAGGAATGTAAACTGGCAGGACGAACGCAGTATTTCTGGTACACTAAAGCTCTCGGTGCGACAGGATCTATCGAAGAAATGGGTGATTTCCAATGGCATCTGTGCCTTGTGTTAGTTCTGGCATGGATTGTTCTGTTCTTGTTCGTCAGCCGTGGAGTCCAGTCAGCTGGGAAGGTAACGGTTTAGCAATGCTCACAATACAATCGCTCGATGCAACAATTTTGCTTAAGCGCTTTGCCGAGGTGGTCGAAGTTGTTCCCTTTCAATCCCGAGCTATTTTTAGTTTCGCCTGAAGTTGAATAATTGACCACAGCCATGGGATGAAAAGAGGACTGAATAAGCCGGCTGTGATGTATTTCTTCTTCGCATGGGGAAATATAGCAAACGAAAATTAATTCTTATTCCATGCATTCTTGCTTTTCTTAAACTCTATCCTCGAAGTGAAATTAGAGTTTTAATGCGAAAACCAAATTGACAGTTAAAAATAAAACTACTTTTCTGAGAAGATCTACATTCTGTGCCGTGATTATACGGATGTCATAAGCTTAAAGGGCACAATTTCACCCATAACACAGGTGTGGTCAGCATTGTCTTCACGGTTCAAGGTTGATCGTGCATTCTTTTCCCTTTTTGTCATCAGGCGGTATATGTGACCGCCACACTACCATACATTGTACTGGCCATTTTCTTTGGAAGAGCTGTAACACTGAAAGGATCACTGGATGGAATTATACACATGTTTAAGCCTCAGGTATAATGAAAGATGTGGTAAGATATATTGTACTTTTAGTTAAAAGAATCCTTTAGAAAGTCAACGTGTCTATCTGAACTATCCCGAAAGCAATGATGTAAATTAAAGTCAATTTGTTCATGTTAGTTTTCTAGACTTGCTTCTCCTATAGTATGGCTGGAGGCCGCTACACAAGTGTTCTTTTCCGTCGGTGTCGGTTTTGGAACTCTGATCGCGATGTCAAGTTACAACCCTATACATAACAACTGCCGGCGGGACGCCATCTTAGTACCTTTGACTGACAGTTTGACGTCAGTCTTTGCAGCTGTTGTGGTGTTCTCCGTTCTTGGTTTTAAGGTAAGGTCGGGTTTTCAACAACTGTCGAAATGGGATATTGGAAACTCTCTGAATGTGCTCTTTACATCTATCGCTCAGAAAACCTGTTCAAATTAATTATGTAATGCCAGCGATCAGTTTCAAAAGGAAAAAAGAAATTTCCCTCGTGGTCTACGTTCTCCACGAAAATACGCAGAACTTGGTCATTTCAAGTTGTTGTTTTGCAAATATTTATGACGCACGTGCAGGACAGTTGTTTTGCTTATTAAACCTTTTGTTTGGTGACGTTTTCGTTGACGTTGCCGTCGTGGTTTTGTTGAGTTCCTTATTGTTTTCACTGCTGTCAAGACCGCGCACAAAAATGTAATAATCAACAGCAACAGACAAGAAAGGCACTGAAAAGAGTTATTCCTTGGAAATTCATCGAAATACGAAGCGGAAAAGCTACAGCTATTTTCAGGATTGAAAATGATTTTTCAGTGTTTGCTTAGTTTGGTATAAAAAAAGATTTATGGAGATTCTTAATGCTGCCTGTACACATTTCTCTGCCCGCTAGAAATTGCCGACGTCTGCTTAGCTACGACCTTACTTTCCCGGCTGTAACAATCAGTTTAAACAAAGCTATGCTTGTTTTTTTTTTTTAGAAACAGTACAATTTCTCCCTTCTCTACCTTAAAGTAGCTCAGTCAGTCATTTTACCTTCATACTGAAGAAAACCTGAAAATAGAAGTATAATAAAATAGACAAATACCAAAGAGATAATAATAACCAATAAAGAAACACGGATGGAGAAGATTAACACGGAGTACAAGGACAAACTTGAAATATTAAGGCTAATTTACTTAGAAAAATCAAGATACGCAAACTGGGATAAGTTCCGCTTTGCGAGCCGCTTGCTATGGCTCACCTAAAAAGGAAATTAAAAATACTAGGCTCTTCTCTATCTAGTGTGGTAAATACATCTGGAGCATTGTTTTATTTCATCGTATTAAACAGGCACACGATTCGTACGATGAATGCTTAAGGCTATATGGGGGAGTGAACAACACAAATCTTCCTCTTGGAATGACGCTTGACAAAAAATGCCATAATCTTGAACACTGGCTCTCTGAGGTAAGAATGCTCTTTACAAAGATATGTTATTTTGAGCAGCGTCATAAGTTTCAGAGCTCTTTGCACTTTCCTAGACTTTCCGCTATTTTTCCGTGAGATGGTCTCTTTACGGGGTACTCTCCTCGGTTTCGCTCGCATTAAGAGAACAAGATGGCAGCCCGTCGAACTTAAAGATCGAAGAGCTCTTGAGTGTCCCAAGTCAATCACATGTTACTGAGGATTACACTCATGTCAACCTCTGTTGATTGAGAAAAATACTAGCTCAGTAAGGAATTCCTTGCTCCCCAAATTGATTAACGGCGTTACAAACATTGATGTTATTCGTTTTTTTGTGTCGTTCAGTCTTTTCAAGGCCCGGGTCTGACGTTCATCGCCTTCACTGAAGCCATTCTCAAGCTGCCACTGTCGCCACTGTGGTCTGTGCTGTTCTTCTCCATGCTGTTGTCTCTTGGTCTTGGCAGTATGTTTGGAATTCTGGAGGGTGTCCTTAACTCCCTACACGATCAGAAGTTGATTCCGCTGCGGAAGGAAATACTCACAGGTTCATTTCTATATAGTTTTTCAATGGTTTGTTAGCATTACATAGTCAAAAGGAACCTAAGACCTTTTGATAATAAAACTGCATTATATCGCTGAGAAATCACGACGGAAAGCGCGCGCGTTAATTTGCACTGCAGTGCAAATTAAAAATTAAAGAGAAAATGGCCTGAAGTAATTTCAATTATACTATAACAATTTCAATTATGCTATAACAGATGAAATGCTTTAATCTCACTCCCAGGGCTCACTTGTTTACTATGTATGGCCGTTGGTTTGCTGTTCTGTCAGACGTCAGGGGAGTACTGGCTGCAGATGTTCGACAGCTTCACAGGAACACTTCCGCTTCTATTTATCTGCTTCTTTGAACTTGTAGGAGTTTCATGGGTGTATGGCGCTAACAGGTGAGGACTGCCATATAGGATGACTTTTAAAATAACACTTACATTTGTTCTTTCGTACACGCGTTGTAAAAAATATGAAATTTACTTCTCTTCCTTTTTGTTTGAGATGAAGAACATAAACACAGTTCAAACGGAATACATAACTGCATAAAACAACCCAGAAAGACAGGGCAAGGGTTTTTTTCAACGTGTCCCCGGGATTATTCCGTGCGTGTACAGACGAGTGAACGTAAGTCTTAGAGAACAAAACAGAAACATTTTTTAAGCAGTTGAAAGAAAACTCGTTTTCACGGGCCAAAGATATATGACTTCCGACAATAGAGTACCTTACAAGGTGTACATGTTTTCGGGTAAATATTAAGTCCAGGACTGAAGTACGCAACTTTTTTGCCACTAAAAAAAATTGTCCCTTAAATTTGCAGGTTTTATGACGACATAGAGTACATGCTTCGAATGCGGCCGGGACTGTTTTGGAAAATAACATGGAGATATGTGTCTCCAGCTATTGTGCTGGTGATTTTTGTATGCAGTCTGCTAAATATTGGAATGAAGCCAATTACATATTCAGCGTGGAGACAAAACAAGGTAAATTAACTTGTTCTAGTTGTGCTGAAGAAGCCAGGGTCTTATGACAAAAGAGAGTGACAAGTATTTAAAATTTAGTGATTGCAATTTCACAATTGTAAAATTCTGGTTATAAGTCCCATTTCTTCGAAAACCTAATAGGCCCTTTCCGAATATTTTACTTTTTGCCTTTTTCTAAAGGCGAGTCTGGGTGCCCATCCTCTCATATGAAAATGAAATTTAATTCACTTGCAGGATTTAACTCATTTTCATATTAAGGGGTCGTGCAACAGGCCTAGGCCTCGATTTGACGGAGAGGCTTGGGGCAACTTGAAACGAGCTATTAACTGAAATTCACCGAAAACGTTTTGCAGCTTTAAGATGGCAAAAAGACGAGTGCGTAAGTGAGTCCAGCTATAGCAGTACAACTCCTAGGTAACATAGCACAGCGGCCTTTAGACAAGAAATTAAAGGGATCAAGGTGACAGAAATAGCGAAATCCGGCTACAAGTGATTCGGGCGCAAATTGACGAGAACACAACGGCTCATTTTACGAGAGGTTACGCGCACAGAGAAACAAACTTCTCTAAATACACTGTTTACAGTTCATTATTCTACGAGAAGGTGAAGGAAGGAAGAAGCGAATCGGAAACAACTGGTGAACGTACGTGCGCGAGGTCTTGGAGAGAGGATCATCCAAGTCATCATTCTCTTTACTATTTTTGTTTACAAGATCAACGAAGTTATATTTCCGCCATTTTTTTCAAACTTAGAGACTGGCGCGGGACCAAAACTTGCTTCTTACGATCTCACAAGATTCTTCGATGAATTTGATTAATACCTTCAAATGAGAATTTAATTTTTGTAGACTGAGAGGTCATTACAATTAAGCTAAGTATTTACGTGTACAGCTGATTGCCAGTGTGGCTTATTTGTTTCAGGGAGATGTAAAGAGCGTGCAGTACCCCGCCTGGTGTTACTTCATAATTGCTTTTCTCATCTGTGCCTCTTGTTTATGTATACCAGCAGTGTTCCTATTAAGATTATATCAACGAGTGACGGCGAGGAAGAGGAGAGACACTGAGATTGTGCGGGATCTGCTTGAATCGGCAACCACCAAGAAGTCAACTGTCGAAAACATAAACGCTGACTAATTTAAAGCCACGAACGAGTAGAGACTTAATACTTCATCACTGTAAAAATCGCCGGAAAACAGATTAGTGTTGCTAGAAAATCATATATAAAGTTGGCAGTATACATGCTTGTAGGTGCAATTGTCAGTTTATAAGTAATAAAGTGGTTAGTCGCGTTTTACACGGAAATCTGTAAACTACCACAAAGGAGTTTTAACTCTTATTATAGCGGGCCTGGAATGTTCTTTGTGTAGATCCTATTAAATCCGATGTCGACTACGGTTTTAATTTGTTAAATGTCGCCTTAATCCTTTGACGCAGTGTTCCTAGAGTGAGATGCGTAGAAAATTTCAAACACGTGACTATTTTGAATGCAGCCGGCCTCCTATATGGCGAGTTGGGCTCTTAATAGGAGTTCGTCTGGAATTAACATGAGGCTTAGCGAGTAGAAATGTCAATTTATTTAAATATAAACACGCTTTAAGCAACAAGGAATCACGTGAAGACAAAAATAAACGTGTGTTTTAATGTTTTTATCAATGGTCACTTTCTATTTCGGACTATTATCTTCGATCGCCTTTTCCAAAACAAAGCCGGCTTCACTACGTATAAAAAACGTTTGGGTGGAGAAGATAGAATTTAAATGTTCATTGGGACGACCAAAAGGTGGCAGCAGTCGCTTAATAGAGGTGGTCGGTTAAACGGGGTTTTATTTACAGTATTTTACTGACAATGAATTCATGGCAGGGGGGGGTGGCCGCTTAACAGGTGGCCGCTTATTAAATCGACTGTATAATCAGCCTCTGGAATTTTGAGATACCTGGTTATGGATTTTATTTATCGAATCTGCGGGAGTGTGGAGGTGAGCTGCAAGGCGTATTATCAAAGTCTTCATATTTCTGTCTAAGTAGGACTTCGTCAAAGTTAGTCACGAGAAAACTATTTAGCTACGAAATTTATGGAAATATCGTAACACGACTGCCACGCTGAATAGTTAATATTAATCAGTAACATATTTGTCAAGTTTTAACACATACTCTTCATCGTCATTTTCATCACGTCTTTTTTGGTGCAGGGGAAATAGGGTGCTCCACGCTAAACCAGAGGAATTTAAAAACGCAGGTTTATTTCTACAGTTTGGCCTTCCACTCATCGGTTACGAACACGTAGCTTTTCGAAAACGTTCTTTAAACCGGAAGTAGAAAACGTCGGCTTTGTGTTTTACCGGGGGGGGGGGAGGGGGTTTAACAAAAACTATGACGTCACAATAATCATGTGATTTGCCTGTGGTAGTATTCCTCAACCACAAATTTCCAAAATGACTGGTGATTGTTTTGTTTACAACGACGACGGAAAGATATTCGATGCGTTAAAGAGTAAAACCTCCGTTTTCAAATTCCTCTGGGGTACTTAACGCGAAGCCTAAATTTCCGTTAATCCACACCCTGTCCCTCATGCTTCTTATTTCCTGGAGGGTATGTCCCTTCAGAGCATGCGTCCTGCAGGAAAAATGCACGCTACGCCCCTGTTTCCAACTTCCGTATCTTTCACTATCTGTTACGCTTAAAGGTCGGCAACATACTAGGGGACTAGTCCCTGCGACTAGTCCTTGCAACAAGTCCCATCGTGTGAACTAGCCATTTTTACCATAAAATCTAGTCGCGGAGACTAAGATTTGGTCCCTGCGACTGGTCCCACGAATTTGAACTAGCCTGTGTAGCAGTCTTTTCCGTGTCCTTTCTGGCAAGCGGGAGTCGCGCGAGGGCACGGGAACTCCTCTTTTTGCTCTCGCCCCATGCGTTCGCGCGACTTCCCCTTGGCCTCTCGCTTTCTCCCGCTAAGACTGCTACGCAGGCTGGTTTGAATTTTTGGGGCAAGCCTCTGCGACTTGCTTCTCGGAACGCTTCGTGTGAACAGGTCGTGGGACTAGTCCCTGCAACCAGTCCCCTCGTGTAAACTCTTCAGAGGACTATTTGCACACTCTCCTAGTGTGTGCCGACCTTAAGGCGCATAAGAAATGTGAGGCGAGTTTAGTCGGTTTATCGGTTTATCTCAGGATATCAGGACGGCAGGCAAGGCTTCTAATTGGTTAAATATTATCAGGTGAAGATCACGCATTTGAGTATTTTTGTTTAATATTTGTAAACTATAGATTGTTCTTAGTTCTTATAAGGTGAAGTATTTTTAAAACAAAAATTGAAGAAGACTGCAAAACCTCACTCCTGTCGGGCGAGTGAAATCAAGTTTGCGTGACCACTTTTGTTTCGAAGTTCCCTCTCTTTAGTTCTCTTTCGAATCTGTTGAGAACTTCAAAGAATTACAGTTATTTCCTTTTCCCATTGTGTTGAAACAAATATGGCCTGATTAATTTAGCCAGCGTAGAAGTACTCAACTTGTATGTTAGCTTCAGGTAGCTTTACTGATTGAGGGCTACGAACTGAGAAATAAACATATGTAACCGAAATACGTCGCTAAATGAAACGGAATTACGAGCGGGTTCTCGTCCCTTTTCGCGCTGTTTACTACTCCTAAAACCTTTTGTACAGTAGAACCAAAACAGACCAGCGGGTGTCAGGCTTTCTTGTTTTGGCGGGAAAAGAAGGCGGGAAACGTGGCAACCACGATGCACAAAAAGAATGTTGATTTGCATGAAACATCCGTCGCCTTTTAGCGAAACTCAGCTGTATTTATAAACCATATTTATTTTTGGTCTTGCTTCGTTAATAAGCGTCTTATAAAAGGATTTATTTAGCATTTGCGAGTCACTTTTTCGTAGAAAACAGAGTTTGCCAATTTATACGGCGCTCTGTTGGATTAAACCTCAATCGTCGATAAAGTTCACCGTGAATTATAATTAGCTAGGTTTACATTGAAAAAGCACTGTTAGTTTTGTAAGAAGATATAAAGGATGCATCGGCAATACGATCACTTGCGCTTGTGTTGGTTTTAGTGTGAAAACAGAACGAAACTGACGCCT
>OMLO01001500.1_pt1 | contig 18032 bp, 7 predicted proteins | sample 1674811 | NCBI WGS metagenome assembly OMLO01 (sample SAMN06265003, study PRJEB25207) | coral metagenome | isolation source: Coral host | place: Mexico:La Bocana,Puerto Morelos, Mexico | collected 2008-11-13 | reverse complement strand
TGTCTGAATTGCCCGTTAAACTGACCAAAGTCATCTCTAATCATAGAGTGGCCCATTCGAAAAGCTGCCGTTGCGAAGGCGTTTATAATCTCTGGATTGACGTCTGGATCATAACCGTTAAAGTAGTTTCCTGTGGGTTCCAGAAGAATTTTTTCACGTTTTCGCTGAAAGATAGAAAGTATGGTTTAGCAGGGCCTTAGATATACATATCTAATTTCGCGTTGAAGTTAAGGCTTAAGCACAACACTACCTGTAGGAAAAAAGATGGCGACTGGTACATTTACTCAAAACCTTGCGTGAACGGCAACGCTCATAAAAAACATACAGATATATTCCAAAATCTTCTAACCGTTATTTCCAAAAATATAAGTTCTGACGATTGGGGGACGAATTAGTCAAAAATTATAATTCTCGAGGCACGATGGAGAAGTTTCATGGGTCGTTTAGGGACTATCTAAAAATTTCGCAAAAGATTCTTAGTCAGCCGCTTGCATGTATAACTTATTGATTTAGTAGGTTATTGCCTCTAGTTTATTGATTTTATAAACAATCCTTTCCTATTTCTAAATGAGAACTTAAGTTTCACATATTCAGTTTTGGTCACATTTAAAGAGTGTTTTTTAGTGGTTGTTCGCATCTGGCGTAGCACAGGTTTTTATTTTTAGAACTAATCGTTGCAGGGATACAGATTATACTGTAAGGCGGAGCATACCTATAAAAGATAATACTGACTGACGCATACTCAATAAACTATTTACATTGAATGTCTCGCGCTGGTGTAATCAGACTGAATTATGCTTTCTCTCGTGCCTGAATGGGTGCTGTCACGCAACGAAAACATATATCGAGAAATATTCAGTGGATAAGTCAAGAAATTGTTATTTTAGAAGAGATAGATAAAGAGTCATTTCTCCAAGTTTTGGGTCTCTACGTGTTCCAAAACTTCAGATATTCGTCGAAATGTTTTGTGAAAATTATAGAGCCGCCATGTTGGTGGAGCTCTTTGCTCCACCAACATGGCGGCCGGAACTTCAAACTGCGCTTGTACTGGTGTCCAAACGAAGCACGAGGATAAAAACTTTCGTGACTCTTTAGCTTTGGATTTTGAAATTTGATGACGTCAGGTGAAAACGATTTATAAATACAACTGTTACTACAGCGTACCCTTTCCCTTGAAATATTAAATACTCACCAAGTCTTCATTGAAGAAGACAGGAAGCCACTCCTTGAACGTAATGTGTTGTAACTCAGCAATTACGATTTTTCGCGCCTCTTGGAAGAGTTTTTCATCGCACCATGATGGATTAAGCACATGAAGGTACTTGGCGATGCGATTGTGCTCCCGGGCCCAAACAATGTGCGTGGCCATCAACGCTGTCGACAAAATTGAAAAAAAAGTTGAATTGTCAACCTCGTTCCCAGGGATTTTCCCTTGAAGGTTCAAGGTAAAAGCCCTGGGAACGAGGCTGTTGAATTGTTCCATTCCTGTGGCTAGCTGATCAAGATCTAGTCACTATTATAATGAATTATCGTCATTATATTATAGAGACATCAGATTAATAAATAGTAGGAAGACAATTATAAGGTTTGTGTTCGCGGGCATAAACATGTTTAATTGAGCCCGACTCATTTTAGCCTCCAGGCGAGGCATAAAATGAGCTCTGCGAAAGGCCCAAAACATGTATGCTCAAGAACGTAAACTTTTTTAGAATTATTATCACTTTGGAGGTCATCGACAAAATAAAAACTAAAAGAATGACGACAAAATCAACAATCGCGTGAGAGTTTACCAGTTGAATTGTTCTTATTTTCTCTCAATGAAAATACCAATGCCATTAGGCCAAGCTGGTAAGTCTAATCAACTTCGTTCCCAGGGCTTTTCCCTTGCCCTTCCCACCTTCAAGGGAAAAGCCCTGGGAACGAGTTTGCAGTCTAATTACAAAATCTTACCATTTGCAATTGAGTTTTCAAAATTGTAAAAAAAACAAGAAGAAAATGATTGAATGAGCTTTTGTTCGGAACAGAATAAAGTGGATGCAATAATGATGTGACCGTAAATCGGAGTTTTTCTGAAAATGAAAGTTCGATAAAGTTTATTCGGAAGTGTTGAAATTCTAGCTGACTAAAATACATTTAGCCCCCAGAATGCGCCACAATGCCAGACAAAATGATAATATCGTTGATTCTACAAGTTGTTGGGTTTCAAGCTCTTATATCGAAAGGATACAAGATGTAAAGCGGATTACGTAAACGATTTACCTGGATTTTCGTTTGTTCTCTTTTCACCGCCGTGGAAACAAGGTTTCGTCGTGGAGTTAGGAGATCTGCAGAAAGTTTCCGGTCCGGCCTTTGGCAGGATAGGAGATTGGGCCGAGCTCAAAGGGAACGGAACAACTCGTAGCAACCCGAGGTTAGCCCTCCGGTCACGAAGGAGTTCTGCCTCTTTACAGTTGGCACCGTAAATTTGCGATCCGTCAATGAAAGCTGAAACAACGTTTACCTGCAAATTTAAAGTAGAGAATCTGACGCCGTAAAGACATGTAAATTTGGTAACAAATTGTGAAGAAGATTTTATAGCTAGGCATGTGAACAAATAAGAAAAAAAAAAACACTTTCTTTTAGAAATGCATGCTAGTTATGTAACACTTTCTCGTGATATACCATGAAATATATCACGAGACACTTCTCGGTATACACACGAACTTGAAAGTATCATACTTTGCAAAAAAACTTGACCAATAAATGTCCAGTCATATTACCAAACGTGGAGGCGCGGTGGGCTCATGGCAAGTGTCCTGGACTCGGATCGAGCGGTCTGGGTTCGAGCCCTGACCAGGGACATGGTGTTGTTTTCTTGGGCAAGATACACTTTACTCCCGCAGTGGCCCTCTTCATCCGGGTGTACAGATGGGTACCGGCAAATTTAATGCTGGGGGTAGCCCTACGATGGAGTAGCATCCAAGGGAGTGTTGAAACATTACTAATTGCTTCGTGCTACAGAAACCGGGATAAGCTCCAACCAATGAGCCACTTAGCTCGTATGCAGATTTACCCTTTATCATCTTGACCAAACAGGCTTGGTCAATAACCTATACAAATCAAACAACCTTACCTGTTCACCGTTTTTAATCGCTGATCGATGGAGTGGCATGCACACAGCACTTCGATTATTTTTCAATTCATTCCCTTGTAGAATCTCAATACCGATGCATCCCTCTTCAGGTCCCCGACATGGAAGGCTGTTATTTCCACAATCCACAGAATCGTTTAGCTGCGTTAAAGTGATGTCATGATCCAGGAACTGTCCCCATATCATGGTCAGGTGCGTAAAGTCCGTTGTTGCGTTATCATCGTTGCCCGTGGAGCTCACGAACACTATCTTGCTGACGTTTCGCGCGTTCGGAAGTGGCTGATTGTTCGATCCTAAACTTCGAGGCGCATGCTTTCCGCCCTTATATACAGGTGGCAGGAGACGTGAAAATGGCCGCTGGGCACTTCCTCTTGTAACGTTGCACAAGTTGTTGCACGAGCCGTCGAACGTGCGATATCGACGAATGAAGCAGCTTAGCTGAATGTTCAGTGACACCGGCTCACAAGGTCCTGCTATCATCGACTCCAGAACACGGCGAGTGAATGAATTTCCACCGAGTGAAGGGTAAACCAACGTAGATGCAACCGTCAGGAAGATGAACCGCTGTAGAACCCTGTGTTTTGAAGCTCAATAAGCAGGAGCACCAAAATAAAGAAGCTATTTCTCAAGTTTTAAGTTATTTTTTTTGATTTGACTTACAAAATTATGCATTCTCAAAATGAGAGTATCTTGAAAAAGGACTTTTTCTTGCATAAATCAAAACACCAAAGACCTACGGTAAGAATTAAACCAAAGCTGAAGAAGTATGGCTAAGAACCAGAAAATTGGACTTGTTCGAAAACGTTTTGTCTCCCTGCTACTTAGTCATAGTAAGAGAAATTGTCCTTGGACAATTCTGTCCAAGTGGGAAAGGTGCAATGAGGTTAGCCCAATGTAAAGTGTGGGGAACTATAAGGGATAAGCGTGTAGGGTCTTAAACGCCCTCTGCTAAGGATGCAAACTGAAGGTGCAGGAGACTTCAATGTCTAAGCATTTTGCAAATGTAATTACCAAGGTAGAACATCCACATAAGTTATTTAAAGACCCAGAGTGCCTGGGGTCTGGGGCTGGAATCCTCGAACATTCCTGCACAGCATACTGGCGCTCTACCAACTGAGTAACGAGGCGGCGGCTATCTAAGCTTTAACATTTTAATATTGCCAACAGTGTTCACGTAACAACTTCCTTCCTTGGCAACCTTCACCGTTGCTAGTCCTTAACAAAAGTTATGTGCTTGAAACAATTTCAGCACCTCTATTTTAGTAATACAATATTTTTTTTCTGTACTTACCTTTGTTTTTGCATTGTTTTAAGTTCACCAGCGCTCAAGTTACACCTGTCAGGAAAATGAAAAAAAAAAAAGAAAAAACTCATGCAGACATTGATTTCACTGCAAAAAAAAAACTATAGAAGGGTTTAGTCCATGCTGAATTGAAAGAAACTAATATAAGCGATTTGATGAGTCCTTTTAAAAATGAAACATGCAAACGTTTATCCTGAGTTCTAAATTAGGACAGATTGAGCTGCGATAGCGAACGAAAATAAATTTGTTAAAATTCCCAAAAGAAAAGACAAGAAATCGTAATTTTTTTCTTAATAAAACATATACACACTGTGTTTACTAATAAATTTCCTCTAACACCATAATGAAACGCTTTCCGATGTAATTTTTCTCATTTTTCGTCTCACCTCCTTTGGAACATTAATATTTCAAATTAAAAGACCACTTAAGGAACACAAAATCGCTCAGGCGCGTAGCTCCATCATTTCGTTGATGAAAAACCCTGATCTTCTCTCTGACACTAAACTATTCGCCATAACATTTTTTTATTCTGATTCCCACTGTACGAGTATTAACACTTGTCCTCTTAACACAAACTCCATGAAGCGAATTGGGGCCTAGGACTGGAAGCTACTCGATGTAAAGGTACAAGGATCAAAGGTCAATTGAACAAATATATACATGAGTGACTTTTTCGAGAAAAAAATATCACTTTCAATTAATGGCGAATACTCACAGGTACGACAAAAAATTCTCTTTCCAACTGATATAATCAATCAGGATCCAAGGTAAAAATGAAACACGTTAGACTTCCGTTATAACGAATTCCATCTCTACTGCGGCTTGCCGGTTTGTCGTCGTGATCATAGGAAAAGCAAAATTTCGTATAACAGATTTTACTTCTTGGCATTTTAGTCGGAACTTTGAACATGCACAAGTCCATATTTTTTATATCAGTTCGTCTGTTTTAAAGCTATATATGCATATTGTGGTTTAGTCAAATTAAAAAGACTGCCAATTGCGGTCATTAGATAGCAATTGACCAAACTGTCTTGTTTGTGACGCAGTATATATTGCATTCGACTGGTTAAGTCACATTTCAATTGACCAAATTGTCTTTAAAATTGAGTCGAGTCGAGGGAGTGCTGTAACACGTATTTCTTATTCTGCCTTCTCCTATTCTCTGGCTCACTTTTCGAAGTCTTTTAATTTACGTGTTAGTTCTATAAACATTCTTCCACTTTCTGTCGCGATCGCGTTTGGCGTCAATCATCCCGGCCATTAATTTACTCGCAATTTTTTTACCCTATGTCTTTCCCGGTACCGCCAGTGTTTCTACACTACGTTGTCGCCGCGTCTAAGAATGGCCATGGTGTTTACAGTGCTCGTTTTGAGCTCACCTGGCTTCATGTTTTTGCTTTTATTTTCTTGACTTTTTTGCTGTGAAGAGACTGATAGTTGCGTTACTCGAGTTAACAATTGACATATTAAACGACATTTTTTAATTTTAGCCTTTTGTAAAATCTGTCGTATGATCGACATCGTGTTGTAAGCATATGGTCGAATACTGTCATCACGGGTAGAATAAACGCGTAAGATGGAACGTTTCAGTTCTTTCGTTGTTCATTTCGTTATTCTACGGTTGTTATCGTCAACCGATTACAACAGTGCCTGTAAGTTTACGCCTTACGTACGATCATAGCCACTAAGGTATGTCACTGGAGATGGAATAAATTTGGGCAGTTGATATTATACATGCGTTTGACGGAGGTATGGATATTGTCATCCTTTTTTCTACTTTTTTAAAAAATCTAGTTCAGTTCTAGTTTTAATTTAACAAATAAATGCCACCATTTAATCATTTAAATTTTTTTTTGGTTATGAGAAAGAATTTCTAACTTGATTTGTTGTGCGATGATGGTTCGTTGATTTGAAACAAGTCTTGATGAAACCTCAAAGTCTAAAACGTTCTGTTTGCATCATAATCATCCGTCCTTCTTTTTTCTAGTGTGATATTCCAATCAGCAAAGATCCTTACGATTTTATTTTTCTGTTTTCTCCTTAGTTCTAGGTTCGATTGAAAAGATGTATCAAACACTCAAGACTGTGTTTGACCACAGTTTCAAACACCTCGAAACGCGTCGAAAAGTACTCAGCTACGCGTCGGTATTTCAATGCTCTTCTCAGTGTTTAATTTGGAAGCGTGGTCGAACACGGTCTAATGATGTATTATCATGATATGAAAAAGTCCTGAAAGGTTAGTTCATTATGTTAACATACCTTTCTCCGAACAGTTATTTTAGGTCTTCAGAGAACTTTCCTGCAAATTTCGTCACTTCGAGCAGCAAAAAGGACTTATCCGTATTCGACTACAATACCAGAGGGTAGCAGTCGATGTAGTAGTTATATTCAGTTTTTAGGCGCGAACATATATTTTTTATATCACTTCATTTCTAATTTTGGAACGATGTCGCAAATGGTGAAATACTTCGAAAACAAATAAAGGTTTACTATTTCCAACTAACGACTTCACTAAATTGATTACTTTTTTACCCTACATTTATAAGAACAGTTGCTAACTGGCACCAAAGAAATTGAATCGCTTCATTAAGTTGTCAAAAATGTCCGAAAGAAGCCGAACTCCCCGAAAGTAACGTCAAACAATTGTGGCGGCTAAGTTACCGACCCCCCTCCCCCGAAAGGAGCGAGCCCACTCCCAACCCCTCTCCTCCTAAAATAGTGCTACTAAGGTCCATATTTGTTGTTTCAAACAATAGTCAGGTGAAAGTCTGACGAAAGCTTTTACTTGTGGAGGTAGCGAGTGTCGTTACTTCGAAAGTTTACAGAAATTGAAATCATAAGTCATAAGTCATAACTTAAAATCCGAAAACATTACATTCCAAATGCTTGTATATTGTTGGTTAGCTTTTTAACAAAATTAACTACAGTTCAGTACCCACTTGAAATTGTTTATTAGGCCGAAATATAGTTTATTTTTGGCTTACTTCGCTCACTGAATAGTTGTTTACATAAAGCAACAAAAAACATCGGCTAAATTTTTGGATTCTGTTCAGTAACAATTCAAAATTTTACAAGAATTTACGATATAACAATACAACAACTTGATTTACTAATTACTTGATTTTGTAATAAAGTGGTGTACCGATTTGTAAGAAATCAGTAGAAATGCTATGTCACCTGTGACGATATATTTGTATCCAAATATGATATGATTTGTAGCCTTGAAATCTGGTTGGTTGTTTTCTTTTTTAGAGTTCCATTCGCATTGACGGGGAAAAAGATGCGATTTAGAACTCAAAAATATTGCGATTAATTGAGAATAAATCTCACTTGCCCGAAGGGCCAATCAGATTGCAAAGATCACCAGTGGTTTCAAAATGGTGCAATAAAATGACAAAATTAACTTCTTTACAAATTGGTATGATTTCTACGTAGATTATTGTGGAAATGGTAACTGAGATGGACTGAATTAACGTATACCTTTAGCGGTGTCTCGCGTCCAAGCGATGTAGCGCGTCCGGTTTAAACCATACATACCTAAACCCCTATATCAAATTAAAGCTTAAAACTGGCTATCAAACTAAACCAAGAATTTTGAAATAAAATTAATTGTCGCTTTTTTTGCTACCTCTAAATTCGAGCGTGAAGATGCTCTAAAGCTATATAAGCTGAGAAAGGCTTATGAATTTTTTCAAAACCTAAATGTCTTTCAATCTACCCCAAAGTCAACTGAGAGAGCGGCAAACGATTCTATACATTTTGATTTCGTCAACTCCTGGCTAAAACTATACCTTACTTATTTAAACACAGAAATTACATTAAATCCGATAGAAATAAAGGAAATACTAGCAAACAAGAACCCAAAAAGCCAACATCAAGTACCAATGGAGTCATTTTGCTATGAAATGTCGTTGCATAAGTATGTAACAGCAAATCAGTTGTTCACTTGTTTGATAATTGCAAGAAATTAATGATTCACCTTGTTTACCACCTCTTTACTGAGACTTCCTTAATTCCCCAGCGAAATTATTTCCTTGCAACAAGCCAACAAAGTCATGTAATTGTAAGATTAGAACGAGAATCATCTTCCAAACAATTTCGTATCGGTTCACCCTCGGCCGACGTTTAGTTCATTTTGTTAGCTTCTTGCATCAGATTTCAAAACAAGTCAGTCCATTTTCACAAGCAAAGACGCAATTCGATGACATCAAGGTTGCAATAAAAAAAACACTCGGATACAGCTCTCAAGGATGGACCTGTTTTAATCCCGAAGCTTGCTTATCAAGTACTCTCTTTATCACATCTTAAAAGTTCGATTCCTCTTTTCCCTGACGATGTTAACGTCCATTGCTTTCACTTCTTTTCTTTAAAGACGTTATACAGACATTTTCTTCCGAAATATTGAAAATCTATAAAAAAAAAATCCTCCTCGACAGCGACCCAGCTTGATGATACAGTTCCGATAGCTCGACATTCTCATCTTCGCGTTCTCCACTGAATACTTTCTCAGCAGTTCTCAGTTTAATTCCGTCCTTCTTCTCTCTATTTCGCTTGAGTTGTTCCATGGCTTCTGTAAACTTTCAAGTAGCGCGTGAATTAAGGGTAAAGAGCACGTTGATCATGTTCCCGTTCATGAGGCAAATTAACTCGAAATCAGTCGCCGCCATATTACTTCGGTTGGGGCAATTCAAAGAAAGTGCCTATTCGTCGTAGGAGAGTTTCTATGACTTTGCTCCTTCTTTCAGTTCGTGAAGGCATAGTTCGAGTCTTTTTACTGTTATCAAAATTTTACGATGGATGAAACATAAGTAAAATCATGAGCCAAGAACATGGCCGATTATCGCGACCCGCCCACGCTGCACAACTAAAGCACATAAAATATAATACCTAACTGCTGTTTTCCAGATACGGAAAACATTACTAGATCTTTGCCTCTGAATCTTCTTTAAACCCCTATTATAGTAATTGGAAACTTAACGTACAATTGAAAATTGAACTAAAACACTTTATACGAAAACAGCAGACACTGGCCATTGTTTCATCGAATTACAAGATAAATCTGGCGTCAGGGTCCTTCAGACATTGAAAGTAACTGAAGCAAAATACATATTGAAAATCCAAACAGTGCACTCCCTTTCATGTTCAGACGGAAAATGTAAAATTGTTTTTACCGGAAAAATTAGGTTTTTTCCGTTAACGGTTAGTGACAAACAAAATGCCATGATAGATGGAATGGATGGAAGCTTAAGTAATGTAAATATTATACTATTTTCTTAATCTTCTTCATAAAATATTACACTACTTTCTTCTTACCTTTTTGCTTGAGTCAACCAATTTTGGCCTTACTTGGAGCGCAACAGTAGAATTTGCTTTTCGTGATCAAGCTTGTGAATATTTCAATGAACCATCCTTGTTTGGGAATCGTGGGCGGAGCTCCGCAGCTCCAATGACAACCCATGGACGTCAATTAAAGCACGTGCTTGCTCGTGACTAGTTAAAACGCGTCACGTGTCCATTGCAATATGTCATCAAAACATCTGAGGTCTACCGCAAAAGGTAATTTTGGGCGATTTATAATGAGCGATTTAAAATGAGCAATCAATTCAGAAGAATTTGTTTTAAATCGCATTACGAGATCGCAAATTTTTTGTATCTTTGGGCGACTAAGGAAGCCTTAGTGCCCTAGTTAGGGTATATACTAGACTTAGCGAGTAAATAGCTAAACAAATAATCAAACGTATCTGGGCAATTTTTTTTGTTTAATCAAATCGAATTTGCGTGCCCGAAAAATATTCCAGGGATATTGCACAAAATAAGTCATTTGATCCCAAACATATTCAAAAATATGAGAAGCTCAATAATGGGCTCCTGAATATATTTGTTCTATGACCTTATCTTTTCCTTAAAATCTATAATCATTATTGAGTTTCGCCTTCTGAAGGTTATTGCTAACTCGGGCAAATATCGGCGCATATGTTTTGTGTGTGGAAAGGAGGCGGTTGTTTTGCCACGCGGCTTGATAAAGGAAGTGCTCGTATGCATGTAGGTTTGTATGTTATTTTGATGGGGTTGGTGGTAGGCTCAGTATAATAGAAAGTGCGTCACCATTAGGAAGATATTTCATTCAGCTTCTAGATCCCTATACGCTCTATCGTCTTGCTGAAAGGGCTGCAAAAGGCAGTATAGGGAAACTGCGTCAAATACCTTCAGGATATTTCATTCATACCGATTTCTGTACTATATCACGTTTGGAACAAAAGCCGCTAAACGAAATTGCGGGAATTTGATTAGTAGGAGGCAGGGTGGCGAGTGGTTTACTGAGGGTGTCGGACTGGAGTTGTTTCTTCGTAGACCCTTGTTCAACTCCTCGGTCATGCTTGTAAATAACCAACTGGTCTGCATCCCGCCAGTTGTGATTTTTTTAGCTTATTATATAAGTTGATACATTTGTTTCTTTCAGTTTAATTGGCATGCCTGATGACTGGCCAGATGTAGCTAAGCGCATTGACCACTATAAACAGCAACATTTAAACAACATTCTGGACATTTTTTTGTTCTTCCTCTAAACAGCTAATGTAGTTCTGCTAGTGGTAACGAGTGAGAACTTTCAATCTTATTTTCGTCAGGACTGACTATCCGAGTGATTCAACTGCCGACGGATGTTTTTAGCATTCAAAATGGTCATTCTGACACTAAAGAAAGATCAATTAGACTTGATGCTTGAAACTGAACTAAAACTCTAAATGAATTGTATATCCTAATATCAGACTACCTTACGTGGTGGAGTAGTTTTCGTCTTCGAATTTGTTTTGTCTGATGTTGATTTTTTAAAAGGCTTGACAAACACCTTGGGAAAAAATTGTCTCGTCCCAAATTTATCTTTGCCGTTCTACTCCTGAGCACATTTTGCATTTGCTGAAACTGTTTGTGAGGCCATAAATAACTGAACAACTTTAAAATACTGGACTTTAAGCAGCAATACTTCTGAAAGGGCGAACACGCCAGGAATGCGCACACCTGACGGGTAAAGGCGCGATAATTAGAACGAAATATAGAACAAAAGGACGAAAAGTTCTAATTAAACATTAAGATCTCCACCCCGTCTCAAAATCAGAAGGTTCTCATTACTAAGCGACTTATAGATCTCTCACCCTCCATTGATTAATGAAGGCTAATTTAGATCCTCTTTTGTAAACGTAATAACTAATACTTCCCATCATGAAACAAAGAAAACAACAATGTATTTCGTCAATACAACAACCAGCCCGTTTCCTCCCGCAGCCCCTAAAAAAGTCAATATCAGATCAAGGGCTTTAATTCCATTTCAATAAGTTGATTTAGTTTCCTTTGGAGGATGAGTCTTGGTGAGTACTCATTTTGGCATGATAAAACTCTCCTCATCTATTTATCTGTTAACCATTCCTTGTTGTTCATTTTGAGTTAAAAATAGAGGACGTGAGTCATTTCAGTTTATCCACGGGCATTAAGTTTAGACGTACTCCGTGCAAGGATTTGTTGAACACCCACATGACAACAGGACGTTTTATTTAACAACAGTGACACTCGTTACACAAGTATAAAAACCGCTATATCTATCTAACCGGCAAGCTGACGGCCTCACAGTATCGTACATGTCTAAGCAATGTTTTAATATTAGGCCTAGTCAAGTTTGAATTCTACGGTTAGCCGTACCACCCACACTAATCCGTCACGCTAATCCGTCACGCTAATCCGTCACGCTAATCCGTCACGCTGATCCGTGACAAAAACGGAGCTTTTCTAAAACGCTCTTCAAACCGGAGGAATTCGAAAACGCCGGCTTTGCCTTTCCAAGCACTGGACGGAAAACACTTTGAAAATGATAACATTTTCGAAACGATAACATTACAAAAAATCATCTGATTTCCTTGAACGAGTTTACCTCAAGCACTGATCACCCCAAAATGCATGACCGACCGAATTATTGGCATGGTGTGGGCGAGGCCTTTGTCTACTATCCTCAACAACACAGTGATTTTCGATCTTCAGAGGTAAGTACTGGTCGTTCTGTTACGTGTTTCCATTAAAAGCACGAGTGTCTCTTTTAATTTTTTATTTTACTTTGGACTTACGAATATTTATTGCCATCAGTATAGTTTTCGTACCATGGGAGAGTTTCGAAAGAGTTGTCGTTTTGCAATCTAAGGGAACGGAATAAAGTGCAATTAACCTTTCCGGTGCATCTGAAATGTACACATTTGACTTATACATGTATTATATATTTAGTACAAATCTACAAGCGTTCTATCAGTAAGGCCACTCTCTGATTGGCTGAGTTACTCACTTTCTATTCTGTTGTAGTGGCCTAGCGCTAGCAGTGATAGAAATCTCGAGCTCATAATCTAATTGTCAAAGAGAATGATTATTTACAATGCTTTTAACAAGTATGGTGGAGAAATGGACAAAAAAAGTTTCGGAAAAAGTATTTTATTTACACAGTCACGTCGAGTCCTGTTCTGGTTTATTTCTTTCCGGTGCAACTGCCATATTCCGCTGATTTGTAGTCATGTCCTGGTTCTGGGGACGAAGAACGTAAAAGACGAAAACATTTTGTGAATAAAATGGTCCCTTTCTATATTTAAATATCTTAGATTTGTTTGGTAGAAAATGGGTTTTTACCAAAGCATCGACACAACTTCTGAGTACATTTTGAGGCATTTTAGAAGAGAGAAACTTTTAAACATTAAATTAATCTATAACTCATAAATCTAAAGCCATCCAGACACACAATGGCCGATAGCTCGTATAGCACTCTGTCAGGTATAAAATTGGGTGTACTACAGAAGTAACCATGTTCATTTTCGGGTTTGAGTAGACAGGCAACGCTTCCCTTCAAATGTTCAAATATCGTTGTATGTAGTAATCAATGCGTTTTAGCTCTACCTAGCATGTTCACAGGCATGCCATCTAAACTGAAAGAAACAAATATATGAACTAAACATAATAAGCTTAAAGGTGCAGACGAATTCGTTTTTTACAAGAATGACCGAGGTCTACCGAGAAACACTCCAGCTAGGCGCTCAGAGCTGGACTTGAATCGGCGACCTCCTGATGATTTCAAGTCCAGCGCTCTAACCACTCGACCAAGCTGCCTCTCTTGTTAGCTGCCTTCTTTCTCCTACACGTCTGATCATGAAGGCAGGAGTTGCATCTTCTCTTGTATGATCGTAACAACCTAAATATGTTTTTTTTCCTCACCTTCTTTCCACAAATTCAGATTGATAGATGGAATATCATCACAGTGAACCACGTCTGTGCTATTTTCAAACACTCTCGGTTGTATTTCCTTCACGTTGTCTGAATTATCGCAGATAAGTTTTGCAAGCGAGCTTCCCCGTCTGATGGAGTCCAACTGCTCCAAGGTGAATCCAGTGTAGGGGTCGTCTCGTTCATACCAGAAGCGATCCCCAGTACGGAACCTCTGAAAGGTCCTGGCTATGATACAGGTGAAGGTCTGTCCCAAAATGGACCCAGCCTGCGGATTCTCACTAATGCCTCCAACATATAAATCAATATCTCGAAGAAATGCGTCAATGTTTTTGTAATCACGGACGTAAGAAAATTTAATCCTCTTTAGCTGCTTTAAATCGATGTTAACAAGTAGATCTTCAAACGTATTGGCAACCCCGCCACACGCCTCTCGAAAGTCGACATAAGGTGCTAAGCCATGGTCTCGACCGCGCTGAATGTTGATGGCCAACAAATCTGCAACGACACCATCTCCTGGTCCTGGCATCACCAGGCTCTCGTGGATAGCTTCAGCGAAGTTTCTACACACACAAAACAATAGGAAATGTCTGTCATCTCTGTGTCAAAACGAGGCCTCATGCAAAACCGTATAAAAATTAAAAACATTCGTATGAAAATGTGTTCTGCCTACAGAATCATTTTATGTAATAAAACTCACACGTCATATGAAAGGACTCGTTTTGAAACAGAGGTGAAAGGCAACTCGAAAATGGCTTATTGATACTTATTCAGTTTTACTAACAGGAGACACGCTGATCGTCTGTATTAACAGCCGGAACAACCAAGTCGTTATATCATAAGAAATAGTATTGGTTTATCTTCACAGGTTTTGAATAATAATATTATTGATATTTCCAGTATTTTAATGACTGCATAAATGGCGATATCTGAGTGGTAATTGTTCATCTGTGGACAAAGTGACTGTATCTTTCATTGTTTCCTTATTTCGGCCATTGTATTTCAGTTGTCGAAGGGTGAAAGAGTTTTCTGATTAAGACTACTCTTTCCATTTCGAGTTACGCAAGGCTGTTTATTTTAGCAAGAGATTATGACGATTTTAGCTTGTTTAGTACAGTGGTAGCCGTCCAACTCTTCATGTCCTCTCTGATGTTGCTTTGCAGGAATATTTGGGTAACTGCACCCGCTTACCTTCCCTTCCCATGAAAAAAGCATATTTTCCCTTATCTATAAGCGTATGTATGATGCTGGAAAAAAAGCTCTTTTAGTTGAATTGTTGTCAAGATTATAAGCGATAGGACTTTAAAAGCTCTGTTAGACAAACTTTCGTATTGAAGGCCACCATCTCCTAATACGTCCCTACAACGAAATTAAAAAAGCTCCTCTTTTCAGTTCTTTATATACATATAAACTGGGCATTAGGGGATTAACACAATATCAGCTCCTACTCTCTCTGTATGTAAAGCTGTTCCAATTCGCACTTACCTATCAAACTGTTGGGCTTGCTCTCTCACTAGCCCCAAATTTAAACCGTCGATTCCATTGTTCTTAAGTTTGTACAGAGAAGATGGATCAAAGAACCTCGTGACGCTAACTTCACCCAGTCTTCTAAAATCTTTGTTGAACTGTCCAAAAGCTTCCCGTATCAGCGAGTGGCCCATCCTGAAAGCGGCGGCAGCTAAGGAGTTGAACGTTGACGCGTCCTCGTTTGGATCGTGGCCTAGAAAATATTTACCTGGTGGCTCCAACAAAATACCGTTCTTCCGTAGCTTAAAAAAGAGAGAGAAGAAATATTCCATAAAGTTTTTACTTAACAATTCAGAGGGCCACCTCACAATACAGCGAATTTTGTTTGTATATTAAATCAACGCATGGCTTAAAAGTTTCAAAAACGTGCAGTCCAAAACTCCTACCTCAGAGGCTTCCAAATTTTGCTAAAACTAACAATTTTGTTCAAACATTAAATTAAAAAAAAATCAAATTATACGCATACCATTTTTGGATAAAACCACGGTGGGAAATACCTTTTATCAGCTAGTCTACTGAGGTTAGAGCGCACGGTGGCGGGGAAAAAAAAAATTTACGCTGTCCATCTGGCTTTTTTTACAGTTATTTCATGGATAACGAGGAAAATATGTTATGTTATGTTATGTTAAGTGCTTACCACTTCCTCACTAAACAATGTCGGAAGCCACTCGTTGTACGTGATGTGCTGAATGTGGGCGATCACAATTCTCCGCGCCTCCTGGAAGAGTCGCTCATCGCGCCATTGTGGGTTAAGATTGTGAAGAAATCGAGCAATTCGATTATGTTCACGTGTAAGAAGGATGTGAATTGTCATCAGCGCTACAAACAAAGGAAAATGAGGTTATTAAGAGACTATTAATATCATTATCATTATTATCAAGATGTTATGAGAACAACTTAGCTTATGAGAACAACTTATAACCTTAGAAAAGTACAAAAAATTGCCTAAGCACCGAGTCGCAAGATGTTTTAACGCTATCGTTAAAAATATATTCCAACAATTTTTGACTGCTATGGGAAGTTTGCCATTCCCATAGGACTTCTCCCGAGTCACCAAACGTTCGCCGGGGAAGGAAGATTGCGTTACCAGCCATGCCGGGAAGAGTGTCTGCTTAGGAGAATGGCGTTCACTATTTAGTTCAGATAATTTACGCCCTTGACGTAGGTGCGTCACTGACTAGGAGCGCGCACAATTCTTTTGCCCTGTCAAAAAAAACTTGATAACTAAACACCATGCTCTACTTGTGGAATACATACTGGGGTTCTCGTTGTCTCTGAAGTCGGCAAAAAGGAAACACGGTTTAACTGAAGGCCTTGGAGACCTGCAAAACGATCCCGGAGCAGCGGGTGGAGAGATTGGCATCCTGTCGGATCTCCGTACAGGGAGGGGAACTACCCGTAATAATCCAAGATTTCCCTCGCGGTCTCGGACCGACTCCGCCTCTTCGCAATTGACCCCATAGATATTAGAACCATCCATATAGGAAGAGACCAGGTTGATCTGGTGATGGAGAAAAAAACATAGAAGTTTTGTCCTGGATACTTATCTTTATCATATATTGTCTATTTTAGTGCTTATTTTTGTTTTATTATTGACTAAAACTATTTATTTCAACAAACACTGCCAACGAAACTTCTGATACTTTAAAATTTAAAATCAAAATCAGATTATATATTTTTTAGCTAAAACTCGATTTATACAGTATCTTTGAGCCTTCTATAGAGTACAAGAGGGCCCATTTCTTCTAATGAAGCGACGCCTAATTTGACAAGTTTGAAATTTCATATTTTAGTTAGTAAAAAAACAGACATACAGAAAAGCATACCTGCTCGCCTTGCTTCTGTGCTGATCGAGATAGAGGAATGCATTGGGCACTAAGATTGTTCTTCAATCGATCATCAGGGTTTGCCTGTGAGATTGGGATACTGACACATCCGGGGTTGTTAGTAGGGCACTGTTCGTTATTGGTTCCACATCCCTGTGTCTGATTGGACGCAGTCAGAGTGAAGTCATGGTCTATGAAGGACCCCCACGCCATTGTCATGTGAGTGAAGTTGGGTGCCGCGCCTGCATTCTCGGACGTGCTCAGAAACACGGTGTTACTGATTGTTCTGGCATTCTCGAGCAGATACGGTTGAACCACGGACGCCAATCTAGGACCTTGGCCGTTTTGGAAGGCAGGCGGAACGAAACGAACAAACTTCGACCCAGCCGATCCCTGCGCTATTTTGCAAAGGTTATTGCAAGTGCCATCAAACGTGCGAAACCAGCGCTTGAAGCATGCTACTCCTTGCTTGAATGAATCACAGTTCGCTTGTTTAAGCGTAGCGAAGAGCAACTCTGCAGACGTACTAGAACTCGACTGACGCACTTCGTGTACAACAACAATTATCACCGCAGCACCAAGAAAGAAGCTGAATAAAAGAAAATAATGCATTAACACGAGTAAAATGTTGATTTTCCAGGTTCACATCACTCCGACTCAGGTGGTGTGTGCGTTCTACGACACAACCGTAGTTAAAGAACTATGTTATTTTAATGGTCCATAGAAGTTCAAGGAATGAAAAACTGATTTATGGTCACAGTTAAAATCTCAATTTACCTTAAACGCTTCATTTTTTTTCTCTTCAAAGTGCGGCTCTACTCTGTTGACAAAAAAAACATGATTGACGAAATGCTAAGAGTAACTGATAATTACGTCACTTAAACCTTGGTTAACTCCAAATGTTAAAAGGGTCGCTACTCTACACTTAAAAGTTAGTAGACCAAAAAATGTTTACTAGTTTTCAGCTCTACTCAGACGAACTTCACATCGTATTTTGAAG
>OMLO01001499.1_pt1 | contig 18033 bp, 5 predicted proteins | sample 1674811 | NCBI WGS metagenome assembly OMLO01 (sample SAMN06265003, study PRJEB25207) | coral metagenome | isolation source: Coral host | place: Mexico:La Bocana,Puerto Morelos, Mexico | collected 2008-11-13 | reverse complement strand
ATATTTAACAGAGTTTATGTTCTAATTTCCACTACTAAATTTTAATTCGAATTGGCAGACAGCTTCAGCCGGTCGAACACCTTTCTTACCTCGTCGATACTCCGAATCCGGTACCTCTTGGGAGATTGAAGGGCTTGATGAAAAATTTGAAGGGCTTGATGAAAAATTTATCTTGAAAAAGCGTCAGCTTAACCATAATCGGTCGCGGCTGAAGACTTCGGCCATTTGATTCTGTACACTCTGTCAAAATGAATGTTTTCTTCATCGGCTGGAAGGATCTTAAGCTTCGTACGCATGAATTCTCTTAGGGCGAGTTCAGTATCATTGTTTGTTTCGTTTACACGTTCCATTATTCAAAAGAATTTCATATTTCCTCTACGACTGTGACATTCGAGTTTAACATGACGACGGTGTAGCTCTTTGAGTTCGCTCTCAATGCGTTCACTGGAGGTGTCGGCTGCTCCTTGCTTACAATTGACATCATCAACAATGGCCTATCTCTGCTTGCGAATTCTCCAAGCTCGTTTGCAGGGCCTTGTTTTCTTCTTCAAGAAGAGTAATCCTCCTTTTATAAGTTTCAAACTCAGGAAGTGTAACTAATAACATGTTGAGCTTCTCTTCAATACCGGATAGCCTCGAGTTTGCTGTTTCGTAGCACTTTTTGCATCCTTGCTTGTGATGTTGACCGGACGCGTCTTCTTCATCCGTTTGAGAGTTACCCTCCCTTGTTCGTTTCCTGCCTTTTGCCGCGGCTTCTTTCTTCTTCGATAGTTCGTCAGGCATTTCAAATGGATATTAAAGATATTTTAACCACCGCTGGGGCTGCGAAACTGAAAAGATACTACGAGCACATTTTCGGCGTGACCGCCATCTTTCGTGTCTCGTCCCAGTCTCCGTTTGCTGATCTTTTACGATACTGGCAATGTTTCTCCATTTTCGCACTGGAGCTCTAAATTTCGAACGAAGCAGTTTTGCCTCTAAATTTATACAAATTTCGTTTCTGTGTGATGACTCTTTTTCCCCCTGATCTAAGATGTTGAAATCTCTCGGAAGTGACGAGTTTTTCATTTCTCCTTACTATCTCAGTGCAATATCAAGTAGACAGGCGATGAGAAAATAAAATCATCAGCTAGCAAAATATTGCCTTGTTGCAGTGCCAAACTTCAATAACTATTTGTGAGGGAAATGTATGTCTATTTCCACCTAATTGTGATCTCACTGTATTAAGCAAGGGGCTCAGAGAAGATACAATCGCTTTTGTACAGAGAAGATACAATCGCTTTTGTATCACCCATAAATATAATACCAACCATAAATGTAATAACGTTTAACCACAAATGTAAAATATCCGCGAACAATAAATAAAATAAAATTTGCCCATAAATGTAATAAGGCTAAACCGTAAATGTAATAAGCTGGCTACGACTTCCAAGTCAAGGGACCACAAAATTGCCATTCTCATCCTTCGTGAAACTTACTTTAAATTTTCAATTAGATCCCAATACAATTGATCGTGTGCAATCCTGAAAGAGGACTCCTACGACACCCTAGCGAGAACAAACTTACCAAAGAAATGTACACCCCTGGCGAGACTGTAACGACTAGCATGCCCGTCTGTTTCACTTTGGAGTCCCCCGTGAAGGGAGGGCACTAGCGGGACCTGTGCTCCAAGTTAGATGACCCATTTCTTCATTAGTGTTTAAGCCCAGAGGCCAAAACCTAAGAAGCTATTATTAATTAATAAGAAAAACATTAAGAAAGTACTCAAACTTATTATAAAGTATATACTAGAGCGTTTGAACTTCATCCATTTGAAGATGTTTGAGGTTCTTGGATAAATTTGACAGGCAAGTGGGAAAATGTCCAGCTTTAAGCAGACTCAATAGAGCAGGTGATATGCTTCTGGTAGAATTCAGTAAAACCTACGAAGTACGCGGAGCGTGGTGATCGCGCTCGCTTCGCACTAATGTGGCCCGGATTCTAATCCTGGACCAGGTTGAGTTTGTTTTTGGTTCTCGTCCTTGCTCCGAGGGTTTTTCTTCAGGTTCTCCGGTTTTTCTTCCTTTATGAAGGATCAACAAATCTAAATTCCAATTCGATCGGGAATTCGAGAGACACGGGTTTGTCAGTCTTATGACTGTTATGTGCTACCCTCGTTAAACAAAGTTAATTCATTTATTATATTTATTTATGCGCCTGTTAGTAATTTTTGATTTTTAGATAGTTCCCCTCCACCCTTCCCCACCCTACCACCTTGCATGACATTGACTTGAAGACCGAATAATGTCGACACAGATGCATGGACACGTGGAAGCGGATATCACAATTTGAAAATCCGGGTGGACATAGGGAAAAATTTGAAAAATTAAAACAGGCGTATTCCTTTTAAATTGATGTTTGACTGAATTCGTCTTTGCTCAAAGAGAACCCCATGTTCCTTCAAATGGATGGATTGTCATCACCAACAGTACTTCAAACGCTCTGGTATATAGCCTTTTTAATCATACTTTGTACTTTCTCAATGTCCACAGACCACAATTATAGCTTCTTAGGTTTTGGTCTCTGGATTAAAATACTAACTTGATACACGAGTCCCCTGTCCTGAAGTAAGGGCACAATGAGAATGGCAAGTTTGTGGCCCCTTGGCTTGGAAGTCATTGCCAGTTTACTACCTTTATGGTTAAGGCTTATTGCATTTATTGCATTTATTGCATTTATTACATTTATTGCATTTATTGCATTTATTGCATTTATTGCATTTATTGCATGTTCAGTTTATTACGTATACATTTATGGTCAGTTTTTATTAATATATGGTTGGTATTATATTTGTGGTTTTTATTATATTTATGGGTGATACAGCTTTAAGATACAAAGGTCGAAAATTGTCACAAATTAATATGCCTAGAAGGTTTGCGAGTTTGCATCAATTGTAAACAAACAATATAACTAATTGAAATTGTTTTACTCCTGAACTGTAAATGTTTCTAATCTATCAAAGATTTTGTGTCAATTTTGCTTTTTACAAATTAACAATCCCTTTGGTAGTCACCCTGTGTATGATGAAAGCAATTTTTCAGAATGACTCACATTTAGATCGCTTTCATTGTCCTGAGTGCTTTTGAAAGTCGCGAGAAGAAACAAATCCAAATAATCAACTTGCTGGGTTTGGTCTTCGAAAACGTAAATTTATGACGAGATTTATGAGGAGGACTCAACTTTTAATAATTGGTTACATACAACCAGAAAACATGTCTGTTTTTCTTTTATTGAAATCTGTGATTAATTGTTCGCGCCATTTGTCTTGACAGGCTTTGTTTAGCCAAGACGGTGGTGATTAAATATTCGGTGGCTCTCTCGTATGCAAATTTACATCAGTACCAGATACATGTTCCTAAATCACTGTCTATATTTGAATATTCATCCACTCCCGTTCAACTCGATTTGCTATTGTGTTATTGCCAGGGGGATTCCCTTGTTCTCTTTGTGATTGGCTAGTGTATACTGAACGATACGACATCAATTTAAGTGCAATCTGATTGAAACTTTGGATTGTGCATGTGCAATGTTTTTGCGCGCGCATAAGATAGCGCGTCAAGTTTTTTGGTGTTTCATTGATGGGCTGTTTTTAATACGAGAAGACGTCGGTTGGGTCACAAGACAAGGAAACAAGTCAATCACTCCATTGTACTCCATTTAAAATTTCACCAGCTTTGACGTTTTTCTTTCACATACGAGGGACATTGAACTGAAAGGAGTCGTCTTACTGAAACGCTTTCACAACTTGCAACCGAACGTCAGTTATAAGTTCTTTATCCTCAGTAAAGAACTCTTTTCATTTCACCATAACTTCTCTTTCCAGAGCGTGTCGGAAAATTTCATCACTCGTCTCAGTTTTTGCTTCTAATTATTTCTAATTATTTCTTATTTCTAATTATTTCAGCCTTATCTTTGTATTTGTGAAGCCAGACAGCTTGCTAGCCATTGATTACGTTTTGTGCGTTGTATCATTTTTGTCTTGCCATTTTCTTGTTCATTTATTTGATGTATTTACATAACTTGTTTGAAGATATACTGGTTTATCCAAATAAATTTGAGAAAGGTCATGATAGAAATTATATTTTATGACGTCATGGCACTGGTTGCCATGCGGATCGGACGTAAGTGCATTCATTCTGAGATTGCGAGAGCGCGTGGAACGTACTCGGGTATACGTAAGACATTTCTCTTATAGTTACGTCAGTGTAACATGTGCTGTGCGAATTGCGCTTATCAACAGTTCATTTTCTCTATTCCTTCTTTTTTTTTTCTCCATTTTAATTCTCTTGTTTATTCATGCATTCATTGATTTGTTTGTTTTAGTTACCTGCATGCATTTTGTTTTATTCCAGGTTCCATTTGCACGCCTAATGTACGATAATTTGGGTAAATGTTATTTGATGTGTCTCACAAGCAGCGTTCATTGAGACTGATTCTATGTCCTATATCATGACTCATTAAGGTTTAAATTCCTTCAACAATTTTACACGTGATTGGCAACCAGACAGGATCGAAGTTAAGTTTCTTAGGGGCGGGATGACACTAAACGTGAGAATTACAAAGCATATATTTGAGGTTCATTCATTATGGGCTATCAGCCATCACAGAAGTTTTGTCAACAAGAAATGTTAGTATAAACATTCTCAATGTCAATTAATTTATTCTATAGGACTTTACAACGAAGTGACAGGAAATCGACAAAATTGGTTGTCACAAGTACTTCCAAAGTTGAAACCAGTGTTTTTCATGCAAATTGTATTAACTTTGTTTATGGCGTGAGCGGCACTGGACTGCTATTGGGCTTTATGCAAATAGCAATTAGATATAAACCACTCTAACATTACATTACTTTACCATTAACTCGTGGTCGCGAATTCGACACGCATGAGTTCCCAATATCACAACATCACATCACCGCTCCGCCCCCTTTCCCGCAAGCCATCAAGGGGATTCCCTCAATTAGTACGCTATCTGATTGGCCGGATGTTAGTAAATTGGACACTTATAGGAGCGTGAAAGTCATGACTCAAGCTACAAAGTGTTGAATTTGTCTTGTTTCTTAGGTAATCACAAAAGAGTACAGCAACCACTCACATCAACAAGGACTTTTCATAGGCCTTCAAGACACCTTAAACAATGTTTTTTATTCTCGTGCTCATGCACAGTCCCGTGAGAGTCAGCCTGATTCCAGAAAAGCCGATGTACATCCCTGGGAGGGGCGGACAATCACTCAGGATCACACTTTCGTGTGGTCCTTGACCTTGTGAAATGATTAAAAACACGATCATCTCAAGGTATTAATTATGCACGGAAGTGACCTGTCGAGTGAGGTGAGGGACTCAGGCTTGAACAAATACTATGCGATCGTTTTAATACTGAAACTGATGACTCATCCTCATCATTTTTACAGTTATCTTACATCAGTCCTAGCTACAAATAAATGATTTCATTGCGCAAATGGAACCGAACTTTGGGCCACGTTTATAAGTTTGTTCTTCAATTCTTGTTCATAGTATTTTTTGGTGTTGGACCCGTCTCTTGGCGGATGAGTCTGAAACAAAGATAGTTCATTTCATTAGCAACCTCAAGCAAGTATAATGAGAGTGAGGAAAGGTTGGAGGTCAAAGGTTCCAATGACTTTCACATCAACAGTGACAGAACCGCCTGAAACAGTGTGATTGATCTTTAGTCTCTCAGTGCATAACTGGCACTTGACTTAACTCGAATTTGGTTTTCTTAGATTCTATTTTGTGTTTTAATATAGTTTTCAAAACAGAGCGACTGATTGCTTAACTTGCATAATTAGAAGCCTCGTTTCCTGTCTGACAGGAAAAAATAGCCTCATCGTGATAAATACGCGGTCTGATGAACACTTGACGCCCAGTGAACATTTGACAGTGAAAAAACATTGGATTTCTGCCAACGGCACTATACGATGCTGATTTCAACTATTGAAAGGGTAGATCACAAAGGACAAGGAAAGTCTGGTCGATTGGGAGTGCTTCCCACGGATGGTTAACAAATGTTAAGTGATCTAGTTAGCAAGTGCATTCCACGCTGCCGTGCTTCTGTTCAATGTTAGCATAAATGTACTAGCGTTCTCACAAATTGCTGAATGTAGGTCACGAATGATGGCAAAATGTGGTAAGAACAAAAAAAAATTAGTTTATTAGACTATAGCCGAGTGTGTCAATAATGTAGAATATGCAATGTGCTAATTATCAAAAAAATATAGTGTACTCCTTCAAACTTGCAGAGCATGACGAAGGAATCACTATAATTTACTAGGTGACATTTCGCTAACCTGCTTAGTTGGCGGGATTCGGGAGCGAGCGATATCGGAGACGGGTCTGTCCTGGATCCCTCATTATTCGATCCAATGCGACTAGGGCTGGCTATCGCCTCGTGTTCCACTGTTTTTGTTGTTACCGCATTTTGATGTCATCGGTGACCTATTACTGAACAAACGCACGGCAAAATGGACTCTATTTGTTAAGTGGTGTTATTGCCGTTTCTAGAGTGGATGAAATGAAAGATATCAAGTAACCGTCGTCCTTCTCGTGTCTGGACTCAGATTTCTAAAAGCGACAAGTGCATTGTTACACGAGACCGCGAAACGTCATTTTAATCAAAATCTATTAATACATCTTGGACTTCTTGTTAGCGCCAACCTTGTGCAAAATTCCCGCAAAATTCCCTTGAACAGACTGGTAAACATGTGGTATGACGTGAACAGCAATATTTGGAACTCTGCTTGTTTCTGTTTGCGATCATTTGGTGACCACTCGTTTCAGGATTGTATTTACTTAGTGCGTGGGCAGCGGAGTGAAGGGGGTTGAAAGTCATATCCGCTTTTTTCCCGCAAGCTAATTAAGTGAATGGCTATCACTTTGATTACTGTAAAACTATTAAGAGCCCTCGGATCAGTTACAAAGAAGCGGTGTTAGATTACGTGTCTCGATTTTTTCCCCAGATCGTTTCATTTTATTTTAGAAGTGACCAGAAAATAGTCAACGGTATGGCGCAGTTTTGTCATGAACGATTAAACAACAACGACCTGATATATTGTAATGAGAATTACAATTTGTTAGTTGTTTGACTTATAAAAGCGAAAAATTGATTTGCGTTGATCACCAAGGAGTAGCAATAGGTTATAACATTTTCTTACGATAATTGTTTTATTTATTTACGTGTCTCAAACTCGTAGAAGACTGATTTTTCAATCGAATATAATCGATATCTTCATTTAAAACTACCAGTATCGCGTGAAGCACGACAATGAAAAAATTTGAATAAGCAATATCTTGAGAGGCCTGGCCCATTTCTATAAATAGATCATTTATCGTGAATATCCAGTGACACGCTTGTCAATGAAGAGGAACTTCAATGGATTGAGATGACGCAATTGCTGAGGGGTATTCCCTTGGATTGCATTCAATTGGCTTTGAAATGCACACTAAATTACGCAACTCGAGACACGTCATGGATGACGCATTTAAATAGACATTCATTTCCGTACGTGGTGATCCTTTACTTGACCAATTCGGTGTCTTGTTTTTCTTATCGTAGTAAGCTATCATTGTGAAGTTCCTGTGTAAAGTAATGGCGGTCCAGAAAGTGACTTGAGTTATTACCTTACAATGGCATGTCTGCCAAAGTCATGTAATGAGGCTCCTACATAATCTGTAAATTAGAATTAAATGAATCGAATCAATGGAAACTAAATGCCAGAATAAGTTTGTGCAAGGATCAATTCTCCGATCAAGAACAAGTTTAAGAATAAATAATAATTACATGGTTTTTTTTCTAGTCGCTCAAACAAAGTTAATTCCGTTTATGACTTTTAATCGTGTTTATAAAAATACAAATAAGATCTATTTCGTGAATTACTTCTCGATTGTCTCATTTTCGCAGTTACATAATCCTGGCGGAAAATAACAATACAAAACAATGGAAATACTTTTGATAATTGAAAAAAAAAAACCGGTATAACCTGGTCAGCAACAAACTGGAATTTACTTTACACCGCATTACTTTAAATGTTCAAAGGTGAACTCGATAAGAGATCAGGGAGTGGGTTTAGCATAATAGAGCGGTTTTCAAATGAGTGTCGTAAAACTAAAACCAAACCAATTACTTACCAATTAGACTACTCAGCCAACCTCAAACCGTGGTGAAGTCAAAACCAAAGTAATTGGTTGATTAATTTGGACACTCACCGCTCTATTTATTGATTCATTTGTCCGTTCACCAGACATCTTCTCGGATCATCTATGATTTATTTCCTCATATTGGAAGGATCTTGCGTTCATTTAAGGATTCATTGTTGGATCAATTACCATGTAGTCATTACAGGTATTTAGTTTGGAAGTTCAGTAATAAGAAGGACACTTAATTCCGTCGATACGTGTAACACACTTTTCTTTTAGTGTCACCAATAAACTTTATATTATGTGTAAATATATAATCACGGAAAAAAGATAATTGCAGAACCGTGTAATTAAAACTATTTTAATTTATCTTTATATACATTATTTCATGGCAGTTTGAATATTCTATTTATTTTTTTGCGGTTGAAGATGATTTTAAATAAAAAAGATGGTTAAAAAGGGCAATAATTGTTTAAAGATAGCGTGACTGATTCTGCTCCTTAACCTGTGATTGTAATTCGTATGAAATAGGTTTGTAATTTACCATGGTAATAAGCGTAACATAGGTTTTAAACATGCATGTTAATTAATTGCATATAAACAACGGCAATTAAAATTCTGTAGAAAGAAAATTAGAAGCAAACTAATCTGGAAAATTCTCGACGAAACGTGAGGACACGAATTTGGAAAAAAAATCAGTCAGTCGAAGCCAAGGTAAGCTACAAACAGGTGAGGCCATTTTATTTTTTCATTTTACTTTTTATTCTTTAAATTCACATTTAGAAGGGTATTTTATATTCTTTTAAAGGTACCTCTCAATCAGTGAATGTGTTTTCATCGAGCGGAAATACCTTTCTGACTCTGTAATTCGTTTTACGTATTTGTGTAACAAGGTTACTGAAAGGAACTTCCTTCAAAATCAGTTGGGGTCACGTTGAACGGAAGTCACGATATATTTCATGATCTCTTCCGATCACAAAGATAAGAAGATCCGTTCCAATGAAAACCTTTTAGTGGAAGCCGGAAGATACACACTTGTGCTAATGTAACAGTAAGACTGTTAAGTTTTGTTTTCAGAATGATACAGGGGCCGATAGCTGAAAATTTCTTCTTAGACTTCTTCAGCCTAAATTAATTTGTTTTTCAAAAATCAGCGACCCTGAGAATCAGTTTTCTCCGACAGCAACGTTTTACAGCAGTTATAAACCCTGCTGTTTTTTTTTTGGACGTAATGCTTTTAATACACAGCATGACACAACGTTTCAGACTGCTGCTCGAGAGCTTCTGTCATTTTTTTTTTAATATAAATTTACACATGTTTAATCAACTTTCATTCGTCAAGAACTTTTTGATAGAAGTAAAGCTATCGTGAAGTAAAGGAAGATATTTTCCGTTCTTACTCGGCGTCTTTTTTAAAATTTCCGTTTTAAACAAAGCCTGCTCATTAGCTCTTTAAATGATTAATACGTTCTCCCATTTCGTCTTAACGTATTCGGTTTCGTGACAAACAGGCGCTATTTGGAACGCCTGGCAAACTTCGTGGCGCGATAAAAATTCAATCAGCTGACAAAAATTCTTCCACTTTGCCGCCGCGTCACTTACCACTGACCAATCAGCGCTCGTCAATGGAGGAGGAGCGGGCCGTTTTGATTGGCGTGGTCAGTTCATGGGGGGTCGTGTTGTTCGCGCAAGACTATTGCATATCTTAAGCATGCATGGCGGCATGCTACAAGGCTCCGAGGCCGCTGAAATTCCCCTTCTTGGAGACTTTTCGACAGTTGCACGAGGAAACAAAACTGTTTCATCTTTGAGAAGAAACTATCTACTTTCACGGAAAATCGTTCGCGTAGTCGTGATCGTTTAAGGGAATTGGAAAAGTGCTATGATTTCGATTGTCGTTCTGCGTTTCTAGCTTCTTGACTGCGTTCGACCTGACGCGTTACCGAGTTGCAAAGGCGGAGCATATCTGTTTTGGAAAGTGTGGTGGATTGCTTTAGATCGAATTAACTGCCAAAAAAACTTTTGGAATCAAAGCAGTGTTTGCAGGACTCCAGTTTAAAAGCCATGTCTGGTGAGTTGAAAATTTATTTTGTTTGAGACCTGCATACGATGACGTGCTGTACTGTAAATCCGCGTAAACTTTAATTGTTTTTCGCTCCCTTACACTCACGCTTAAGCCTTCGTTCACTGCTACTTTTCTGGATTGTCTGTTGTTGATCAGTGTTTTGCAAAGTGACTGGGCTACACTGCTGAGTATAATTTTCCCTTGCATGATTTGTGTATGTATCGCGGAGTCTGAAGGACGCCATTTTGAGATGGAGTCCAAAGATTGTGGCGCGTTCCAATTCAAAACTATAAAAAAATGCACAAAATCAAAGAGATTATGTGAGTGAAACTTTGAAATCTTTTTCAGGTCGTTTTTGTTGGTTTGAAGCGGAAAATGCTCTTTGGCAGTACCTTTAAATTCGCGAACCTATTGTCGCTTCGCTATCTTTCCTTTAAACACAACGGCCGCCATTCATGGGTTATGTTGCCAATAACAGTTGATTTTTTATTCGATGGGCGTAACACTAGGCTCAAGAATAAATCGATTGGAATATGTGTGGAAGATAAAACATCAAGGCCAAGAACTTCAAGCAAACGGGTTTGGTTTATCGAATACACAAGAAACTTGTGATTCTTAAACGCGAACAAAGGCACGAACCAATGTTCTAGCGATATGAATAATTACTGCCAATGACATAAGATGGCGGATGTACGGTCAGTGGAAAATCGAAATGGTGATTTCATTTTGAATGCACGACCTTTATTTTTCCCGAGATCTTGATCTGTTTGTGGCATTGACAACTCCGCTTGTGCGTATGTTACAAAGATGTGCGTCGTTGAAATTGTTCTTCATCCATTTACCGGCCGAAACATCTGCGTTCTTCGCGATTTTGTATTATTTATGAATGTTCATTTGTTGTTCTACTGGAGTTCCCCTATGAAATAAGCCATCGCTGAAATCTACCACCTCACGATTTGATTGAAATTTCACTTGGTCTATATCGGATGTTCCCATTTCGCGCAGCCGTGAACACAATGACTATTTCCACTGTGAGTTTAAATCGCCATGGCTTCACTTGAATTCAGTTCATTCGTAGTAACTAACGATCATTGATGTAAGCTATCAGCTGAGAGAGCAAAGTCAAGGACGCGTTTCGTGATAAACAACTTTTCCTTTCAGAAAAATCTGAACTATTTTGCTTGAGTATACTCCAACGGCTTGACTACGCCTTGCAGAGTAAACCACTAGGATTGAAACGTTCGCAACATGTTGTAAGCGACGTTTCTATTTGCGTTTTCCTTATTTCATATCTCGCTTTAGTCTCAAGAAGTATTTTCTCCTTTTTCAGGACGAACTAAACGAGGCCCCGGCAGACCAAGAGTCACGGAAACTATTGTAAGTACTGACGCTGTTTTAGTATTTCAGTGAACGAAGGTGAGAAGGTTAAATCTATGCTTATTTATCCCGGCCTTCTACAGATTTTATCACGAGCTGCGTGTCTCATAAAATGGTCTTTTGTTCATCAGTTCCAATGGTTTCCTAGCGCTTACCTTGCTGCTCGAATTACAGCATTTCTGTGTTGCTAATCGAAATTCGTTAGACTTGTGTACGTTGTCAATATAAAAGATAAAGGGTGTAGTAAATTGAGTTCCACTCTTCAACGAGACCGTGAGAGCTTTACCTTTTAGCTCAACAACTATATGTTGTGCGATACTGTTTGTTATGAGTTTTTTTTTACCTCTGAATCTGAAACGGAAAATTTTGATGAAATCTTTTGCGCTTCTTACAAAGTTGAGTTATTTTAAATCTGAAAATTACTCGTTGTACAAATTGTTTTGTTGTCGGATCTCCTTTTAAAACGGGTATTGTTACTTTCATCAAATCGAGAAAAAAAAAACAACTAAAGTTAAACTAGTAATCACTGAAATTGTAATAGCAGCCTACATGTATGTAAGAGAAGCGATTTTGAGAAAGTGTAAGCTGGCTTTTGTTGAAGTTAACCTAAGGTTCTGACAGTGCTACATTTCTTTGTAAGATTGAAATTTGTGGAGCTTTTATGAGGGGGATGTGCAAATTTCTGTTTACTTCAATTTTTCAAGTGAAGAATGAATGATATTTTAATTTACCTCTTGTAAAAGAATGTCTTTTGAGTTCTGTTTTTGCAAACCAAGTTTAGTTTGCTTTTTTCTATTTTGTCAAACGATGAAAGCTTCAATGTGGTACACAGGAAACTAACGGGAAGTATTTTAAGGAAGTATTTGTTAAAATTCCTGTTTTGATGGTAACAGATCAAGAAAAGCTAGGTCTGTATACTTGTTTTTGGTATTTATACATTGTTTTTTAGATTTGATTTACAGAGTAATGTTTTTCACTCTACAAGTACTGTTTCTCATTCTTAGAGTAAAGACGTTTTTATGTAAAGGAATTGACTACATTGTCAACTTGGCAGGGTGTATTTAATTTCTTGTGTTCCATTTGTAAAAAAATGTTTTGCTTCAAATGTTAGAAACATTTCCAGAATTACTGGCACAATGTGTATAATTGTTTTTGGCTTTTATTTAGAAGGTTGTCAAATTATGCAGAGTATTGGCAGAGTTTATTTTTATGTCAACAAAACAAGTTATATATATATATATAGCCTTTTGTTTTCCGTTCAGAGACATCTATTTAAACACTGTACATACTATATGGAAGGTTGTTGTCAAAATGACAGAAATAGCAAAAATTTAAATCTGAAACTGTTTGATTAGTGTGGTGTTTTGTATTCAGAAACCACAGAGAAATGTGAATTTTACATAGTTTAAATCTTGAAGTGTGTACAGAATATTTGTGCAGTATTCAGTGATTATTTGTTATCAAGTTTAGTCATCTCTTGTTCAGATGTCATGAAAGGAACAAAAGCATCTAAATAGATTTAATGTGCGGTAAAAGTCAGAACAAGAGCTTCTGACAGGTCAATTTTATTGTAAGTTCATTTTGATATTGGCTAAATGTGGTGTGACATGTATATTTTTACTGCAATTTTGATCTCTTTTCAGTGAAAAAAAAAACAATGAGAAGATGTAAATAAACCACTTGTTAAGTTCAGTTGTGTAACCCATACCTAGGAGGTTAATATTAATCACACGGTTATTCACAAGGTTTTTTGCTTGCATAGATATAGTGGTCCATTAAACTACACACAAGTATTTCTCCTTTCCAATGTTCAAAAATGTATTTAATGTATAACATGTAATAATGCATTTGTCAAGTTGTAATGCAGTCAATTTGGTAGATATCAGGATGTTTGTTTAATCACTTTGTAAAATCATTTATCTTCAACGCAGTATAGAAAGTTGTTTTTCACAGTGATTTGCATGTTGCTTTCTTGAAACACCACAATTATTGGACATGCAAATAAAGAAATTATTTATTTGCCATGGTTGCAAAAGTAAAAAGTAAGAAAAAAAATACATTATACATGAGTGGTAAAAGAATGACAGCAATTGGTGAGGGGTCAAGAGAACAAACTGTAAAATTAGACCCCTTGGCATAATACTGTAGTTATTAAAAACTACTATTGAGTAGGGTGTTGGTGAATGGTCTAACAGTTATTAAGAACATATATTAATTTTAAGTCTAGATTTATTCGAGTTAAGAGAGATGTAGTTTAAAACAATGCCTTGCTCATTTTGTGATTGCTACCTTCAACAGTCCCTGAGTCCATACCCAAGTTCTCCGTTAACACCAGATTCTGAAGAAGGATTCATAATGAATATAAGGGAAGAGGGTAGATCTACAAGGGTTCGAAACAGACCAAAGCCTCAGCCTGCAAAGAAGACAAGAGTCAATGCTCAGAGGTATGGTACGGGTTTTCAAAATTTTACATTCTGTTTCCAAGGAAGAAGGACAAGCACAGCTGGAGGGAATAATAACTGAACTAAAATTGGAAAGTTACCTAGTACATAGTATGAATATGCCCAGTTTCTTATAATTTTTGCATTCTCTGTGTTATATAAAATACCACTCAAGTTCTCTGCAAGAGGGTTATTTGTTAATGGGCTCAGTTTTGTGTACATAATCCTCTTGGCAAATTGTCCAAGATTAAAGAGTATCCAAATTTCCATTCTCAGGGACGATTGTTTTCAGTTAATGCTATCGAAACTTGGATAACTATCAAATTTCCCCCTCTCTATTTTTAGCTACAGAGAGATTATTTTGGAAATGTCTGTTTGTTTGGTCAATATGAATGGGTTAAACAATGACTGTTGATCTGCTTATTATGACCTTGCCATTTTGATGTTGACAAGTTCTAATGTGTATGTTGCTATGGCTGTTGGGTTTGCTTTGTTGTATGACACTCTAAGGGACTGTCAATTAAATTTCAGTCATTCATATATTTCCTGTTTGTATATAAACCTATTTAATTAGTTAACAATTACAGTGGGACAAAAAAGTTATGCATGAATATTAATTTATCATACCAAGTGTAAGTTTTGGTTATTTAGGAAGTCAATTTAACTGAGAGTTAAGGTTAGAAGAAGGATTGTATAGAGAGTATAAAAGGCATTTTCTCTTTGAGATAAAGGGGATTCCCACATTAGCAAAACATTTTTAGGTAGGAATTGTCTGGCTTTGGTGATGCAGATGTTTTTAGAAAATTTTGGGTGACTTGCAACAATCAAGTGTTTTTTAATCTCATTTAGAGAGTTTAGAGGTCATTAAAAGGACATCTTAGCTGAAGGTTGTTTTTTTTTTTCGAAAGAAGTAGTTGCAGCTAAACTTTGTTCAGGCTTTTTAGATATGATTCTTGCATTAGTCCTTATTTGTGCTGGTGCTGTATTCTGTAGATTAAGATTGTTTGTATCAGTTGTTTTCATTGGTTAGTTTGCCTTTAAAATACTGTAGTTGTCTTGTATCTGATTTTACCTACAGTTCACCCTCTTGACCTTACCTGATATAGCAGTTTTTTTGTTTCACTTCATTTTCAGTAAGTTGAAATCTCCTATCAAAGCTTCTCCAATTGGTTCCTGTACTGAAAGTAATCGAGAGACCCACGATATAAGTACAGATCATGAGCATTTGATGGTGAGAGAGCATCATACTAAATATAATAGAAAATGTTATATTGGAGATAAATTATTTAAATACCTAATGACATTGAGCATGTTTGTATGGATCTAAACCTGGTTCTATTTGTAAGGGTGTAGAAAACTTGATGATTGGATATTGTTTGCATGGTACAACAAAAAACCAATTTGTAATACACTACATACCATGTACATCAAAATCTATGTGCCAAAAAGCATTTAAGGTGGCTCCATAGGGTAATCATTTATGGCATTGCGTGCACAAGCGTTATGTTTTGAATGCTGTTTTTCCATTTGTGTTTTCACCCAGTCCTCTCAAACTTGTCAAATGTAATAAGCAATGATTAAATAGTGTTTTAGTATCATCTATGTTAAAATTTTGGATTTTAGTCTCATAAATTGTAAACGCCCAAATCAATGTGTTTTTTGCTGTTTTTATGGCTTTATTTGTGATTTCCTTGAATTTCCTTTGGTGAAATCTTCCAAAATGTTCACAGCACATTGTACCCAGTGGGATACAAATTTTAAACACGAAAAAAGTAGGGCTTGTAAAGGCAGTTTTTTTTCGATTTTTTTCAAATTTGTCTTTCACCACTGCCAAGAAACTGGTCTAGCAGATTTCCCTGGAAAAAAAGTTCTGACTATATTTATTAACAGTCTGCCAAATTTTACAAAATTTCACTGAAGGAAACTGGAAAAAAATCACTGTCAGTTTTGCTTTTTGTGCTCATGTTGACGTAATAAAATATCGAAAAATACAGAGGTTTCTTTTTGAGCGTGCGCAGATTACTTGAACTTTCGCCCCCAGTGCGTGTGCAATCGTAAAACTCTGCAGGTGTCCGTAGCTAAAAAGAGATGCAGGTTTGCTTTTTGTAAAGTCAACCACCACAGAATGCATCTCAACCCAAAGTTCAACTGAATCAAAATTGTTCCTTAAAATGCTAATGAAAGTGAAAGACCTTGTTGCAGTTGACCCTTTGTTCTTATTCCTTTGTTAGCCATATACAGTATGTCATTGAATGGTTTTGTTATTTAAACTTCTTAGAAATTCTTCATGAAGATAAGTTTGCATTCACATTCAGGGGTAAATAACACATTTCTTTCCATACTGCGCCTTTCCTAACAGGAGATATCACCCTACCCTATGCCTCTGGACGGGTCAGGCCAAACGTTGTATGACAACTTGACATCTGATAGCTTTGGAGTAACAAAGAGACCACTGACAGACCCTGAAGATGAATTGTAAGTAGTTTGGCATTTTTTTCTAGACATGTCTTAATCCTGTCTAATAACATTGCAAATTTCTGATGTTGCTACATATTAAGGAGCACAGTTCTGTTCTTGCTTGAAGAATGACTGATTGATGTGTTTTTAAAGATCTTGTGTAAAAAGTAAAGTTGGTTGGTATGGTGTTTCGGTTTGTTAGGTTTTCTCTGCCATATTTTAAATTGATTGGTAGGGAAAGTAAGTATGGCCAAATTAACAATTGTAAACAAAAAAGAAATGGAAAATATGGAGATAGATTAAGAAAGATTTTGAACAATTAACATGAACAAGTCGGGTGTCCTTGGTATTTCTGATAAAACAGACTCTAGTATACAATTAAGCAATAGCAATAAGCCTGCATGTATGTATATTTGTGTACATTAACACAAAATTGTGTATGTTTGTATATATTGATACACTTTTCTGCTTAACAGGGCAAGGAACAAAGTTTGTTCTTTCTGTAATTGTGGTGTTGAAAAACGTATGTTTCACGGTAAACTCCAGAGATATGCACCAACACCTGGATTTGACCCTGTCAAGAAGCTCCAAAACAGACAGAGACAGAATAGTGGCTGCGACCCTTTTAGAGACAGACTAGACTTAGATCCCTGTGATTCTGGACAGTTTATTGAAGATCACCCAGAGCCTCAGCCTGTTGTAACTCGCCGTGGACCTGGCAGACCACCTGGGCGTGGCCGGCGGAAGGGAATTGTTGTTGTGGGTTTGCCTTTGAGAACTGGTAACCATGACCTGACGGTTGACAAGACAACGTATGGAACTGTGAAAGAGAAGGAGCTTGGTGATGTGTTTGAGGAAGATGGTTTCACTTGGGCTCATCACTGTTGTGCAGCATGGTCAGAAGGAGTTAGCCAAACTGATTCTTATGATTTGATCAATGTTGATAAGGCGGTTGTCAAGGCTTTGTCAGAGGTACGAGATTTTGCATGCTTCCCAGGGAAAATAGTTAAATTGTTTTAAATGTAGAGATGTTTTCCTTTTCAGATACAGTATGGTATTGTCTTAAAAATCTTTGTATGCTGTATTCTAATCCCTTCAAAAGCAATATCACAATACTTGGGAAGTTTTGCCTGCTTTCTTGTACCCTTGCTAATTGTATCATGTAAATATGTTTGCAATTTCTACTATATATGTTCATATTGCTTTTAACTCTGCAGCGATGTGGTCATTGCAATCGATTTGGTGCGAGTGTTGTTTGTCAAATACCACGGTGTGGGAAAACCTACCATTATCCCTGTGCAGCGAGCAGTGGTTCTTTTCAGGTTTGTCTTATTCCTTGAGTTTTAGAGTTACTTTCTTGAGGGTAGTTATTTTTGTGGCTCAGCTCATTGAGGGTTAAAGTGCCTATAAAGTAAAAAATAATTGAGGCTGATTTGAAAGGCTTTTCAAAGCAAAGAAGAATGGCGTTTTCCTTTTTGGAATACCTTTTTTCGTTTTAGAGATA
>OMLO01001498.1_pt1 | contig 18034 bp, 26 predicted proteins | sample 1674811 | NCBI WGS metagenome assembly OMLO01 (sample SAMN06265003, study PRJEB25207) | coral metagenome | isolation source: Coral host | place: Mexico:La Bocana,Puerto Morelos, Mexico | collected 2008-11-13 | reverse complement strand
GTAGACCCTTTATACTGGCTAAGTTTCATTGAAATCGGTGAGATGGCATGTAGCACGCCTGCCTGGTGCACTCATGGACACACTCTTAAAACTTCCTATTGTTAGATAGAAGAATGGTACAGCTCTTCTACTAAGTTTACCCCGTGTTCTAGTTTTGTAAACTGTTCCAATGCGAATACCGAGAACTTTGTCAATTTTTTTAGGTATTTTTTGCATATTGCATATTGCATATTTGCATATTGCATGTTGGCCACATGCGTCGTTATGCTTGCAAGAAAGATTTTATGTTATAAATAATTTTAGCCTTACCTTCCTGTTTTCTTTCCAAACGATATTCTACGTTCCTTTCCTTAGCCTCAACAGTCTTAAGTTCTAGTAAGAAATCGAAAACCATAAGTTTATAGAAGAAATAGTGTCACAGCACTAGTACTAGCTTGTCCAGCCATCGAATCAGTGGGATTATACAGTGTACAGTGCGTAGGTGACACAGCACTATTGTAATTAATGGAGTAAAAAGGCTTGCATTAATTACGTGTTTATTTAAAGTGATTTTAATAGTTCATTCGAGATTCCTGTGTCAATAATTATTTTCAGACTGAGAAGAGCTTTTAAATAAATTAATGTAACAAACATTTTGTTTACTGAATTTGTTCAAGTCGAGACAAGGCAAGATCAATTTTCTGTTTCGTTTAGTCTCCCTTCGCTGTCGACTGCAAATGCTCGAGTATTTTTTCTGAGTCATTTTCTTAACAAGAAATGGCGTTACTTATTCCTGCTTCTTGTACCTGCTCAATGCTTCGACAATAAATTTTTTGTTCCTTATCTTTGCCCAATCACGTAAAATATTATCTTAATTCTCAAAATTTTTCGCCATTTTAAAATGAGAAGGAAAACCTTTGTAATGAGGACGTCAATCGTGCGTCTTCTCTAATAGATCATAGGCAGGAACGAAAATGCGACAATAACGTGGGCTATTGTGTAAATACATATATAATATTTATCCTCAGGACGCCGCATATGTAGGCTTTACTTCGTTATCCATTTAGGAAATTCGATATTCTTTCATTTGTTATAAAGATAGGCTTGATTTTGCAATTAAACTCCGGCTTCCACTGCGATGAATTTATTAAATTCCTATAGTATGATTTCCAGGGGTTAATATAAAAATTGGACAGCGTCATTGGTCGAAAAGCTCGGCTTATGACGCTATATTCACTGTGTTAGGGGGCCAATATGATATCTTTGAGGCCTGGTTACTAAGCTCACCACCTTTGCCATCTCCGCAAGTAAATATGGCGAACAGTTTTTCAACGAAATTTTCAATTATTCGGAAGACATCACTCCAAGTCCAGGAATTTTGAAAAGATGGAGAAAAATCTTTTCAAGAACGTGTATTCGAGGCATTTAAGAATCGTAAACGCAGTGGTTCACTTCTACACACTTTTCAAACTAAAGCTACTCATTTTAAGAGAATGATGACAACTGTGAATTTAGTCAGCAACGACAGTAGTAAAGGTGGTTAACCTGGCCCGTAGCCAATCAGAAACAAGATGCATCTCATTAAAATCGCTCTCGACCAATCAGATTGCAGGATTTGCTCATTTGCATAAACAAAATGGCGTCGAATAAGCAAATTTTTGATTTTTTTTTCTCGACCAAACAGAAGGCCGGGCGAATTCACGTCATCTTCCCAAATAAGGGAAAAAAACGGAAGTGGACTTGTACAAAGTTAAAAACCCCGGATGTTAACCCCAAATAAGGAAAAGAAAACCGGAAGTGAAATTGTACGAAGTGAAAAATGATTGGTTGAGCTGTAATCCAATAAGAATCGAGCTGATTTTTGATAAAAGCTGGAATTTTGTTTAGTGTTGATCAGTTGAGATGCCAAACGAAGTGAACAAGATGGCTCCAAATGTTCAAGAAGAGTGCAAGACGAAGCCGGAGGAAGAAGTGAAGCTGGAGAAGGAGGGGGAGGAGATCGCGAAGTCGAGACTTGAAGAAATGAAGTCGACCCTAGGGCTGAGTGGTGATGGTATTTTTGCGATTTTACTGCATGCCATAATGAGAGCCGTTCTCGAGGAGTCCAAAGTCCGAGTGGCGGAGGAGATGGTTAGTTTCCGGAAAAGTATTGCCGAACGAATGTTGAACTGTTCTGAACACAAGATGAGGACGAGGAGGTGAACCTTTTGAAGTTGGATGGAAGCTTTAGAGCTGCTTGGAACAAGTGGTTGGAGACCCCCCATGAGCAGAGAGCAGAAGAGGCATACAAAGTGTTCGAGAGTTGTTTGTTCGAGCCGGAACAGAAACCGGATGACGACGACGACGACGAACAAGAAGCCGAGAGATGAAGAGACATTTTTGATATAACATAAGTTTTAATTAACAAGATTGATGTAAGATGATTAATAAAGTTCTTTCAAAGATAAAATGTAAATGTGTTGTTGAGTTATCATTTTTATCATTTGTAATGCCTGATTTTCATCGGGGCCAAGGTACAGTAGGGAGAGGATCTTCTCATCAGACGTGTGGTATTCACCGTGAATTCCAGAGGACGTGTTGAAGACGCGCCCATAATACCATACGTTGGTCAAACGTTGATTTTCAATGAACCAAGTGAATTGTTTTTGCATGAATGTTATTAAGACATCATTTTCTGGTACGTGATCCAGTACGATTTTGCATGCAATGGTTAATGGTTCACTTATCGTTTGTTTGTTCTTGATTCGAGGCATTGTACAGGGCCTGTTTGAAATTTTTTAACCAATGTTCAAAACACTGCTGGAATGTGTACCCCGCTTGTAACCCTCGTTTCACCCGTTCTTCCAAGTATTTCTCGTCTGAGTCGAAATCGCTACGTTTGAGATCTTTGTAGTAGTGATCGTGGGAACTCACGAATGCAACTGAAAAAAAGACAAGATATGAATTTTCAAATTATTTTTTAATAACACACAATTTGAAACTCTTTTTACATGCGGGACGTGTGCTCCGTCCTGGTGACCGAGCGCCCTTTTTTACATTATGAAATTTTTTACAAAATTCACTCGTCCTAGTGCCGCCTCCTCGTCTCTGCCGAGATACATTGCAATGTATTTGTCTGACCCTTCGTCGTAATACATGCCATAGATTGTACCGCAACAGGTCTTCCAAACACTGCCTAGTCCCCAGGCCTCTCGTATTTCTCCCTTGAGGGGAACCACCAATTTGGGATGTCGGTTATCAGCCAATTCAAGTAAGGATTGACGGCAGTATGCTCTGGTTTGTCCGCATACATGGCATTGATTATCCATACTGGATACATACATACTTCGTTGAAAAAAGTTCATTGGCGAGGTCTCAGGGGTCGTCTCCGAACTCTCCGAGATCTATACGGGTCTCTGTATAGGCTGCGCAGGTCTCCATAGAATCTCATGGTGAAATTGAATTCCCATTTTAGTTTTTTCAGCTGCTTTGAAATGTTTACGCCGTGCGCATAGTCTATGCGGAGCTCGTCAATGTCATTCATGTTGAAATAAATTTGGCTGACTACCAGATCGTAGGCCTCTTGAAATAAATCACGTTCCTGATTTTCTTTTGATTTCTGAACCAGGATCTCACACCAATCCCGCAACTTCCGTAATTTTTTGTCGATTCTATCTAGGTCTTCCATACCTGCTTCTTCTCTCTTCTCTCTGTTCACAAAAGGCGCTCATACAAGTGTCGATGACAACTCAGAGTGACGAGAGCTCTGAATCGCTCGCCTTATATACTCTCGTTCAAATTGGGGTCCAGTCCTTGCGGGTCAGGGATTATATGGGGGTACCCCCCTATCACCCTGGTTCTGAGTCCAAAACAATGAAAAAACAAACAGTGAATGGGACAAACTTCTTTTCATTTTTTTTAAAACAACTCTTTTACAATGACTCTCTTGATGAGAATGTCCTCAGCGAGACCACGTGGCGGTTCATCGATCCACTGGAAGAACTTGCAGGTACGCTTGGGGCATTTGAGGTAGAGACGGCCTGGATTCTTCTCGGATCGAGATGTGGCCAGTACCAGGGACTTGTTGCAGTCACACAGGAAACGTTCCGGTGCAATGTTGCGGTAGCACGGGTGAGTTTGAGTGTGCACGCGTTGGAGGTATTCAGGCAATTCGTCTGCTCCACACGTAACGTAGCACTTGGTTGTCCACCAGGTTGATGGGCAGTGGTAGTATTCCCAATCCCTCCCGTCAGGTGTCTTGACGCAGCCATGTGACATGGGCACAACACAGCTAGGACATCGTTGTGGTGGTGGTGGTGGTGGTGGTGTGTTGTACAGATTGGCTAATATTTCATCTGGGTTGAACTCTTCAAACACTTGCACTTCTGAATGTTCACCTTGTCCATTCACCACAGGTGGTATTTCTTTGAACGTGATCTTTCTTTTCTTGGGTTGCTGCTTCTTCTTTTTCGTTGTCTTTCGTTTTTTGGGACTCGGGTACTTGGGCGGTGACCAGTAACCGATCTCTCGTATGTATTTCGCGGCCGGTAGTTCCTCATTTTCGTCAGCTAGTTCTATCTTGACCGTATCATCAGCTGGGATTTCGCTGGATTGGACTTGTGGATCATTGTCGGGAATGACATCTGGAAGTACTGTGAGCATTGACATTGGAAGTCTTTTGATCGTCGACATGATTGACTTCTGGATATGAAATGATTTCGGGGTTCACCTGCAACTCCTGAAATACGTTTTTTGACGACCAATGAGATGCGATTTGATCGTGTTGTCCAATCATTGATGTACGATTCTGACCAATCACGACTCACATGACCTTTTAAGGTAATGTTGTCTGAACCAATCAGATGTCAGTGAAATTACTGACCAATCACGTGAACAAGGGACTATATAAACTGCGTTGCTGATCGGACAGTGTCATTTGATGAGCTGGACGTGAAGATGACGTAGCCAAGATCCGGGAATTACTGAAGAGCCTTGCCGATGAAGATGTGAAAACCATGGACAACTCCTTTGAGTGGACTGGTTTGACTTTGTTCATTTTTGATGATCTTTTCAGGGATAGGGCGCTTGATACCTATTGTGTAGGTCGTGAGAATAATGCAATGACTCTCAAAACACTTTGGGAGAAACGGCCTGAAACGGGTGGAATGATTTTGGAGTTGATGAAGAATAACCAGACAGTGCATCTGTGTGTTGGTGAAATTGACGAGTGGTATCCGGTATGTTTTTACATGTATGGCGAGGGGGGGAGGATTTTTTCAAGTTCGTAAGTGAGAAACCTCCAGTGCTGAATGCACCTTGGAATTGTCTGATTTCCATGGATGAGTTCCTTCTGATGGAAATAGAGTTCGTCATCACTGACCTGATGGAACCCATACGGTTCGGACAATCCATGATGCATCGACTGTTCTATAGCAGTCCTATACGAACCAATGAAAAGGCTAAATTCACCGGGGGGGATTACCAGGATTTGTGTTATCAGTTGGAAACATTGATTAATGATGTGATGCATCAACGCGATTTGTGGAAAGATCGGTTTTTCCTTTGAGCCATTGACGCGGATGAAGATGAATTGTGTGAGGAATGCAAGGAAGGCATGTGTCAAGCGTTTTACAACAATGGAGATGAGTTTGAAGCCTTGAGATGGAGACCTGGACAGTGTGGAGTATGTAAATATTACTGCAGTCAATCAATTGAAGATTTGGATCAGATTCGTCCCAATTAGACCAATCATGACACGTTTTTTCCTGAACCAATCAGGATGAACTGATTTTTTGTGTATGGACCAATCATGACACACGTTTTTTGCTGAACCAATCAGGACGATTTTTTGTATATATAAGTTGAGCATTGTAAAAAAAATAAAAAATCCTTATTGTACAACCATGTCTGAGGAGACAGTTTGGGAAGTGCTGTGTTCGAGATGCAATGAGCTGTTGGAGAAACACGGGAATGGGATCGTGATACCCCCTTGTGATCCCCGCTGTGACCCAGTACCAGTATTCGATGAGACGGATGTCGAGTGTAATGTGTGGCGTTTTGTGGTTTATATATTATGGTTGAAAAAACACCCCTATTCATTCGACTCGTGAAAGCAGAACATCCAGAGTTGTGGAAGGAAAGTCTTGTTAAACTTTCGACATTATGAAAAAGAGAGCAAAGAAGAAAAAAGAACTGTCAGCGAAAACCCTATTGTCGAGGTATCGGGATCCACTCAAACCAGGTATCCTCGGCAGCGTGACCCGATTTGCCAAAGCGAACAACATCACCATCCAACGAGCTCGGGAAGTCCTTCAACGCGATTTGGGATACACTTTGCACAAACCAAGACGACGTCGGTTTCCCACTTTACCTGTGATGGTGTACGGGATTGATGAACAATGGACAGCAGATTTGATTGAAGTGAATAACATTGCCAAGTATAATCGCGGGTATCATTATCTCTTGACAGTGGTGGATGTGTTTTCCAAAGACGCATGGGTGGAACCCGTGAAGAACAAGACGGGAAAGACAGTGACGGATGCCATGACGAAGATACTGAAGAGGAGTGAAGGGAGAAAACCCATCAATCTTCAGACGGATGATGGGAAAGAATTCTACAACAAGACGTCTTGAGAGTTGATGAAATGAAAAGACATTCATCATTTTTCGACCAGCAGCGATACGAAATCCAGTGTGATCGAACAGTTTAATTGGACATTGAAACAACGCATGTATTTCGTCCCTGTCTTTCAAGATTTGGTGGAAGGGTACAATCGATCATACCATCATAGTATCAAGATTGCACCCAATCAAGTGAATCAAGTCAATAGTTCCAGTGTGTGGAAGACTCTTTACGGGAGCAAAAAGCAGCGTCTTCAGAGACCTCGACTGAAAGTCGGAGATCGGGTCAGATTGAACAAGAAGTTCAAACAGTTCAAGAAAAGTTATTTGCCTGGTTGGACCGAAGAAGTGTTTGTGGTCAAGAGTGCACATCGAGGGAAAGTACCCTCATACAAGATAGAAGAATGGGATGGCACACCTGTGGAAGGGACGTTTTACGCCCAAGATTTGCAAAAAGTGACTCTGGAAGATGATCTTTTCCGCATCGAAAAAAAAGTGAAACGGAAAGGAAATAAAGTCTTGGTGCAATGGAAAGGTTGGCCAGATAAATACGACACCTGGCTCAACAAAGGTGCTTTGAAAGAATGACGGGGTTTTACGTGCAAGTGAAAAGCAATGCCAGTACCGAGGAGTTTCCGGACAACGCTTCTAACAAGTTCAAGAATCGTTTGCCTAACGTGTTGGTGTTCAGAGAACTCAGATGGAAAGTGGGATTGAGCAGTATCACATTACCGATGTCCAACAGGACCGTTCGATCGGGGTCCAATCGGATGAAGTTGCCGAATCCTTTCTTGTTTTCTTTTGTTTGGTATGAGGGTTGGACTGAAGAATCCAAACTTGGTTCTGAACATTCTGTGGAAATCTATGATTATGGCCATCAAGCGGTGTTTGCCAATTCGCGAAGTTTGGCTAACATTCCGAGGAGTGGTACGGAGTTGATGAATGAAATACGAAATCAGTGTTTGTGGACTATCGGAGTGGAGATTGGTGAATTCACCGAATATGAAAAATCTCGTGAGATGATCTTGGACACACGATACAGAATCAAAGACAAGGTTGATTATGTGGAGTTCAAAGAGGACGACAATTGCTTCAAGTACCATTCACCAACACTGAAGTGTTGTGATGAGGCTTGTGGAAAATGGAGAATGTATCCTTGACAATACGAGAACGGCCCCTGATCTCGGCGGTGGTGGTGGGGTGGACCGAATGTTTCCCAGTGTCAAGATAAGTTTGGAGTTGGCCGTCAAGATGAAATGGGTTGAATGGAGACGGTACAGTGATTATTCTGAGAAAGATTATTTGCTGGGTCCTAATTTGAGAAAGGAGTTCCCCAAAGATCAAATGCCTGAATCTGGAGACATACCACAAGAAACGATTGGAGACTTTAAGCAACCCAATTATGAAAAATTGTATTACAAGACGGATGATGACTACTTGTACTTGAGTATGTTAGCCAACTGGGTGTTCACGGATTTGGATCGAAGTTTCGACGACACGTTTGGCGATCATTCACACATCGCTTATCACATCCCAAAACGGCCCTTCGACATGTGCTCAAACGCGGGTCGAAGTGTCATCACCGGTGACAAAGTCACGGATTTACTCAGAGAAGTACCCTACAACTTGGAAGAGATTGGTTACGAACCCAAACACATCCAATATATTCCATTACGCGGTGATGTGGTGGACATTATAGAGGTGCAAGTGAGGGAGAACGATGGTTCCTGGGTGAACTTTGAACCTGGCGATACAGTGGTGACGTTACATTACAAATGATGAGCGATTTTTACATCAAGTTACCGAGCAATGGCAGCAAGCAAGAGTATCCGAATAACAAGTCCAATTCATTCAAGATTTGTCTACCTGAACCTATTCAACTGGGTCCCAATTGGAAAGTGGGATTGACGAGCATCTCGTTACCCGACACCAATGGTGTATTACAGAAGTTCAAGTTGAGTGATGAACCGCTGTCCACCATGCAATGGTTTTTAACCAAAACCAGAACAATCCTACTAGTATGAGAAATCAAGGGAAGAGAATTTCGTGTCTCAAAACTTGTGTGAATTTTGGAGGACTGGATGGAGCGGGATTCATGAAGACCATCGTCAATTTCTTTGAGACTCAAAGACTGATATAGGGAAATGCCAACACGGATGTTCTCAAGGGGTGGTATTTGCTTTCCAATCCAGACGGAACAGATGCAAAGAAGAATTTGTCTTACATGAATTTCGTGTGGCAAGGAGATGAATTGTTGATCGACAGCTCAGAAACATTCAACCAATTTGATCATGCCAAAAAGAAAATCACGTTTGGAATCAACAAACATTTGTGTCATCAAATGAAATGGATTCTGAAAAACGATGATGAGACCTATCGGTTGGGACCCAATTTGAAGATGGAGATCGATGTAACTGAAATTCCAAATCCAGATAAACCTAGCATATACAAGGATCTTCAGACCTCATATGGAGAAGCCACATTTTTCCTGGCTAAGGATGAGTACTATTTCTTCAGTATTCACACCAACTGGAGATTCCTGAACTTGAATGCGCCTTATTCCAACATGATTGCATCACCGTCAAGAACACTTTTGGTGTACAGTGATGTGAGCAGTAGCAGCGTGTTGGGAGATCAAAGAGTGGACATACTGAGGGAAGTGCAATATAAGCAGAGTGGAAGAGGTGTTGTCTATTTCGAACCCAAACTTCCTCAATATATTCCGGTACGCAAAGATTTTGTCGACATTGTAGAAATGCAAGTGGGAGAGATCACAGGAGAGCTGACCGAATTCAGTGAAGGAGAAACGATTTTGACTTTACACTTCAAACAAGAATGATCGGTGGTGGATTGACCCAATTTCAACCTTACCAACAAGAAGGAAAGGGGTTTGACTGGAAAGATTTGAAAAAGAGAGCACCGGTCATAGCACGCGATGTGTTGACCGGGTCTTTGACTGCTGCTCTGAAAGGTTTAAATTCGCGTATTAAAAGCGGAAAGGTCAATTGGAAGGGTGGACTTGAAGGTGTGAAGAAAGGAGCATTGAAAGCCATCAAACGCAAGGCAGTGCAAGAAGCAGCACATTTGACTGCTAAGAAAGTGAGAAAAGACATATTCAGGAAATGATTCCAATCTATTCGAGATGCGTGAATCGACTTCAACCCCCATTCATTGGAGGATGGCGGAGACGATGCATGTATAAAGGCGGTCAAATACTTCCAGGTATTTCAAAATTGACCAGCTCTCAGTGGGTGCAGAAGGTTGCCTCAAAAAGAAGAAGGAAAAGAAGACGACGATGACGGACATGGTGGCACACGTTCAATCCAAGGGGGTGATGAATCCTCGTCTGAACCTTTCCAGTGTTCCCCCGACGGATCTTAGTATGGCATCATGTCGATACCTGGAGATAGCTCCTTTCAACACGGGGATCAACCCCGTGGATTTCCAGATTGATCCTCAAGAAGATTTCATCGACTTGAACAATAGTTTCATCAAATTGGAAATCGTACTCAAGAAAGACAACAACACAAATCTGGTGATCGCAGTTTGAATTCTCCCAGTGAACAATTTTGGCTCATTCACTCTTTAAACAGATCATCGTGTGATTGGATGGAACACTCATCAGCCCTCAGACCGACATGTACCATCACAAAGCGTTCATTGAGCAATTACTGAATAATGCCGAGCGGATGGCGAGAACCTGTTACCACCTCAAGGATGGTTCAATAGTCTGAATGTCCCGGATGAAGCTGACACAGCGCTCACGGCGAATCAACTCAATCCGACTCATGCCGATTTCCTCCCCTTGCCAGAAGACACCAAAATTGCCATATGGAATCGAATTCAGTACCTGGATGGAAAAAAGGTCACCCTGTGATTCAAACCTTTCCTGGAAGTGTTCCATCTCAGCAAGTTATTGATCCCTGGTGTACAGATCCAGATGCAAATGTACTTCAACAACCATTCCATGTGGTCTGTGGTTTATGGCGGTGCCAGAACCCTGAGATTGACAGAAGCAGATGTGAACGTGAGATTGTTTCTGGCACAAGTGAGAGTCACTCCCTGGATTTACCGAGAATTGATGGATGATATGAAAACCGGAATAGTGAGCTACCCCACCGTGAGGGGTGAGATCCGCACTTACTCTCACACCAACCCGGAACGTTACTTCGAATGCAACAATCCTTTCAGAAATCAGCTTCCCAACCGAGTGATAGTGGCCCTGCTGCGACAAGATGCCTTCAATGGAGATGCAGCGAGGTACCCGTTTTCCTACTAAAAGTTCAATCTCTCCAGCATCAAACAATTGGTGAGAGGTGAAGAATATCCCTACAAGACCTGAACAATAGTTATAAATAAATTAGTCTGGGAGCAAGTGTAATCCCGTGGGAATTTTAGGCTGCAAGCAATCCACTCACATAATTGTGTTAAGGGGGCTCTAAATAACATGAAAAATTTTGGTGGCACTCTTGAAACTCGCACTGAGCTGTTTTAGGGGGATGTTAAAATATGACGTAAATCTGCAACATGAAAACGAGGCTCTGAAACAAAAATGGATATAACTTTCCAGTGTTTTAATGGAATTGCCCCAAAATTGCAGAGATTATGTTCCTCAACTACTTTTATCATATTGAGCACTAATTGTTTCTCAGCATGGTCACGTGACATAGCTAACATGGAAACAAGGTTCTGTCAAAACCGCAGAAGTAGAAGTAGCATTCTTCTGTTTAAATGAATAAAATTGCGCAAAACTCGTAAGTGGTACTTTCTAGGATTATCAAACTATGTAAAACCATTTGGGTAATTGACATGGTCACATGGCAGCATTAGCATAGAAACGAGGCTCTTAAGGTAAATCTGCCAGGGTTCCATAGTTGTTCCTCGTTTCCATGTTAGCTATGTCACGTGACCATGCTGAGAAACAATAGGTGCACAATAGGATAAAAGTACTTGGGGAACATAGTCTCTGCAATTTTTGGGCAATTCCATTAAAACACTGGAAAGTTATATCCATTTTTGTTTCAGAGCCTCGTTTTCATGTTGCAGATTTACGTCATATTTTTACATCCCCCTAGAACAGCTCGGTGCGAGTTTCAAGAGTGCCACCAAAATTTTTCATGTTATTTAGGGTCCCCCATAACACAATTACATGGGTGAATTGCTTGCAGCCTGAAATTCTCACGGGACTTTCATCTTCGACATTTGCTCCCAGACTAAATGGTAAGTAATAACTGTATCATTTCCTGTAAATAATACTTATACTTAAATAGTAGCATACCTGGTTTGAGCCATTTCTATTTTCTCTCTCTACCATTCAGTCTACCATGAAGACACTAGGCAAACAAACGATTTTCATGCCCCGGATGCTTGTTCATGATGTGATTGGCAATTGAGAGCCACTTTGCCCCCTTCAAATCTTCATTGTCATCAACAGTTGAAGCAGCACACCAGAACATGTGGTTCATCACGCTCTTTGTCCATTTTGAAACCACAGCACAGTCTTTCTTTTTGGCAAGGCTGTCAATCTTTACCAAGACCTAAGATTATCGTAAACACTCGTGTATAAGCCGCACTTTTTTGCTTCAGTTTTGGGCCAAAAATCACGGGTGCGGCTTATACACGAGACAATTGCTTTCAGAGGGAGCAAAAGGGCTTGGTAGGGGTCACAAATTGAACTGAAAACCTTCAGTGAATAAAGATTAAACGTATTGAAACCTTTTGTTAGTCATTGCTTTCTGTAGAAGTGATGGCTCCTTAAGGAGCCGTTTGTTTGGATCGTCGGGTTCTAAACCTGAATCAATTTCACCAGTAGTTCTTTCAAGTGTTTCATTTGCAGTATGTTTGAACAGGTAAACTCTAAGTGGCATGGAATTCCTCTGCACAGCTGCTTACAATGTTGTCTGCGACCGATCACTTTAACACCGAGTTTGCCACTAAGTGGTAGAAAATACCACGCAATTGGGGAGAACTCACGAGGCAAATGCCCAACCGTTTCATTGCCCAGCACTACTTTCACGGCGTGCTTGTCCATAGGGTTATCAAACTGTCGTTTAGCAACGTCTTGATAAACATGATATCCATGCACAGCTGATGCGAAAGCGAACATTTCCATGTTGCGTGGTTACCAAGCTATCGTTTTGCATCGTATTCCTGTGCTATATTTTTGTTTAAATTCCATCATTTTCATTGCAACTGTGGGCTTTAACAATGAAGACAACTGTTGTCAGTCAGAGGGAATAGGGAAATCAATTTAAAAAACGCTTTTCTAAGGTATTTTGGGAGTTGATTGACTTATTATTGTTGCTGCAAATATGACCAGCTTTTTTGAGTGCTTTTTGGAAAGTTTTTTCCAAAATCATGCCTGAAAGTTGGCTGTGATATAGTTTTTTATGACAAATGTACAGTTCTGACTAAAATGACCCCTTATTTGCCAGCAACCATCACAAGTCGTTACTGCCCGTTCCCAACTGCCCAACTGATCATTTTCGATGTTTTGCATTTGAAGTTTTGCATCTTCACATACCCCATCAAGTATTGCCTTGATGTGCGGCAGGGCAAGATCAGTAACTTCCAGAAAGGGCTTCTCTGACACAACACCCAACCCCAAACCCTTTCCTAGAGTTTTGCCCTGCCCACTTACAAAGAAGGCTAAAGACAGGGCTAAGGACACAAGATGACGCCGTGACTGTGCGGCTAGTTGACTGCTTATGTAGCTGATTTCCTCTGTCCAGCACCCATTGCATCTAAACAAAAATCGCATTGATCCTCCTAGACCTTTCTTCTCAGTTGCAACTAGAACAAGTTTACCTAAATGAAAGTAAAGGTCCAGAGTCATTCTACAGATTACTTTGAGAAGATTACTTTGTGAAGTTGATAGTATACTCAATGGGTCCATTAGCCATGGTAAAAATTTTGTACTTTTGTAATTAATGGTGAGGAAGACTGGCACGTGGTCTAAAATATGTGTACTGGTGCTGTAAAATGAGCAATACACTGTAGTATCACTTAGAGAAAACCAAGCAAAAACCTTTGCTTATTAGTTTGAACCTCCATCATCGCAGTAACAACAAGTGTTGTAAATTTCATGGCATCAACAAAACAGTAGACTATGATTTACATACAGTGTACAGCTTGCATGCCAGCTGCTGCCACAATGAAAATGATAAAAGCTGATAAATAACACAACTTACCTCTACATTTTCCATCCTTCGAAGGACATTTAAAAAATTTATTGAATTGTTCAACAAAAGACACAATGCTTGAAGTCGTTGCAACAAATACTCCTTCTGAGATACTAATGCTGAAACAACAACAGCAAAGAAAAAAATTATGAGTATACAATCATGTGCAGAGACAATCGCTTTGCAAAGAAATGTCACGAAATTATGCTAGAAGTGAAATGGCAAATTTATATTGTTTACAGAGACGTGTGAAAAATCGCAGTTGGTACCACTAACAAACAGTAGATGCAGAAGTCTTCCTATGAGCTATTTTTCAAAATAAAATATAAAATGTCGTCATTCGTCTTAAATAAATTCATTTGGACAAACGAACAAACACAGAGGCAACTAAACGCGCTTGCGTGCATGCAAATGTTTATTGTTTACAATACATTGAGAAAATCGCAAAGGTCGATGCCACCAACATACATGCACTGAAGAAAGGTTTTGAAATACAGAGACCGCTACCACTCAAAATACAATATGAGATCTCACCATTTGTGTCCACTTTGTTTCTGTAGTTTCTTTACCGGTGGTTCGTAATCAGAGTCTTCAGAGAGCGAATCCTGTGCTTGCGATTTCGGTTCTTGCACAGGTTTTTCTTTTGTCTGGTCTCTTACGAACGTTTCTAAGGTTCCTTTGTCCTTCAGTTGGCGCTCCACATCTTTCGCGCTTTTAACTCGTTTTCCATTTGGATCTGTGTAGTGAAAGTAAACTTTTACTCCAGATGTCGATTGTTTTCCTTCTTCTGTCACCATCCAGCCAGCATTCCTCAACTTTTCAAAATCTAGTGTAATTCTCGATCGAGAACCAGAACCCCGAGCCTCGTTACCCTTCACTGACTTCTCCCTAGCCTTTTTTTGTTTATTTTTTGGAGGCATGGATGGTTTCTCTTTATATTTTCGCTTCCACCACCGCTCCACAGAATCGCTCTTACAATTTCACTGACGATTTGTCGCGTTCACGCTGTGAAGTGCCTTTGCGGTTTCCGTTGCTATGCAGAAGTGTGAATGTTTATAATCGCGTCTTCTGATTGGTTTCGCGGGAAAAATAGCCCTCCATAAAAGGAGGAAAGGGTCCAAAATAGGGCCTTTTTGAGCGATTTACCGCTTGCAAACAATTATTGTAGGCATGGGCAAGATGGCTGCCATTTGAAGACAAGCAGAGAAGGGCTTTTCAAGGCAATTTCTTCGATCAAAGCTCAATTTTGTGAGACAAAATACATGTTGACTCAAAGGTGGGAGTGTGATCATTTCAATTTCGTTTCGTTCATTTATCAACAGGGCTTGAAACTTGGCACAAATAAACTAAGAATGTAAACGAACTTTTTCGTGGGAGTACGCCATTTCTTGTCGAATACGGGAATGGTAGTGTCGTTGGCAATTTTTTAAGGTTGCATAATTACATTTCTAGACAAATTTTGTTTTCCTTTGACTTTTCTTTGACGTACTCCCACACAATTTTAGGTCTGATTGGTGCACATCAACTGGCGAAAGCGTTTTTTTATGGAAGGAATTCTCTTCGAGATATATAGGGATAAGTGAAAACAGTGGGTTTTGACCACACCCATTGAGATATCATATTTCAGAATTTCCTTTTAATCTTTATCAATAAAATTGTTTTTCAAGTAATCAACATTCAATAAGGTTTTAGATGTGAAAATATGATCAAGTTTAAGCAATATTTTGACAGATTTCAAAGATGTTAATTTGCAGGAAAAAATGTGCAATTTAGCCTCCAGGAATACCTTAATGTTACCAATTACAACTTTCTGTCATTATACCAACTAGCCTTTGCCAATAAGCCGGCCATTGAATCTATGCTTAACAGCAGGCCATTTCTCCCTCAATTGCTTTGAGATCTGTACATGTCTCTCTGTTATCAAAGTGTCAACAGACAGTCCTTTGTCAGTTAAAAATTGAAGGGATCTTTCCAAATCCATGAGAGAGTAACTTGCATACTTGGCCGAATGCCCAGGGCTGTTAGTTATTCGTGTATTACATTTACATTACAGTCAGTAATGAGGTGTAGAGTATCCCTTGAAATCACTCCATAAGTAAAGCCAAGTGAGAGCACATGGAAGAATTCACCATGGTCCCAAGCGTACGGAATGTTTGAGCCCGCAATATGCTTTGTTAGCAAAAGGGACATTTCATTTCACAATATACAACGTAACATTTGCAAAATTCAAGATGGCAGGTGTTGACAAGTTCAGTTTGTAGCATTTGTGATGATTTTGCTTAACAGACCTCATCGTTTACACTGATTCAACTACTTTAAAGTTTTATTTAGTTGCAAAATACATTAAGGTAAGATATACAAAACCCAAAGAGTTCTGATCGCCAACTTGGCAAATAATTTTTGAATCTTGGTCGCCAGCACAGAAAACCAAAGAAAACTTAGTCGCATTGGTGACTACATTAGGCGCAATTTCATGCCCTGTACTCGCCATATAACGGTCTCTTAGTCTTAGAACTCTTGCGAGTATACATTCAAAGAGGGTCCTTAAGGGGGTCCTAAATCCCAGTTCCCAGGCTAATTTTGGTCAAAATCCCACTTCATAAACAAGAATCCCATTTCCATAAGTGCAAGTTTAAAACATGTGCATATAATGACTATAATAAATTAAAAGGGCAAACTGTTAATATTTGGATGTATGTACCTTCATCTGGACTGAAGAAAATCTGTCATTCTGCTGGTTAGCACTTTTTGTCTTCCAGCCCTTGTTGGCATAACCATAATGAAACCAGTCCCGTCATCTGCACCGTCTTCATCTGACTCGCTGTCCCAGCTGTCACTACCACTATTCGTTAGGTTGGTCATGGCAAGTGGCACCCTCGACAGTCTCAGCAGGCTGTTCATCTGTTTCAGTCGTCTGAGTTTCTGCACTTTCATCTAGAGGTCCATCTAGCACTATGCCTTGCGTGTGAGGTAATACCGAATGCACATCTAGTGGATTAAGAGCACTGTCTGTGGTTCATACAAGTTCAAAGGCAGGTCCCAGCTGTGTCCATGGTGTTATCTTGTCGGACACTACATTGTCTTACACACTTGCCGTATCGTTTCGCCCAAAACCTCATCTCTGCTTCATCATTTCTGGACATTCGTTATCCAACTGGTTTGGGAATTTCGGCACGAACTAACTGGCCAGCATCAGAGGTTTCAGATAGGTAGTAAGAGTTAGGGTGTGTGTAATAATGTGCAGACCATGGTGTCACTCTCTTTACTCCTTCTTCAATGTGTGCATATTGTTAAAGAGTAAATGTTTCCTTCTTAAAGTGAGTAACTGCATGCTGGTTCTCGACATTCATTGTCAGTAATGATTCCAAGTTTAAGTTCAATTTGAATCCAGGAAATGAAGAAAGATCATTCATGTTGTTCTCTAGTTTTCGAAGTGATTGTGACATTAGCTCCAACAACTTCAAGCATTTGTTTGACAAGGTACCTTCTGGAACATCTGTGGTTTCTCTCCTTAAGGACTGCAGTTGTCTTGCTTTCTGTGAGCATGACTTCACATACTCCAGGACGTCATCAACCATCCAATTGCTTCTCCAACTGACTTCTGGGGCTTTCTTTCTGTGCTCCTTTTGGAATGGATGTTAAAAGCCATGACCAGGACTTCCCAAGGAACTCTGCAGTTCCTGCCAATGGTCTGAGCTTGATGGCACCACAACCAGAGTCTGCAACATAAATATTACAGTCAAACTCCACACAAATTCCAATTGCTTGGCAAAGTGTGTTTGCGAACCATCGCTACCACCTTTACCGTTCCCTGCAATCACCTCAACTGTTCCAGATTGAAACATCTTAACGGAGTGATCTTCACAGAACAGAATGTCTTTTCCAATCCATGTAACATTAACTGCATGCGATGATATGGCTTGGCTCTCCAAATCTGTTACAATTCTTGTTACACCCTGTGTTGGATCAAAGATATGAAGAACACCATCGGCACAAACAGCAAGTTCATCCCCTGACAATGCCAAAGAACTGACACTTGTCAAACCGTCAGCGTAACTGCACATTTCATTTACTGTTTCAAGAATACCAACTCCATCAAAATCAGTTGTGATCAAGTAAACTTTCTTTGTAGAGTTTGACGCACCAATTAGCATGTCACCATTTCCAAGACAAACAGAGGAAAACTGAATATTGCTATGAAGCATTTAACTGAAAAGAAAAAGGAAATGACATAAATTAATTAAAAGTAAAATTTATAAATTTCTGCACATGCT
>OMLO01001497.1_pt1 | contig 18035 bp, 8 predicted proteins | sample 1674811 | NCBI WGS metagenome assembly OMLO01 (sample SAMN06265003, study PRJEB25207) | coral metagenome | isolation source: Coral host | place: Mexico:La Bocana,Puerto Morelos, Mexico | collected 2008-11-13 | reverse complement strand
TAAAATCTTTATTTAGACACGGTATTTCCTTCAGGACTATACAATATTTAATTTAAATAAATCTAACTACCTAACTACTGTAATATTGTAAATAACTGCAAGAATAAGAGAAATGATAAAAACCTGCTTTACAAGGAAGCCGTGTATAAAAAACAAAATAAAATTTGTATAAGATCACTGTCAAAATCATAGTTCTTCAACTTTAAATTGATTATTGATTATTATTATTATTATAATGATGTTTTCCAACGGCCTATTGTAACGTTTTATCGCGTCTTGCGCGTGCATATTGTTGATGTGTTTCTTAGTAGGCTTCAGTGTATATGGAAATTAACTGATGAGTGGGCTAGCTTTATGCTTGCCCACGAAACAGACCTGTATTAAACTCCATATGTACTCAAGATCTGAGTAGTCCATTAACGTAATTTGTTATAAGAGCTCCTTCATTGTAGAGCATTATATTGGCTCCAGCGGTGATCAGCACCTGAACTAGCACTAAATATATATATACATACATTGTACAACTTTGTCTAAAGGTAGAAGTTACCTATAGCCAAAACATCACAATTTAGTTGTAGACATTACAATGGTCCAGCATCCCTTGTTTTCTTAAGTTTGTCTTTGTTTTTCTGTTTGTTGCTCTTCTTTTGTTTGTTTTCTCATATTCAAACAAGAAGACTGGAAATTCTAACCGCAGACAATTTTATTGTGAGTGATCCCAGTAAAAAAATTTCAGTTAGCATTTACACTTGTATTTTTTACCTCAATTCTCTTCTCATCCATGCGATCTCTGCTTTCTTTCTGTCAATCAAGAAATAAAAGAAAAACGTTTTATTTCAAACTTACGAATTACAACATACTGTAGGAATAAACTAACTGCACATGATGTTATAATATTATGTTTACCAATCAATACACAAGAACATTGACTGTACACCCGTACATACATGCCTATTAGTTTCATTTTGGATACATTTGGGTTGATATTTAGAGGCTTTCAATGTTTGTGGTTGTTTCCTATTTGTTATTCTGTTTCTCCATGTCAATTTAGGAATGTTTGAGAGATCCTCATGCAGATCTGTAAATCATTTCCCTAAATTAAAAGAATTTCCTAGCAGTGACCTTCACTTGCAACACAATGTTGCCTAAACAGAGCATCTTTTAAGATCACATACCATACATGTAGATCCTATGTTTGCAGGATTTTGCAAAATCCAGGATGAATCCGTGCAAGAACCTTCAGGACCTTTGATGGAACATCAAGCTAAGGAACCTAAAATATCCTTGGGCACAGGTTTGTCACAGGGACCTGAGGGATCTTAACAGGAACCTGAATGATCCTTGCAGGGACCACGACCTCAGGGATCCTCAAGGATTCCTACAGGGACCTCAAGGATTCTTGCAGAGACCTCAAAGATCCTTAAGGATTCTTGCAGATACTTCAGGCAGGGACTTGAAAGACCTTTGCAAGATCCTACAAGATCTTTGAGGAACTATATGTAGATCTTACAAGATCCTCATCAAGATCCAAAAAGATCTTAATCTTCAAAGAAGTTTAAAGATCTTCACCAGAGCAAGGTTGGAATAATTATGTTTTGGCAGATTATTGCAGAACTGACAAAAACAAAAAGATCTATCTAGATTGATATATATAATTATTATACAATAGTTGAGGCAAAGCATGCAAGAAGACATTAGCAAAATACAAAGTATCAGGTGCTTGGCTATTCTTAGTTCAGGTGTGTTTGCTCACTAGGAAAGACATGGAAAGTACAAAAAACAATTTATTTAGCATACAATGTATATTAAATGTTAATTAACTTTATGTACCTTGTTGTAAAGTTCCCCTGCTGTGTGATCTAGTACAAGAATGGCACTACCTTCTGCATTAGTCTGTCCTTGAAGCTGGAAAAAAAAAACAATGGAACAAATTATTATTAATTGAAATGTAAACTTTTTATAGCAGATAAAATTATCATATCAGATTGAATATCCACCATATCAGTACAATAACATGCACAGGGATCATTAACATTTTCAGCAGGAAGCTAGTGTAGGCAACTAATTTTCACAGAGGGGCAAATAATTTATTTTAACTGAATTTCTTTGTAAGAAAAAAAAACTCTCCTCTACATAGGACCCCCACTCCCTGATAATTCCTAGTGACTTCCCATGTTCAGATGGACATCCAGGCATCCCTGTGGACAGCCACTTTTTAAAACTTTTTAAACTGTTTTGTTTTTCATATGTTGCCTTACCAATTGTTCATTTGAGCAGGCCCTATAAGACATTTTGAATGCCCACTTTCCGAATCCTGGCCAAAAGCCTGCTTCACATGGAGGGATATTGGTATATTCTAGAACTTTTGTTTTACTGAAGAGGAATTTTCTGCTCACTGTGATCAAAGTGAATACAACTTACATGTAAAGACAAAAAAAGGTAACTGATATTCCCAGGGATGTCACTAAGTTTTGGAAGTTACAGTATTGTGAATGTAAGCAGTGAAATTTGCCATCTTTTTCTGAACAAGAACAGTCCAGCAGACCATCTACATGTACAACTTGTAATGGCCAAGATAATGATCGTGTTGTAGACCGTGATGCTGTGATTTCTGCTGGTCAATCTTGGCAACCTTGTATTCTACTAATAGAATCCTGCTGGCACTGTGGCACAGCAAAAAAGTACATGTACTTACAAATTCTCCTATTTTACGTGACAAGGGTCCCACTTCCTTTTCATAAGTCCTACCTATTGAAATCAGCACCAATGATAAATGCAAGTTTTTATCCATCATTAAAGTACCATAAACACTCATGTATAAGCCGTACTATTTTGCATAAGTTTTGGGCCAAAAATCGCGGGTGCGGCTTATACACAAGACCATTGCTTTCAGAGGAAGTAAAAGGGCTTGTAGGGGTCATAAATTGAACTGAAAACCTTCAGTGAATAAAGATTAAACATATATTGAGAAACATTTTGCTAATCATTGCTTTCAGGACATGGTTCATGCCTTGTTATCCTCTACTGTACATGAGTTCAACCTACATGTACATGTACTGTACTAAGAACTAATCGTCTTATATATTGTCTGCTACTGTAACTCATGCTTTAACAATATTATATACAGTACAAGTATAAGTTTATTGTACAGTGTACAATTGAAAAGTGAACTTCATAATTCAGCACCATGCCAGTACCTGCCCTAAATCTCATAACCATTGACATGTAAATTCACCAGAACATGCAAGCAAATTGTTCATGATTAGTGCACATTAATTGACTACCAACAAACTGTCAAAAATACTATCATCCAGGTATTATACTTAAAGATACAATTTTAAACTCAAATGTGTACTCACTAAAGAACTCCAAAAACATCTTCTGCCTTTCATATTCTTGAATATATTTGCTTCTCTCAGTTATATGATGATAACTTTGAAGCATCTGAAGTAAAGGTATGATATATATCATTCACTGGCTTTAACTTTGAGAAATAACAAATGAAGCATATTGCATAGTATATACACTTCATGTGTTCACTTTCACTGGTATATTGCCTGAAATGCTTAACCCATTGACTCCTGTGCTGACGACCGGCCATGATGAGTGTTGGCCTTTGTTCCATTCCTGGCATCACCTTGGCATCATCTCTATTCAAGGTCTCCAGGAGGAAAAGATCTTTCCAGTGATACCAAGATCAAAATGATCGGCTTAAAAAAGCTTAAGAAATTTGAATGAAAAGCTCAAACCAAAATTTCCTGCAACTAACTTAGCTCTCCATGGTACAAATTGCCTGTCTTGAAGAATTGCTTTGATTCTCAGAAACTTTTGAACTGGAAGCAAGCCCAGTAGAAGGTCAATCGCTGCCGCAAAATGACAAGAAAAAGAGAAAAAGGAAATTTCATCCAATGAAATTTTGATTTCCGCAAAATGCGGTGCTAGTGGGGTTAAAGAAAGGCATACTGCATGTATTATGTTGCAGACACCTTTTTGAGTACTGTAGATTGTCAGTGGAGCTAATTTGTCTCACATCAAAGCTGAAAATCTCCAAAATGTCCAAAAAATGCATTTTTGTTTTTTGGCCCAAAAAGCTCAGAAGTCAATGGGTTAAGAATTTAAATTTGCATCAATGCTTGAGCCAAGGTGATCAAACTTTTACTTATTTTTAACCAATTGATTATAAATACAGACCTGCTGTTCAGTGTAATCCAGAATAGACAAGGTGTCTTCTAAGAAGCCACACACAATCTACAAATATGAACATCAATCATAAACCAAGGTTAGCTGGAAGTTGACAGTTAGCCCAGTTCTTGCAAATTTTTTAAAGGAAACCTCCACTATTTTAACAAGTATGGCCTAAATAGTTTAAAATGTACTTATTAGAAGATCTGAAATAAAAAAATGTCTCTCCTAGTGAAATAATTTTTTTATTGGCTTCCAAAGATCGGCCCTATAACCCATTTAAAATTCCCGCGGCTGCCATCTTGAATGGCACACAATGCACTACAGTATCGTGGCTGCTTCGTACAGTCAAAATACCCGATGTGTAGCCTTTGGTTGCCGCAAAGGTTTATTGAAACTTATACTCGTATCTTTTCTGGTTTTTGCTTGGTTGCTGCAACCAAAGGCTACACATTGCGGCATTTTGACTGTACAAAGCAACCACGATACGAGCAGGCAAGCGCTAATTTTCAACACTGCATCATGTATATGCATATGTGCAATGTAGATTCATTCAATTTAGTTGTCAACTTCAGGTAAAAACCAATCACATTTGAGAATTTTGCTAGACATGACAATCACGTATGTTAACCCTGCAATCATCAATGGGTCTTCAATGCATGATTACAATCACATGCTGACAATTATCTGCATGGTCTTCTCTACAGCACAAATATTCATCAAACTAAATGAAGAATGAACAGTAAATAAATAAATACTGTTATGTCAAATCAAGGACAGGCACCTACCATGAAAAATGCAACTAGTTTATCATCTGTATACAGTGGTGACAATATTACTAAAAAAAGAAGTTAAACTGCCATTATTTTTCCTGAAATGTATGATACATCCTTGACAAGTCTAGACTAGCAGATGTGCATATACAGTGTAAACAGGGGTAACCTAAAAACACGGACCCCCACTACAGACCGGGTCTGTGGACCACTGTACAGACCAGTCCTTGGACTACCTCCACAGACCCCCTTCACAAACCATCCCTCAATATAGAATTAAAATAACAAATAAAGATTTCACTTACGAGCTGTCTAATAGTTTACTACTGTCGGCGAAATAATACCCTTACTTGGTAGATTACATAATACTGTTAAACATTTTCACAGTCAACCAATTAAAATGTTCTAAACTTAAGGAAGCCAACAGCTTGCAGTACTTTATAGCCATTGCAAATGATAATGCATCAGACACTTGGATGTACATACATGTACATCCATTCAGCTCTGTGTACATCCTCCACTCCTGTGGCATTGAAAGTTTTGGGATTTTTGATGATTTTTTATAATCAACTCGGATCTAGAGCTTTGTGATTCTATATTAGTTTAAGAGTACATATTAAATTTGTCTAAAAATTGACCAAAAGAGTTCCACAACAAATATCTACATAAATGTCCTTTACTTAAAAGGTCAAAATACTGTACAACTCATGGTTGAGTGTTGGTGGTACATGTTACATCCATATTAAAAAGCATAATACTTCACAGTCATCAACAACCGATTACAGTACAATGCTTCAACAACACTGTGTGCAAGGCAGTAACACCAACCTTTTTGATCATTCTCTGAATGTACTCCAGCTGTTGGTAGAAAAACCAGTAAAGGATCGTCTTTATTGATTCCAGGAGGTAAAACTATTCTTTGTTTACCATCTATTGCTTTCCTGAATGTAAATAAAATTAAATACACTGTACATAACACCTTAGCTTCAATGTTAAAAAAAAAAGAATTGTAAGGATGTACCTTTGAAGAGAGTCTTAAGTTAAGTTAAAGTGGGTGTAAGTGGACAGAAGTGACATGCAAAACTACTGAGTCAATAAGATTTGTGTGATCCACAAGTTCAATGTAAACCAAAAGTGGGACCCTTACAAGCAGGAAATTAACAGCTCAATTCCAGTGAGAAAATGATCAAAATTGAAAACAAAGACTTTAGAAACTGATACCAAAACCATAGAAATGCTTATGCAATAGCTACAGTATATGGGTTAACATTACAATTATTACTGACCAAATGTGAGGTCAAGATGGCTGGGCAAATTTAAAAATTTATGTTCCAGACCTAGTGGCTTTTGATTCCGATGCAATATGTTATTTAGTTAATAAGTTAATCTCTTTAAAGGATTTATTTCGGCATTAACTAAGATGATAATAAAAATTATACTGTTCAGTGATAAAATAAAAGTATGTACATAGGTTATTTATAACCAAGTTTGTTTGGTGTGTTTATGTATCAAGACAGAGTTACAATGTTCAGAAACATTTCTAAGAAAAAGAAGCCAATAGCCCAAAATCTCAATTGATGGAACAAGCTTGGTTAATATAACTTATTCAATTTAATATACATTATGGCCCTGAGGAAATTTTTCATTCTGGGACACAGCATTAGATCCAGCACGGGCAGAAGATAGCATCAATTTGCCCACTCAGGTACTTAATCACAGAACAGGATTTGGTTCACGTTGTCTCCTCGCGGAGCTAGCCATATAATAATGACACTTAAGGACTACTACTATGGTCTTGACCTGTTATGACAAACCTGGCAAGTCCACTTGCAGGTATCGTTATTGGCGTACTGCTGCCAGACCTTCCAAGAGCGACTAGATTATCTGAGACAGGGCTCAAGACAAATACCACCACATCTACCTGCAAGAATTAATTAAAATGCTGTATAGCAATGTCAACAAATATCTGGTGCATGCAGATACTTACTTTTATACCATGCCATAGAAAAGACAGCCAATCAGAATTCAGGAAAGCCATATGTTCGATGATATTCAACTCATTCTTCTCATTGTGCGTTGCATACACTGTATCTTATTTCTTATATAATAACTTTATTTGACATGCACTCTTGTGTTTTGTGCATCTTATATTTTAAAAGTACTTTCCGCGGCAGTGTTAACAAAATTTCAAATTCGGTTGAAAGCCAGTAGAAATCCATTCAAAATAAAGTCTGCGCATATGTCTCACTGATTGTGTTGCCCATTGTATTTTCTATGACATGGTATAAAATAGTTATACAACACTTTCTCTTGGTATACCATGGTATATCCCACTTGTCACTTGTATTTAGCCTAAATGCTCATGTGTATACTGAGAAAATATGAGTGATGCATTGGATATTCTATGGTACATGTATGCCACTCGAGAGCGTTGCATAATTACATGTAGTATGTACAGTGTACATACACCGTACATAGTTTTATAAAGGTCTAAAGCATTAACAAATGAAAGATTAAACCACAGCTGTAGTGGTGTTTATAAAAATTAAAGACAATCGCAGCACATCATTTAGTTGTTAACTGACAGATGTACTGTAGGTGTATCAATATACATTGACTGGCATAATGAATCCACCTTCGAAAAAAAATTTTGTAAAAAAGGAATAATTTTCTATAATTTGTACATGACTCGGTTTTACAGTACAGCCGGCTCATCTGCACCAAAGGCATCTGCAGTCAAGTGTCAGTCAATACCCTCGATCAATATCCTAGATTGATACTCCATCAACACCTCAGTTGACACTCCATCAACATCACAGTCAACAGTCAGTGGAATGTTTACTAATTCATCTGTAACTGATGCATATGACTCAGTTGACACTCAACCGACTATGGATCAACTGTTCATCAAGTTTCGACCAACAAGCAATCGCGATGTTAATTGACTACCAATCGAGATGTTGATCAAGGAGATTCATCAAGGGTATCAATCAACACTGGTACATAATTATGTTCCGTGCTGCAATCCAGCCAATCACTGCTTAGAGACAAACAGAGGAAATCGAATGAAAAGTAAGCACAGAAAATCCTAGCCACTACCAGTACCTCTCAGATAAGTAATTACCCTACCTACATGTATGCCCTGAGCTTCCCCCTGCAAACTACTCCCCTAACAAGGGAATGAAATTGTATACAAACAAACCATCGACAAAATCAAACTCTTGCACAAATTGACATATGATATCAAAAACAACATATTTTATTCACCACTTAATAAATGAAAAACATGTACTTGACTATTGGATAATTTGCAAGTCGAAAAGTCCTAGATTAAAATCTGCACTTTACAGCTTACAAAAAAGTTAATTTTAAAGGAATTTGCATTCATAAATGACCCATATCAATTTGCAAAGACCTTCATAAAATTATAGATCTCCAGAAGTCATATTTTCGAAGCTCCTAAAACAAGAATACAAAAATGCATATTTTGATCTAAACAGCATTAATTATGTAATACTCCAACTCATGGGAATATTAACGATATCGCTGTTTTTTGTGGCACATGCCGATTAACAAAGACCTTTTCTGATTTAACAATCTTTAATCCGTTTTCTCAAGCGCTTTTAATTGTACAAAGCCATTTAATTGCTATGATACACAACTACAGAAGACAGTGCTAATCCCCCGATTCCCAAATGTTAGAACAAATGAAAGGTAGAAAATGGACTGTCCGTTAACCGCATAGATTTCGCGAAATAATTATCGTCTCACAGCATCACAGATGTGCAAAGTGTACAGAATAGTGTGGCGCAGGATATTCCGTTAAATTGGCCAGATCACAATCTAAGCTACTCATTGGGATGATCTATCAAAAAATATCAAAACACCATTCGTGTTCGGGCGCCTTCAAACGAAAATTGTCTGTGTTTTTGTCGACGTTTGAAAATCATAATTAAAAAAAGCAACGTGACTTGCCAACCGTAGTCAAAAGACCCCTCAGGAACACAACTAATTATTTATTTTCGTGAATTTCAGTGTGACTTGTAGGTCCTGCAGGATCACTTCAAAGAAATGTTCGCGACAAAAAACGCTTTTAAAAGTAATAAAACTAATTTTAATTTCAAACCGTCAAAAATGCAAATATGCACTTAACCGGAGGCTAACGAGACTCAAAGATTTTCTTGCTCTTTCTTAATTTGAACGTAAGCTGTTTTGACGCCTTAAACATGGAAATTCAAAGTTCGCGTGCATGATCCGTGTAAAAACACAAATACTACTATCTCAAATTACAACCCCGCAAAGCCGGACATGTTCCCGTGTACATGGAAATAACGCAGAATAACGCCATTTATTTTGCTTAACCAGAGTCAAAATAATGAAATTTCTGCGGCGGCCTTGGGGCGTAAACTGAGATACAATAAATTACACAATCGCAATATTCAAGATGCATTTTAGCGAGGCGCGCTTGGTGGTTGACGTGACGGCTCACATTGTTGTGAAGTGTCTGGCGAATGCTTTACAAATTCGACGTTTCATTGATTTTCTTTATTTTCTTTACTTTCATAGGACGGGTCACGAATAACGAAGAAAGAAAATTTGCTCAGCGATTGTTTGAATAAGAGAAAGCCCTCAACAGTGAGGTGCATTTCGCCTATAGGTCAAGCAGTAATTTTTCCTCGACCACTAATGAAAGCAGTGATGGAAGCGCGTTTCAAGAAGAAATAAAATTTTGGGAAACGAAATGGTTTCGCGGGACTAAATTTTCTAAAAAGGTACATAGGAACGAAAATTTGATGAATTTGCAAGTGCAGTGAATTCTTCCAAAACGTAAACAAACTACTTATTGCGGGTAGCTAGAAAGCGGTATGCGTGTTATTAACTTACCACTCGCGGTAGAAGCAGATGGATCGCCCTTTCAGCGCTTTCTTTCAACGACTTCATGTCGATCGCTAAGGTCAGGCAAGAGAGAACGTCCTACGAAAACAAACAAAAGGGTTCACTTTCAATTTCAGTCGCCTAGCAATATCTCGTTCGGTCAGAATAACATCACTTGAAGAGCTACAACCATGAAATGAAAGGTATTCATTCAGAAAATGGCAAAGTGACATTTATAACGGGTTGATTGCAGGAGATCGCTCGAAACAGTTTTAAATTTGCCCTTTTAACTCACAATTTGCGGGTGAAGAAATCTGTTAACCAAAATACCAATGTGATGACAGCCTTACGCTGTCCAGAGTGTCTAAATAATATACCAAACTAAGGTTAGTTAGCATTTGAAATGACGAGCTCTACTTACTTGCGCGGCTACGGACAAATGTAATGTACATCGCTTCGCTTCGCTTCTGTCACCCTCAACGAGTCTTTTGAACATGTTAACCAGGGAAAACAAAGCTGAAACTACCATGTGTAAGAGCGCAAGAACCATTCTTGGCTCCGTGTAAAATTTAAGGCTGATTTGGCCAGCCACATTGCTTTAACGCTCTCTGGTCAATTTAGTACCTATGCAAATGACAGAAAAGCTCATTTCATCAAAATACAAAAGTTTAGCACACGCCAAATATGGTGACAGCTCGCGAGTGCCCGCATACGATTGGTTGAAGAAATTCGCGCTAAATTTTTCTTCTGTCAAGGTTTTTCGGGTCGGACAAGGGTCGGACGGAATATGCTTCCCTATTCAATTTCCCTCGGTTTTGGTTTCGAGGCTTCCTTTGATTTCGTATTTCTTTTGCTTCAAGGGCAACACAGATGCTTGTTCCGACCGCCAGCAAAAGACTGCGACTCAGTTCTCACAACTACCGCGTTCTTTTTATGACCAATAATCACTTCGAGTCGAGAAAATTGGACCAGCTATTTATAAGGTGATGTGAAACCAAAATAACACATTTTAACTTAAGTTCACTATATTCAAACTTAAGATTAGTCCTCGTCGGTCCTCAATTTTCAATATGTCTACTATTTTTTTAATACTGCCTCAAGCACAAACAGACGGAAATCTCTCGTTTTCTTCTTTTCATAATGAGTTTAAGAACACATTTTTATCCCAGCTTTTTTACACGTTGCCCACACAGTTTTAAGTGACAAAAATGAAGCGCTTTGACTGGCTACATATTAAATGAAATAAAGTTAAGACTAAGCTATTAACGAATGATGATTGATTTCCCCTTTACATTTTTGTTAATGCAAATCTCTTCCTACTCATGAAATAGTCCAGGTGAGAACGTGGCCGAGAAAACCTTCTCTCGTATTCCGATTTTCAAGAAACTAGAACACAAAAACTATATGTGCGTTTCAGTGCCATGTGTGCTGTTTACTCACCTGGTATTGTTCAGCGTAAGAGAAGACCGAAAGTGGATCTGTACAATTTCATCGATGTTAATCACGACCCAGTTGCAATCCCAGCCAAATTGCAGATGAATCGCGCGCATTTTTCGGTGCCCTGAAAACAAAACAATCGCTGAGAAGGTTAGGCATGTGACCGCGAAAACTGTGCCTAAAAGGCTTTAGGAAAACTGGAGGCGAGGCAACATGAGAGGCGTCTGTTTATCTTTTTGTTCGAATATTGATTGAGAATGACTGAATCGCTTCTACCAAATCATCTGTTGTGGCTTTGGCATATGATAATTTGAGAACTTTACTGCAAAATAAGGAAGCGGAAACTCATCAGTTTTTAATCATATTCCGAAATGAAGTTTGCACAAAGACATCAAAATTATGCCATTGAATGAAACATTGTAAATGCAGGTACTGTCTTGTTTGTGTCCGTTACACCTTAACGCTATTGATAAAAAAATATGGTCGGCGGAGAAAATTCGCTTCATCCAGTACAGAGATACCTACATTTTTCACTAGAGAGTCATCAATGCTCGCAACTAAAAGAAGATTGTACCTCCAAACTTAGCGAGAACTACCTGTATGTCCACATTTGTTATTTGTCTCTTAAATCTATCAATCAACGTCCACTTTTTTTTCTTTTCAAAGCCAATTTATTACAAACATGTTACTTTTTCTGCTTACTGCAAGAGCCTGAGTTATCAGGGGCTTGGTTATTACATCTCACACCACAATTGCGACCAAGTCTCTGAAGAATTTACTTCTTAAGTTATATATCCACTGTAAATAAAGAAGCTTGACTGGAGCAATGACTTGATCCGCCATTGAATCTGCCAACCCATTTTGCTAACAAGATCCTCACGCCTTCACCACCCCATCCACGTGCAACCATCTCGTCTCTCCCAGCACTATCTGATAATTCTTAACTTGCTGTATCTGATCTTAGCAACACACCTCCCACACCGGTAATATAGTTATTGATTGTGACACGCTAAATGCAAATGAACGAGGAAACATAAACGTAACTGCCAAATTCTAGTAAGCCATGGCATGTCGTTATAGTCCTGCAATAACAGATAAGGAGCAACCTGCCGAGTTATTCCACAGCTGTTTCTACAATGCTCTGTAGACGTCACAGAGTAGTTTGTTTAACAATTCACACAAGAGTGTTGACTTTATTTTTATTCGTCTACTCCCTTACTGACAAATAACTGCGTCATAAAATTGTCAAATGCACTTCCTCGAACTTGGCAGGCGTCTGACGTGACAGACAGCCTGCCTTTTCAGAAGAGTTGCTACTACAAGGTGACTGACTGGAAATAAATTTAAAAGAGTAAATAAAAAAAATGAGTAGGCGGAGCTATAGACAGTTCCATGCGCCTATTTGCTGATAGAAAACATATAAAAAATATTCATTAATCGCCTGTGATTAATGAATATTTTTAATATGTTTTTGGAGAGAAAGTGATGGCTTACTGTGATCAAAAGAATTGGCTGCTTAGAAAAGCATTAAAAAAGGTCACCTGGATACGTATAATTCGGTGAGAGAACTTTGACTTGCGAAGCGCATTACAAAACCAAATTTTACATTCCGAATAATTACAATACTTTCCATGTGTTTGTTGTTGTTTACCGTCTTCAGTTCGCTTATGACTTCAAGTCATATGCTCCATCCATTGTCACATGCACGCGCAAGCCTACGCAATTCTTTAACAGTAAATACAACTGCCAAAGCTAGATTGAAAACCACCAGCATACTTGAAAACGATTTATAGGAAATTGGCAAGCTTACAGAACAGTAGCCGATTTCACGTGATAATTCCGTAGAACGGTGTTTATGTAATTCAGTTATAATTTATATCAGTGCAATAGACCCGTCTTCTACATTCGCGACACGAAAGCGCCCCTCAGCTTTATGGCGAGTACTAAATATGGGTTTGCAATGAGGGATCTACCATTTAATCTGAAAATTTATATATCCCAGAATCTCTGTTCTTTTGATCCCAAGTACCATAAATTCCCCCCCCCCCCCCCCCCCCACAACAACAACAAAAAAAAACTGTTTATCGTTCTGGTAATCCCCTATCGATCCCTAATAAAGGCCTTTTTCACGGTCAGTTCTTATCATTTGCATTACAGTGTGACCCAACGTGTGTGAGGCAATTTCGAGCTACAAAATAGTGCAAGGCTATATTATTTTCCAGATGCAATTGAGAAAAGTTAACGGCGAAAAGGACTATTGGACCTCAGTGACACCTACCTGCACCTTCAACTGGCATAAGGTTTGATTCTCACACGGACATACGAATGTTGCGGGGACTAAGCAAGTGTATTTGACAGTTTTTGCTGGGTTTTAGCACCCTTCTTCAAATAGCGCATTGACAACCAATCGAGCGCTGTTGCACTATTCCGTTCGTTCAAACATTTTTTTCAAAGAAAGCAGTAACCATGGTTCGCTATTGTTCAATGTGCATTCAACGATAAAAACAATAAAAATAATCTGATCCATTATAAAAATATCAAAGAATTGACATTTTCGAATTTTAGACCTTTCGTCATGTTATGCTTCACGGCCAAAAACGACCCCCTCCTCTCCTCTTTCTTCTCTCACATCGATTCTTCCTCCTCCCCCCCCCCCGGCCCCCTATCTCTCCCGACAAAAATACCTTTCTTTTACATGCAACAAAAAAGAACTCGTCGACAAATTTACTCAGTTCCACCTGGCGAAAGCAAACGAAGAGACGAGTAAAAGTGTAAAAAGAGTGCCATTAACCATTACTTAAGTTGGACAACCGTGAAGACGATCATTCCTTTTTCAATTAATTGGAAAAACTCGAACATTTCATAATTTATGCATAATTGGTTCGGTACATGAGAGGAGTATTTTAAAAGCGCCTTGCTTGGCCATTTCAATATTACAGATTTTTCATTAATTAAGCCGGAGAGTGCTCTTTATCAAGGTGCTTAGATGCCGACCAACTGTGCTTACCATGCCAAACAAATCATTGAAGTCATGCAGTCATTTAGGCGGCATATCATTTTATTTCAAGAACTTAACTGATAAAATACTGTAGCGCTAAAAAATAAATTGAGAAGATTTTTTCGCAATTCTAAATGAAAAAAAATAAGGATCTAGATCTGTAACAAAACGAAGAAAGAAATCTTTTTTAGTCTTATCAATAGACCTGAAATTGTCTTAAGACTTCGGCTTATAAAATAAATGCAAATTTGCTTTCCTTTTCGATTCTCTCTGTCAAGAGTTAATGATAACTTTAATTGAGTAAGATCGGCCATTATAGGTTTGTAGTGAAACTAGATTGAAGATAGCGCCACTGGGTCGAGCTCTTTGCAACTGTTATTCCTTGTTGTTGTTACTGAAGTCTAAACACCGTCACTGAGTTCTGAAAACATTTTCCTTGAAAATACCTGCCGGATTTTCGTTCGCCTCAGATTTACACTCTTTATTGCATTCGAGGGCTGCTTACATGTATAGTAATAAGAAGAAACATTGTTTTTCTTAACCATCTCAAACTTAATAGTGCATGCTCTTTGTATGGCACTATTCCATCCGCCAGAGGGAGACACAGCGAGCTTTTTAGTGAAGCGCCAAAACAACACCTATCATTAACTGAATGTTAAGTGCTCACAAATCACCGCTGTCCCTTCTGGATCTCTCTTCAAAGTAATTTACGGATTAAGATACATAGCATTCGCACCCGCCAATCTCGGCATTACAGTATATGTTTTGTGGTTTTAATACCGGACGACATCACAAGTTGGCCACTTACGGCTAAAATTGGGCGATATCGTCCACAAGTTTTATCTCCTTTTGTTTCCCGTTAGTTATTCATACATAGTTGTTCAGTATGGAAATCGTTCACTTCAATAATTCAAACATTGTAATTAAAAGAGCTTTTGTTTTTTTTCAATGATTAAAGGCAATAGACACGTACCCAGAACTCAGCGAACATATGCATATTTTCTTTTCATTTTCCCCCGCGGAGCTGCAAGCACCTGACAGCAACATTAATTTGCCTGTGTTATATCACGAAGAAACAAAAAAATAATAATATTAATGAAGGCATCTTTATGTCTGTTCTACGAAAGATCATAAGTAAGGACCAATCGAATTGCGCGAAAACTTTGACTTATTATAGAATTAACGCCTTCCAATCAATTCCTCGGTTTGCACTGTCATTCAATGAAAAAAAAAAAAAGAAATCGTCTCTACGGTCGACTTTCATCAGCGCGTTATGTTGAAAAGTATTTAATCCAATCAAATTTATAGAGCTCTGTATGGAGTCGCCATGTTGTTCTTAGGGCACCAACATGGCGGCCGTACAATAACAGAAACATCTTTGATTGAGTTTTGCTGTTGAAACGAAACATTATTACTCTCGAGCTACGACACTGACTGGAAGTAAAAATTCTTCAAGTGTAAGAACTGTTCCTTAGCAAAAACTTGGGCGGCGATAATACCCCTTTTGACCTACGCGAAAGGTCGTCAGTAACAAATCGAAGAACTTTTTCGAGCTTAAACGTTGAATAACGTCAATTTCTGAGAGGCTCTTATATCTGATGAAAGGAAAACTTCAGAAAAATTGGTAATTTTTCATTTAGGAAAGAGATGGCGTCAAAGTAAAAACCGGTAACAATTGGCCATGTAACGTGCTTTTCAAGAACAAACTGAGTCATTGTTTAATTAATTAATCAATTAAGCTTACAAGCAAATTTTCAGGTTTACATCCTTTAGGAGAGGATTTTTATGGACGTTAGAAATTATAAATATTTGTATGGGAAGAAGACGCCTTACCCTCCAGTGGCATTCAAAAAGAACCTTATTTTTGCAATGATTAAATCGTTATTACCGGTAAATGTCAGTCTTACCTAGTATCGGTCTAAAAATTGACGTTAAAACATTCTTTTTCCAGTTCTCTTGTTTCATATTGGCTGTGGCACAAAGTTCAGAAATTATCGATAACGAGACCAACTGTTAGCCATTTACCAGCAACTTGAAACGTTTATCAAAATGATAGAGTTCGCATGCCCTCGGAGCAAGATTGCACACCCTTTTACACGCTTTTATCGTGAATCCGTGATGACAACAAAGGGACGACTTAATCTAATACAACAAACAGATCATGATTATAATGAACAACCAATATTATGTATGGCTCCGGTTTGTAGCGGATATAACGAGATCTTGAGATCTTCCGGTAAAGTCCTTACTCTTAGTCAGAATAAGTACGTAATATCCATCTTGAATAAGGCAGATAATTGTGTTGTTTCTTTTTTCGCCAATTCCTACAAAAATGCCGGATGATGTGGACGGTTCAGTGAGATCTATAAGAAGCGATTGTAAAAACCATGGGGCAAAGTGGCGCGGTGGACACTGCATATAACTCGTTGAGTTGAACGAAACACAGTGCAATAAAGTGCTGCAAATCGTAGAAAATTATAGTAAATTAACGAGAAGAGCCAAAATGATCAGCTTTGTTGAAAAAATGAGCTCAGAGACGCTCGAGCTGACTGGAAAAAATAGCGACAGCACAAAGAAATTAAATTTGCATGGTCAGGTAAAATCAGTCAAGCCCTCGGTTTGCTTTATCCGCTTTAGCCCTTAGTTCCGCAAATAACGTGCGCCCCAGCGTTGTTGCATTTCTCTCTCATTTACTCAAGCTCTTGCAAAAATAGTTGATCAATATATTAATGGACCGTAAAGAGAAGGTCATACAGACCTTGAGACTGAATATAACTGCTGCTTTGAGGACTGTTCCTACTTTTGTTTTGTGTGCACGCGTTCCGTGCATCACGCAAACCATATTTTGGGCGTCAGTCGACCACGCCCAGTTTTCTCGGTGGATATAAGCCAAAAGCTACTTTTTTCCACATGATCCTATTCTGGTGAAGACCTTTTGCATTTAGTAGGCTCCGTCCTTAATTCCAGTTCTGATCCTTTCTTAGTCACGCAGCGCTACGCTCTCGGATGGAGGGACCCTTTCTTCCGAGAAGGTAACGTTGCAGGCATAGTGAGTGACAGACCTAGAGTATATCAATATATCAATATACCTAACAAGGACAATGCTTACAGATATCCCTTTCTTTTAATAGCTTATTTAATATATTTTTACAAACTCAGAGGCAAGAATAGGCCCGGTGATATTCTTTTATTTGTTTACTATACTGTTTGCCTGAGTGAAAATAATGAGAAACAGAAGCGACTAACTGAAACCGTTTTTCCACATGTACGACGAATGTTGTTATCATATAGTCTAAGCTCAGTATTAATCAATTTCATTTGTCGCACGTTGAATTAAAATGTATCAGTGACACCAGACGAATATATTTCATGTAAGAACTCATTTGGCGAATATCTTTCTAAATTGTTCAAACCATCTCAATATTTACATTAAGCTGAGCGAGCTTTTTTCTTGTCCAAATCAACATCTTCTCGAAAACTACAGGCTTTTTTTTGATCCGAGTACCTGAGGTTAGCCTGGTTTTAAATCTTCAATACACCATTGCAGAGTTGGAAGCCTGTTCTCTCCGGCTGTACAAGGAACAGCAAGATAAGCTTATTGATCTTTCATGCTGTGGTTATGTCCGTTTACTAGCATGAATATATGGAGTATTTCTATCTCCGTTCCCCTTTCCCCCTGGGTGCGATTTTGGTTCTAATATCATGGGTGACAAATTACTCCTTAATTTTGGCGCGAAATTTCAGCCGTAATTTATAATTTCACATGTGAA
>OMLO01001496.1_pt1 | contig 18045 bp, 12 predicted proteins | sample 1674811 | NCBI WGS metagenome assembly OMLO01 (sample SAMN06265003, study PRJEB25207) | coral metagenome | isolation source: Coral host | place: Mexico:La Bocana,Puerto Morelos, Mexico | collected 2008-11-13 | reverse complement strand
AAAAATTTAAATGGGGGGGGGGGGGGGGATAGCCCTGCAATGGACTAGCGTCCTATCTAGGGGGAGTAGAAAAACTTCTAGTCGCTTAATGCTACATTTGGCTGGTATGCAGACTTTACCCTCATATGGTCACACAAAGCAAAGTAAGTAATTCAAGGATAAAAATCGTATGAACAGAAACGAAAAGCTCACAGCCCTCGATGAACGCAGGTATTTACGATTTAACACACACCAGGTCTTTTCAAGTGAGGATTCTTTTGCGAATATAACCGGCTATCAGATGATAGATTTAAATTGAGGTTTTGGAGAGTTACTTAGCAACACGATATACGCGTAATGCAAAGCTGAAATCTCCCTTAAAGTCGGGTATGCTCGAGTCTTCGCAAAACTCCCCGTATGGTTTAACCCACAATCGGAGACAGGACAGGTATTTGCATTAGAATGCACCGAATTTGATACACTTGTCAACTTCAACTTAAAATGACAAAATTTAGAAAGCAAGGTCTACCTGCAGAAACAAATCAAGAACAGGCCTGTTGTCGGTGAACGTGATTCGTTCAAGAGAAATTCCTTCAACACGATACTCCTCCTGAAAAACAAAACATAGCAGCGACTGAAGAGGGGCATGACAAGCAAAGTACACCGAGACAGCAAGATTACAACGAGACGAATGGACGATCCAACCGCTACAATCCAAGTTATCTCAAAAGTAGAAGTGAATCATTTGTTTGGCGTCCCATTTGCTGCACAAAGCTTGAGGCAAGAACGCGTAAACACTACAGGGTGCTTAGGCCAATCAAATTGAAGATATCATCTTCTTAAACCAATCAGGTACAAGAGAAAAATGTCGTGCGCGACTTTTCCCGCGCTTTCCGATGGCTACTTGTTTTTGCCGCCGCTTGCCGCGCTTGCCAGCGGTTACAATTTCCCGCGCTTACCAACTGGTTGCATGTGTGACTTCGATTTCTGATTTGCTTAATCTGATTATGTTGGCCGGGTTAGGTGACTTGAGTTGAGCAGGAATTATTGGAGGACAGAAAACGACCAAAAGTACTACGGCAGACTTACCAGCTCCCAAGAGAAAATTTGTTGGTTGAAGTAGAACTGGATCTGTTCGTTGGCGATGTTTATGCACAGCTGTTCAAACGAATTCCGTTTGAAATTTTCAAAGCCAAATATGTCCAGGATTCCAATTCTGTAATCATTATCTCTGCAAAGCAAAACAAAGGAAAACAAGTTGTAGTATATCAGTGGAATAGCACACAAAAGAACGTAAAACTAGTAAGTATTTCAGTGCTGTCATAATGATTGACAACTAAAGAAAACCTTGATTAAAAGGCAGTTACAGGCGAATAAAATATAGACAACTCTTAATTCGTAGCTGTTTTAAGCATATTCGATGAGAAGAAATTCTTTAGGAAAACCTCTACTGGACCCAGTGCCTCTGAGAAAGAGTTGCAATCAGTCTTGGATAAACCTCTGGGTACAGAAGTCTTTAAAGGGAAATGAATTTTAGCACCGTTATTATATCTTATATTCGAATCACACTTTGTCAAATCAAATAAACGTATAAAAATGCTTACACTGAACGCTTAAAAAGAGCTGCATCCAGTCTCGGAAAATACCCAAGCTTTTTGTACAGAAGTCTCAGAAGGGGAATGAATAACAAGGGTCTTGATATCTTGGATTCTAATTACACTTTACAAAAAAAAAAGCGTTTTAAAATACTTACACTGGACGTCGCCTGTCCGTTTTCAGCAACGCGTTAATACGGTGAACAATCCAACTAAACAGCTTGCCATAGAGAGCCTGAAAATAACAGAAGAAGCGTTTTAACATTACTGTGGAACCCCGCCCTACGGTCACCTCTTTGATACGGTCACCTCGTTACAGGCTTGAACGGGATTCGAACTGACAGACTGATTGACAGACGGACTGATGACTTACTGACTGGATGACTGGCTGACTGACTGACTTACTGAATGAATGACTGTCAAACAGACAGACAGACTGACTGACTGACTCACTGTCTGTCTGACGCACCCACTAATACTTGATCAACCAACAGATTGCAAGAACGATTGACGCAAATGAATAGATGAATATCATATATTTGAACTGCAGAGAAATGTATGGTAGTTATTTCTACAACTTAAGCAGCTGTGAAATTAAAGTCTGAAAATAATTCATGCCAGAACGGGATTCGAACCCATGACCTCTGCGATACCAATGAAGATGCCAACCGAGCTGTCAAGCCAACTGGGAGCTGGTCACATTGAGAGTCTAATATACCCGTAGAAGATGAAGAACGCAGAGAAGGAATATATGAAACATCATATATTTGAACTGCGGAGGAAGATAGAGCACTGCTTCAGTATCTCAGATGTCATGGGTTCGAATCCCGTTCAGGCCTGAATTTTTTTCAGGCTTTAATTTCACAACTGCCTAAGTTGTGCATCATCATATCTTTTTCCGCAGTTCAAGTATATGATCTTTCATATATTCACTTGGAAAGGTAGAATAATGTTAGTAGGTGTAATTACAATAGTTCTCATTTATACACGTTCGTACTTTGAACGAATTCTGAGCTCCTCGATGATACGTGTTAAAAGAATCGACTGATTGATTGACGACCGGTTAGCTCAGTTGGTAGAGCGTCGGACTTCCGTGCGGGAGGTCTCGGGTTCGAGGGTCCCGATAGTGTTGAAAATTTTGGAAATTCATTTGTTCTACAACTTGACATACCTTGGCCATTCCATCACGATAATCAACCGCGTGATCTACTGAGTTGTTCCTGACAATGGTCTCTCCTAGAATACAATCAAAATCAGCAATGAACGAAAGTGTAAACAACTAGTGTCATGCGCCAACATCAACAACTTTACTTTTTACCCATTTTGTTGGCATTTTACCCACACATTTTAATTCACTGTATAATTTATTAACAAAAGATTGGGAATTCGCTGCCAGAAATAACGATAATGGACTAGAAACACCGGCGCCTATCCTTACAGTACTTGATACGGACTTTCAGTTAACTGCCACAAGTTATTTGATTTCACAGGACTTACTCACGGTCTCCTCATCTTGGAACGTTTAGTCTAAATTTTTTAAATTCGTCGTTTGTAATCTGTGTCAATCTTCTCCATCCTTAACCAACCTTGTTCCTATGTGGTTTATAGTCATCTCTTTGGCATTTTTCTATTTTAGTAGCTTATTATTTTCAGGGTTGCTTCAATTTAAAAGTGATTTTACACGTGGCCAAAATACAGTCACTGAGACTCTTTCAGATACCCAGTTGAAAACCGCACTTTAGACTTCGTATCACTTTATAAAACGTTTTTACTTCTCTCACCTCTTGTCACATTGCTGTTGGTTGTTAGAGCATCTCTGAGTTCCACTGCATTTATTCCCAACAGAGAGGAAACTGAAACAAAACAGTGATTCAGATTCACTCAAATATGTCACCACCTTCTCCAAACTAAATTAAAGGAAATCTATGGCAATCGGTTAGGAGAATTTAATTCTTAATCTTGATCTTGCCGTCCATACCTATAAGTAAAACTTGTGGATTGCTGACCATGCTCTTGTCACTTAGATGCGAAACGGACTCGTCTTCGGTGAAGCGGATGTCTCCAAGGTGAATGATAGCAGCCAGGACTGAAAACAGCTGCGAGACTTCCTATAGTGTACAAGATCAAATTTTAACAATCAAGAAGGCATTTTGCACTTAAAAAAATTATGGAAGGGTTTTTGCACCTCATAAATGTTAACTTAGTGAAGCGTTTGCAGTTTCACTCACCTCATGACTGAAGCCAATGATGTCAAAACATCTTTGAACTTCTTCAAACTTACGTCTGTTACCCAGCGTGCACACCAAGTCTTGCAGGTTTCGTCCTCCTGTCTGGAGGTAGCTGGACAAGAACAAAACGTTTCAGGGCCGTAGCTAGCTCAGTAGTAACAAGCAAACCGAGGCACTTGCCTAATTTTTTTTGTAACATTTCTGTTGTATAAAGTCATCATTAACACCCTCAGTACCTACGTAAGAAGGGAATTTAACCTTAAACATTGGCTGTGGCACGAAGGCGCTTCTGGAGCACAGACCTGCTAGTAACGAACATACCGAGGCACTTGCCTCGTTCTTCTTTTGGCATTTTTGTCGTTTATAGTTACCATAAACACCCTTACTAAATATACATGTAAGAGAAGGCAGTTTAACCACACATTGCCTCGATCTTAATTTTTTCAGGCTACGGTTCTAAAGCTCCTCAAATTAAGTTGGTCATTGTATTATGTATTTTTACCCAGTCAAAACAAAAATCAACATAGTAAATGATGTGATCACCCAAAATAAGGGTAGTACCAGAATTAGTACACTAACCTTTTGTTTAATAATATAGAAAAACTCACTGCCTGACGAGTGAATTCCACGAATCGCGAAGCGATGAGTGCGATATCGGGTTTTCAAGTGAAATTTAACATGGATTTCACTCGCCAGGGAGTGAATTTTTCTTGAATCGCATAGCTAAAACCACCTGTTTTTGACCTTTCAAAGTCAATTTCAATGCGTTTTCTCGTAGTTTTGAGTGAGTGGCTTTCATTTCGGTTCAAAATTGGCTGATTTTCTGTAAATTCGTTCATTTCCAAGGTGTTTTTTTCCTAAGCACAAGTTGCATTTTTGTTTTCATGATAGCAACAATAAGTTTTTTGCTCGCGACTCACGTCAGCAATACCCATTCATGCACAAATGCAATTTCACGCTAAATACCCTCTCTTCGATAGCCAATCAGACCGCGAGTTTACCTTTAGCTATGCGATTCTGTCTTTTACTGTTTTTCACATGGATTACATCTTAAAAAGTTAGCTATAGCTTAAGCACAAGATAGAGTTACTTACTTGTGCTGTGAATACAACTTGAAGGAATATTTCTCCAGTTTCTTGTTGTAAGCCAGACCCGCAATCATGTAATAAAATATGTGAAAATTCCTCTCTCCGCTGTTTATGGACAAACGTTAATATAGAAGTCATAAGTAACTTGCAAGATCAACTTATAATTTTCACTTACAATACCGGTATCAATTGGGCAAACAAGATGAAAAATAAAATTTAATATTACTTTACAACTGCCCTTTTGAGCCATTTGACAGCACAAAAACAAGCAAGTGAGCAAATGGACTAAGAGGAAACTCTTGCAAGCCTAATCTTTGTATCGTATGATTTTCTTGCCTGCGAGACAATCCAGAAAGCGACTGCTAGCAGCCTTTACCTCCAAGTACTAAATTAAAGGAGCTCAGTTAAAATTACAAAATTACCTTTATATTAAAGGAAACCTGAAAAATAGTAGTTTACTAAGAAAGAAAAACACCAAAGAGATAATAATAAACCATAAAGAAACAAGGATGGTTAAGGATGGAGAAGATTCACACAGATTGCAAATGACAAACTTGAAAAATTTATAAGCTAAGCTTTTCAAGATGCCCAAACTGTGACAAAGCACCTTGAAATAACAACATGTTCATCAGCAACTCACCTTGACTGAGATACAACTCTGGATTTCTCCAATAAATACTCTGACAGTACACCTGAAAAAATTAATAATAAATTGGTGAATATACACTGACCAATTAGTTGGTTCAGATACTGGTGATTGATCGACCAACTGACATATTGACTGACTCATATCAACCAATTGAAAGAAAGATGGATGGACAGAAATAAAGAAACACAGAGAAACTACCTGACTGACTGTGTGACAGACAGATCGGTGGGTGTAACAAGGTAATTTGGTTATATCAATTAAATCGAAAATGTAAATTCTTATTGGCCACCGTAACGAATTAAAAAGCTGATGTTTTGAGCGTTAGCCCCTCGTCATTCGCTCTGACGAAGGGCTAACGTTCGAAATGTCAGCTTTTTAACTTGTTACGGTGGCCAATTTACAGTTTCAACTTAGTTGATATAAACAAATTAAACAGATAGACAGACTGACAGACAGATAGGCAGACAGACAACCATACAAACAGACAGACTGACTTACAGACTGACAGACAGACTGGCACACTGACAGACTGACTGAAAAACAGTTAGACAGACAGACTGACAAAGAGATGGGCAGACAGACTGAGTGACAGACAGACAGACAGACAGACAGACAGATAGACAGACATTAACAGACAGACTGGCACACTGACTGCCTGACAAACAGATAGACAGACAGACTGACAAAGAGATGGTCAGACAGACTGAGTGACAGACTGACAGACAGACAGATAGACAGACAGATTAACAGACATAGACAGAATGATTGACATACCATTTTACCAAGCACTACACTACACTAAGATACAAAAGTATCTTCCAAGGCACACTCATACATGTTCATGATGCTGTGCTTACCTCCTATGAGGGCTCCATTAGATGTGAAATGAAGTTCTAAGTATTTTCCAAATCTGCTGGAGTTCTCATTTATGACTGTCTGTGCATTTCCAAGGGCTTCCATAAGAGGATTAACCTACCAATCAAATACAAACATGTACAAAATCAGCCAACAAGAAGCTTATGTCTACAAGTAGGGTTGCTAATTACCGCTACGAACATCCTATGCACACAGTGCTCACCTGAAGAATCTTTTCCTCTAGAGTTCTGTTTCCAGCCTAATTAAAAGACAATCATTATTGTAAACTTCCGTGATAAATCACACTGTCTAATGGATGGTTTCATATGAATAAGGAATACAGATTTCATGTCACAGGCATTGTATAAGGGTCAGCTGTGAGAATAATCTTGCCTGCCAGGTTCAGGTTGTCTAAAAGGTGGATAGCACTATTTACCAGGCTTGCTTTGTTTGAAAGGTGGATAATGTGATCAAATGGGCCCGGGTTGTTTGAAAGGTGCGTGACACTATCCACCCGATAAATTACAATCCACTGGATAGCATGATTTGTTAAAACGTTAAAACTTATCATCCAGTGAAAAATGGGTTAGCCAGTGGATAGAATTAGCCGCCAGCCTTTAAACAACTGGGGTCTGGTTTGACTATCCAGAGGAATGTTTTTCTTCTTATGAAGTTCAGTTCAAAAAGATTGTAGAAACCAGTTGCCATAACCCTCCTGCTGAAAATCTTAATGAAGCATACACACCTTTCCAAGTTCAGCCAAGTGTCGTACTAGATAGTCAGCTGACACTGTTTTCCCAGAACCACTCTCCCCACTGATCAAACAGCACTGAAAAGAGATCAGAAACTTTTTATTGAAGATATAAATGATAAACCCTAGGCACAGAGGTGTTTTTTCTTCTTTCTGCTATGATGTGAAAAAGTCGTCAGTTGTCATGGCAGTAAAAGCAAGCAAGATAAGAAAACCAGTTCTCTCTTAGCGTAGACTCCATTGATAATAAAGGCATTTTACAAGTCTCAGCAAGAGAGTGTATTGTTGAACAGTTTGCAACTGCAGGAAAACTAGGCAAGAAGGCCAGTTCATTCTCTTAGTTTCTCTGAATCCCACTTGGCCTGTCTATACTTCACACACCCACTGCTGTGTGAACACAATATGCTGTATTACATGAAGAAGCACTTCAGATATTTCCCACCTGTGGATACTTGTTATGTATCATTGCCTGATGTGTCATGTCGGCTACCATGAAAATGTGAGGAGGTAGAGTACTTTTGTGAGAGTTTTTGTACAATTTTGAATGCTGCAAGGCAAGTGGAGGCATTTTAGTACTGTAGTTACATTGTACACTCTTTGTACTCTAACAAAACCTAAGTGTGAATTTTGTGAAACTTGTCGCTTGATGAGGAAATACGACGCTGAGTAAGTACAGGAGTAACTCTACTTCCCCCTGGATGAGATGGTAGTTGCCTGCAAGATCAAAAAAAAAATGAAGCTTTTCGATCCTAGTGGACCATAGCTGCCAGAGCTTATCCACGGTTTCTGTAGCATGAAGCAGCTAGGAGTATTTCTGCTCCCCCTGGACAGGATGCTAGTCCATCGCAGGTCATTCCCCCGCAATTTGTTAGGTTTCCCCAACAATTTACTGGTACCCATTTATACACCTGGGTGGAGAGAGGCACTGTGAGAGTTAAGTGTCTTGCCCAAGAACACAACACAGTGTCCCCGGCCAGGGCTCAAACCCGGACCACTTGCTCCGGGGACGAGCACACTAACCATGAGGCCACCGCGCCTCCCACCAAGATCAAACAATGCAAGATCAAACCCAACATTAAATTCACAGGTACTCATTTTCAGGATCTGTGAGATTAAAGTGTCTCAAACAAAACCTAACAAACTCAGTCAACTGATACAGCACCAATGTACGTGTTATCCATTAGGCCAATACATCAAACGTTATTGTCTTACTGACTGGTCAATAAGAAATATTTTGTGAAAACAAAGAAGATCTGCGAACTCACTTCAGGTCCATACAAGTTTAGAGTCTGCAGAGGGTTGATGGCTATTAGAATGTCACCAATGTAAGTATAGATTTGATTGTTCAGATATCGTTCCAAGAGATGACTAAGGATTATGTCCTGTTCACAAAAAAGAAAAGAGAAACAGTACATTAACTAAGGTATGATCATGATTTTAAGTCGCAGATAGCAAGTTCCAAAATGATGGTAATAATAGCTCTACAGAACAGAACTACATATGTCTGGTGTTTTTCTTGGTAGCCCAGAGTCCAACCCCTTGGCCATACTGGACTGGACTGCCTCCTGCCCGTTGGGATTTTAAGCAATCATTGTTATGTTCATTGACATTTATTTGCTTTATTGTGCTGCCACTGGCCCTAACTGGTCCTGTGTTCTCAATGACAATATTTAAAGGCCTTGTCTCAATTTTTTCACAAAGCTGTGTCAGTTTTGATTTTTAGTTCACATAGTGAGATCATACAGGTGAGGGTAGTTCTAAACTGAACTGTTGTTGGTCACCGAAGTTTTGACAAACTGAGCAGCAGTCATCTTCACTCATATGACCTCCACTTAGGTTGTCGAAACATCAGTCACCAACAACAGCTCTTTTCAGAACTATCCTCCTCCAGGCAATCACAGTACATGAAACCATTTACTAAGCCTTAATTTTATTACTGAATAGATTTGTTTGTGTTTTTTCTATAAAAAAGTGACGTTTAAACTTCTTACAACCTGAACGTCTCAAACTTGACTCGGAGTTGAAGAAGTCAAAACGTCTTAGGTTAGCCAAGAAAAGTTCTAGTCTTGCCTTCTCACAAAGTCTCACATTTACCAGTAGTGACACAGACAGACCAAGGTCCAACCCTACCTCTGTAAGGCTTCCCAGCTCTGCTAAGTTGTCGACCCTCAGCATCACCTTGTTACGTTGTGGATCTTTCTTTTGTGGAGCTGAAGAACTAAAAAACAATACGACTAAATAACAGTTATGAAAAGTATATATTTTTATTACCATAAGCAAGACAAATAAACATATTCTAGTGTTTTCTTTTTTATTTCAAAGGGGCACACAATATGACATCATGTAAAGAACAGGTAAAAGCTAGTAAGCCAGGATACAGGAAATCAAAAATTGAAAAAAAGTATGCTTGGGTCACAAAAAAGGTTTAAAAGGCCAAGGGTCTTCAGAACTGTGCATTAAAACCACATTTCTGATGATTTCTCTCCTGCTATCCCCCCCCCCTTTGATTCATCCACTTCCCAATATCCATCTCTTGGATTGACAATGGAATTTAACCACAGCAGGTTTACGTTATTGATTAAAGAACACAAAGTTTAGACCATCTCTGTCAATAAATTTCTTTCAACAACTATCCTGAAAAATATATATTACACACCTAATAGCCCAAAGAAAATATATGCATTGGTTGGTTAAAAATTGTGTTTCTATAACTTGGTTGAAACACGGAACTAGCATGAGTTGTTGATGTAATGATGGTGTGAGCAAATATAATTAACACTTAGATGATCAAAGTAAGCAAATAGAAAACATGTAGAGAAACAAGCGTGTAGTGTCCTGGATGTTTACCGTTATTGTTTTAATATTATGGGATATGTTCTAGAGTGAGCATGTGGTCTCAAAATGTCAAACGATTAAAACTTGTTGTTGTTATGAACTGAGTTGTTGAGTATATTAGGACAAAGACACCACATTTTAGTGGAAGTGGGGTGTTCCCACGGCATTTCTCATTGTACCAAACTTACACTATAACGCAATAGGTACACAGTACATGTTTTCTATTTCCTAAATTTAAATCAATTTTATCAAAATTTAAGTATAATTCTTTTCTGTCCTGTAAACATTTGCGATTTGGTTTTATTTTTAAGTTAGTTTAACTTATTAAATGTGCAATAATATATATACACTCAGACTAACCACTAAGTGCTATCAACAACATGTACTCGTGTCATCATAAATTTTCCTGCAAGTTTGCATATAACATACTGTGTTTAAACATGTTCTCAATATTACAGTCATTTTTCATGATTATTTAATGAGGTGAAGTCTCTAAATTGCTTTTAATACTTTCACATTTGAATTAATAACAGATTCAAACCTTGACATGTTCTCTTGATCCTTGTCGTTGCCAGCCTCATCCATAATGCCGTCACGTCCCTGGTACTGATTATCCATCAAATTCATCAACTTTCTCCGCAGCTGGAACATTTTGTATAATGTTGATTAAGAAAACAAATACCCTATTTTTAATATCACTGTTTGAAGGTGCTTGGATACCTTTTCAAACATAATGTTATACTTAATTGAGCATTTTCACACTAAAACCTAAAATTGATATTTTTAGCACTACAGCATCTGTACTGTATGGTACATGTAGGTATCAGTGCGTGTACACAGCCACAGAACTGATTATTAAGCATCTAGCATTCCCACTTTCAGTTAAAAGGGTTACAAAGATAGTTGTGGAGAAAAACACATTTAGAATTTACACAAGAAAATTGTTACATTAAAAATTCATGAAAAATCTACATATCAGTAGGTGCAGCTACAATTATATAACAGTCTACAGACATTTAATATGCATCAATAGCAATACCTTTAATTTATTTTGTCTGTAAAACATTAAGCTTAACCTTTCCTTCAGCTGTTGTTTTTTCACACCTTAAATTTTTTTTTTTTTAATAGCCCATACAGGTATTAACATTCATTCCTAAATTCCTAGTAAATGAATAGTTTTTAAAAATTGTTGTAAAAAAAACTTTTATTGTACATAATATTGAAGCTTTAACAAAACTTCCACAAGGAGCCAAGCCAAAATTGGAAATGTGAACCTTGAAATGATCATGGCCTACTATTTAGGGCAAGGTGCCCTTTTGTACCAATCTATTGCCTCCTAAACAATGACGGCAATGATGCTGGGGATGAATTTTCAGGCTTGTTTTTAATGAACATGTTACCATGATCTTTACACCTTTAACAAACTTGTTACTTTATGCCCCAAAGGATACCCCTGAATGATAAAGATTGGAGGGTACACAGAGTTTGTGCTAACAAGAGGAGAATTTACCAGACAACAAGTACATTGTATATACGGTTATTACATCAGTACAGAGAGGAAATCGTTAGCGTTCAACAAGAGGATCAGTCAGTTAAAACATTTCAAGTTATTTTGGCGATGTACAAAGTTACCTTTAAGGAAACCTGAAAATAATAGTTGAGATGAAAATACACCTTTGATAGAGGAGCAAGGATGGTTAAGGATGGAGAAGATTGACACATATCACAAACAACAAATTTGAAAAATTATCATGGATTAACTTTTCAAGATGTGCAGTAACCCAGTTCCTTTAAACAAATAAATAAATAAAATAATAAATTTGCATTGTATCCCTGCGTAGCTACAACTAGCTAAAAATTCCTCAAGTCTAAATATGCACAGCAACTGTCAGTTATAATCGTCAGATTTTTAAAAAAACTCTTTCAAACGTGATTTTCATTGGTCATTCAAGTTGACCGACAGACAAGTTTTTAATGAAAGTCATTAACAGGTTAGTGCAAAAACCAAGTTTAATGGCTATTTTAAATTAAAATTTCATCATAATACATAACGACTAATAAATAAACTTACAGCTTCTCTCTTTTGGGGCACCCATTTGATAAATACATGACGAAGCATATCACTGGCATGAGCTCTTGACTCAAAATCTTTTATCAGACATCTATAACAACAAAATGCTAAGTTAGAGTGACATAGGTAGCAACTACAAGTAATCCTCTCCTCTCTGGATGGAATATTAGTCTATTGCAGGGTTACCCCCCCCCCCCCTCCCAGGATTAATCCTACCAGCACCAGTAAGAAGGTAAGGCAAGAACCAAGGCACGACTGGCTCGTGTAAGGCTTTTAATCAAACTGGAATAAACTAACAGTTGAGTAACAGTAACAATATGGCGGACGCCACACTACAAGCAACAGATAATGCATGTTGAGTCCTAGTACCGCTGACCGGTACTGGCGCAGTATCTATTTATGCACCTGGGTGGAGAGAGGCACTGTGACAGTAATGCCAAGACCCCTTCAAAGGCTTAAACCCTGAACCACTCAATCCAGAGCATGCTTTATCATTGGGACAATACACCTCCAACATTAAAGTACTGACTAGTAAAACAGTTGAATGCTATTCTTTTGATTGTGTGTACATCTTATTGTATCTGTGGTTCTAAAAACCTCCATGTAACAATTCATAAAACAAGGATTATATTTTAGTTTGTCAAGCCACCAGATATATTTTTCATTTTAATAATTTATTTAAAAATAAAAATGCTTACAGGTAGTTTGCCTCAACTGCATGTATAAGGCTGGTGGTTTCTAGGGGTCACCTTGCCAACCATTGAAATATTTATAAATAATTAATAAATTAGGTGAAAAGGCAAATAAACAGAACCTTTGAATAAAACTTTAAGTTTATAGACATGATCAATCAGTTTCTCCTTTCTTTTACATGCAATTTATTTGCATACTGCGTTAACCAACTTCTCAGCTAGAGTTGATCCAGAAATATTTTGCTTTTCTACCTTAGCTCATGCTCAAAGCCTTAATTCTCTTTAATAATTGCTAGTTTTTTTAAAAAAGTAAAAGAAAGTTTCTTACTTTGCAATAAAATCCCTGTATTCGTGAGACCATCTCTCTGGATTTTTCATGGATGGTGACTTGCTCCTAAACATCATTAATGGCAATGATAATAATAACTTCCACTTTTATATGGTGCATTTCTCAACTCAATGTGTAGTTCCAAAAAATATCTTTACCTCTCCCACAGAAGGGAATTTTTCTAAGACCTCCCACCCCTCTAGAAATTCTGATTACCAGTAAGCTTCATACATCAATTACTCTTTAATTATCTTTGGCCTTACATAACCCCACTACCCCTTAATCTTTTCTATGGGGTATTCTGGATGATTTCTAGAACTGCCCGATATGCCTAACAGCAAATAACTTCAAAACTAAATGAAATAGAAAAAATACTAACTAATTAAAATAATGGCAGTGATGATGAAGAAATATAGCTTGTGGTATGCTCACCAAGATTGGGAAATTGTTTCTCTGGATAGTAACAGTGTGATCTTTCAATAGCCATACCTCTTTCTATACTTAACATCTCTTAATGTTATAAGATGGTATATCCCTAGTTGCAAAATTCTTATATGTATATATTTTTTTCTGAATGCATTCCTACCTATCCAATACACCAGTAAGTGCAATTATGTACCTTCAATTACCTTAAAACCACTTTATTGTACTTTAAGTTGTCAACTAAAAAAGAGTTGACCTGAAGCTGGTCAAAGGTACGCCCTCACCTTGGAATTTTAAACAGGGCTCTCATGGGATGTTGATCGGACAGTGGTGTCACACCATCAGCAAGTTCAATGGCAGTGATTCCCAGTGACCAGATGTCACAGCGGATATCATAGCTGTAATCTAACTGTTGTTCACATGCTATCACTTCAGGAGCCATCCAGAAAGGAGTACCTACTGACGAGTTCCGCCTCATAAGAATGTTTGAAAGTTCAGCTGACACACCTAGAGAAATGTGCAGTTTAAGAGCAATCACTTACTAGAATAATCATTTTCATTGTTTGTAATTTAATGTCAGGATGTCAGAATTTAATGTCAGGATGATTTGTGGTATTTTTGAAAAGAGTTATGGAAACACTTGTGAAAGTTTGGGAGAACTTGAAAAAGCTGTGGAAACACTCCCCTGCGGCTTATGTTGCCATAGCATTTCTTGTTCTCCCTAACTTTCACTCGTGTTTCTATAACTCAGTAGAAACAAAGTACATGTTTTCTATTTCTTAATTACTAACCAAAGTCAATTAATCTAATCTCTGCACTGTTTGTTAACATGACGTTAGGGCCTTTGATGTCCCTGTGCATAACATTGTGCCGGTGGAGATGTTCAATTCCCTGAGAAACAAAAACATACATCAATTTATTTTAATATAAAGTTTTATTAGCTACAGTGATATTTTTGCAGCAACTAAGCAAAATATTGTTACCAAATTTATTAGATACAGTTGAACGACTCTACAACAGCCACCTAGGGGACAGAGGAAATTGGCCATTGTAGAAAGGTCACTGTTATGGGGAGGTAGGAGTGAAATATGACACATGTTCTTTTCCAGGTTACAACAATATATTTTAAAATATGGCTTTTTTCAGCCTATAATACAAAACACAATCAAAATATATCAATGAAACAAAAACCAAATAAAAACAAAGCCCAACAACACATAGTAGGGATCAAGTTTGGTGAGCTTTTTCAATATAAACTCTGTTCATTGATGAACTAGCCATTGTCAAAAGGTTACATCTATTTTGAAAGTTAGAATGTGGTCTATTTTGAAAGTTAGAATGTGTTTTAGTGGCAATTGTAGGGAAAGAGGTGATAAATAAGAGTGAATATGGGGACTTTCTGCCAGTACCAAAGAAAAAGGGAGCCTTCATAGAGAGGATGTTGTTGATGAGAGGTGGCCATTAGTGGAGGTTTGCTTGTATTTGTAATGAGGTCATAATAATGGGAGGATTACTTGCAAAGCCCTTTTAAGGTTTCTTTTAGTCTTTTTTCATTCAAACATATTAATTTTGTGTTCACTTGATATGATGTCCATTTATTGGTTGTTTGATTGACTGATTGATTGATGGACAATTGTAACAAAATTTGCTAAATGAAGTTGTTACCTTAAGTGTTTCATGAAGAATGTAGGCAATTAGATCTTCATCCAGGTATTTCCCTCTCTTTCTTAAACTCTTCACAAGGTTTGTCACCGATCCACCACGGCAGAGCTGCAGTTGAAGATTATAGCTAGTATGTAATGTTGCTGTATGTATTAGACAGTATATTGCCTAAATGGGATTTTATCTGTTTGCTTAATAAATGGCATGTTTTTTTCTATAAACCAACTAAATACCCTATTTTTTCTGTTCTCAAATTGAGTCCACAATGCAGTATGCCGATTAATTTCATTTTGTCCCCTTTCCTTTCACACCTGTTTGTAAATATTTGATAATTATTTATTATTTATTTTAGACATCTTCTGCAAATTGAAACTTGGTAAATGTGTACAGTACTGGCGGCAAATTTAGGTCTTGGTGTTAATGGTAAGATCAATATTTAATATCTTTAATATCTTGCGTTCGCATAGATAATGACGTAAACCTCAGACATCCAAAATAAACATGTATCTTGACAATGTTTGTCGAGTAAATAAGCGTAATCTTCTGCAAAGTTTTCCAAAGAATTTAGCACAACTACGAAAAAACTAATATTGCTTGGCATATATAGGATTATTTCGCGTTAATTAAGAGCTCATTTTATTCACCGTTCGCTAATCAAATTGATATTTCTTTAGTAATTAAGCTTACGGACCCCTTACGGATTTTCACTGAAACGTGAAGTTCAGCTGAAATAAGATCTGCAGGTCTGTGTAGCTCCAACGAAAACTGGTTGTAAATACACGGGGTTGAAATTTCGGACTTGCCGACTATAAGCTTAAATAACCTAAAAACTATCTTTTGAAAAGAAATCTGTAAATTAAAGTGACAATATCCCACCTCCATAACAAGCCACAATTGATCATGTCTTTTTGTGTCCACGTTAATAAAAGCTCCATGAAATCCAGCGATGTTTGGATGGGTAGAAAACTTCGTTAAAATCTCCAGCTCCGGTAAAACATCTTCAATCTTCTCATGAATGGAATCTATAACCTTCGCCGCGGTTATCTCGCCTGTTGTCTTGTTCTTCGCCTTGTAAACTTCGCCGTAAGTTCCTTCACCGATACTCTCCACTAATTCCCAATCGGTCGGCGGACCAAGTCCTTTAAGGCTATCGGCTCGCTTGCCCATCATGGCTACAGAAAAAGACAGGTAAATTAAGACAAAATTAACTTAAAATCGCCATCAAAATCAACAAATAATGGTTTACAAAAAAGCGTTTCTAATCTTTACCATACAGCTGTTCTTCCCGCGTGAACGAATATCCAACATCCATGGCACCTTTAACTTCCTAAACTACGCAAAAGTGACTCAAAGAAGTTCCTTTTTTCTCTGTTGAGGGTTGTCACCCAGGTTAAATGCGTTTTCGCCGTAAAGCATCTCAAAGTCTCTTGCAGTTAAGCACAGCGGCAAGCGAAGCTTTCGATAATGTACGTAGTTCTTTATGCAACGCTGACGATTATCATGCTTCGATGCTAATTACGAAGAAACAGGTACATTTTTTAACTACAAAGAGCTTCAGTTGCCTGTGACAGCATTTTGAGATCGCTTAAAAATTCAAATAAAGATAGAATTAGGCGAAAGTCCCCCGGCTCAAAAAAATTTTTGATATCCGCGTTCGTGAATTTTCGCGGCATCTGGTCTTCTTTTTAAACTGGTACCCAGGCTCTTCACAAACTTGCGCTTTCGACATATTGGAATTTTTCTGTCTTCCACCAGTTCTAAAAGGATTAAATGTTACCATCTTCAGCCACTTTTGAAAGCGTCAAATGTAAACAAGTACATGTTAGTCTTGATAGAGCGTAACATGGCAATCATACGCAACATTTGAAGTTAATATTTCCAGTTACGCACAATAGAATTGGGTTGAATTAACATGTTGTATGTCTGTACCAGGACCCTCTTATTTTAATTTGGCCTGGCTTCTTTTATAGAGCGGAAAACTTCAACTGTGGCGTGATCAGCAACCAACGCCATGTCTCCCGTGGTTGAAACTTGTAATTAGCAAACAAGAAAACAGAACAAAACAGAAGTTTCAAGCTCGCTTCGTAAAGCTATCTATGTGAAAACTTGGTTGAACGAGGGTAAATGCATGGTGGAGAAATTGGTTACGATTTTCTTCTCTAAATATCTTAGACTAATTACAGTCAGGGTGAACGTACCCCGGTCCAAGTTTGTCAACGATCATACCATCATAATCTTTCCACGCCAAATTGCAGGAAGACCCCTCGAGCACGAAAATAAAGCCGGCTAGCGGAGGTCACTTTTTGCCATGAATAAGTGATATAAATAACGTTCTAATCAAATGAAAACTATAAGAAAAAAGCGCAAGAATTTTATTTTAATGCACACAACACGATCTTTGAATTTAGGCTAAGCTGAATCTGAAGACGAGTTTTTGGACCAATTCAGCATCAATAACTTTCAAACTCGAACTACGAGCTGCCCATGAAACTGAATCAGTTTTAAATATCGAGTTAGGTAGCTTGATAAAGTTGCGTATCGAAATTCACTGCGATGTCGACAAGATTTCGTAAATGGCAATAACACCAGTGACAACAACAATAATTTAAATCTCAGCAGCTGACAGTTATTAGCTTGATATATTGATCAACAATGTAAGTTTAAAGATAAGTAATCTAGCTTTTTTCAAGACACGTTTTTGGTCCGAGAATAACACAATCATTTCCCGTGAAGACTCATTCAAGCTCCCTCAGTCTACTCCCCCCGGAAAAAAATGAAAAGGCAAACAACGACTTCCTGCAATTTACTCATGATTTAAAATTAACTTACAATATTGCTTACAATTTTTTCTGTACATTGAAAAAATGAAAAGCTCAACCGTGATGTCGC
>OMLO01001495.1_pt1 | contig 18045 bp, 19 predicted proteins | sample 1674811 | NCBI WGS metagenome assembly OMLO01 (sample SAMN06265003, study PRJEB25207) | coral metagenome | isolation source: Coral host | place: Mexico:La Bocana,Puerto Morelos, Mexico | collected 2008-11-13 | reverse complement strand
CACATTTGGGATTTCGTCGGACATGAGCAAATTTTGGTCGGCCAATGGCCGATGACCGACAGTTATTTGCAGCCCTGGAAATGTGTTTCAAAAAACCACTCATAAAAATTTTGTTCGTCCCATTTTCACACTAGCGTTCACCGCTACACGATTTGTCCGTCTCTAATGTGAAAACGGCCATTGCAACAGAAACATCTCGAAGTACTAATATTTAAAAGCAAGACGTGAGTTGAATTTATAACACTGATAAGACCATTTGACAGTTTACCTGAGAAGATCCCATGGCACTAAACCAATTTTCTGTTTAAAATTTCTTTCTGTTTCGGTTCGATTTGCTTTCCTAGAAAGTTACAAAAAAATACATCATTGTTACCTTGCCTTCACTGATGACGACGGGCTGCAATTATTTCTTCTTGAAATCATTTCGGTTTGCCACGGAAATGCAATAAAAACCCTTTCAGTGGGTTAGGATAAACAGCGGGTAATCTCGTGTAACAAGACTAACGCATGGAGCATATTGTTAATAAACTCTAGGTGTTTTTTGAACACTTTTACAATTTAGGTAATTTTACTTTACATTCTCAGAGAACTTTAAATGTATTACTTCTGTCAATGAAAATAGATGATAAAGATTTTAGCCTAGTCTTGCCCCAAAAAAGGTAGGATTCAATTCACTTAACCAGCTAGTTAAGCCGGTCATATACCAGTTAACTAACTTACTTGTACATTTCTCCGTAGAAGCGAGCATGTACATTAGGATCGCCCTTAAACTTTGCAATCCAGTTCCTGTGACAAGAGGCTGGACCATTACTGTAACAAAAATGCACAACGGCAAATTAGTGAGTACAAGCCAGCCCAAATTCTTCGCGGATAATTAATTTTCTAGAAGCGCTATAATGTTTAAGTCAGGCCGCCAGTTGTAGAGTAATTCTCAGTACTAGCTACGCCCGGTGAATGTTTGGTGTGGATAAACCAACTTGCTACAATATTGATCAAATTCGCATGACCAAAAATAACCAATTTTAGGAAGCTTGGTTTCTCCAAACAGATAGTAGTGAAGAAATTTTAATAATCTTGAATGTAGCCTGCGTAGCAGTCTTTTCCGTTTCCTTTCAGGCAAGCGGGAGTCGCGCGAGGGCTCGGGGACAGAAGTGACAAAAAATTAGTGGCAGGGGGGAGGGACAGGGAAGGAAAGGAAAAGTCTGCTGCTGAGCCCAGACATTTTACCGAACGCCTCCAATTGCTTTCGCTCCCTAGGAGACCCAATCATATTGACTTTCGGTAAAATAAAAACCACGAAAATAGGCAGGGTAATTTTTTGCGGCTTGAAAAATGTAGAGGTATGGCGTCCGAGAATTGCCGTGTTTGTCAGTGCTCATTTAAAACGAAGTTTGGAAGTTTCTCTCAAAAGGAAGGATATTTATCTAGAGAAAATCTATTCAAGCCTTCCAACAGAAAAGATTGTCGTGAAGTCGTGTAAGCCGAAGTTTTGAAAAAGACTCATGGGCATTTCCATCGAACGTGACGAAAATTTGTCAGATCGCGTTTGCAATCCCTGCGCAAGGAATATCTGCAATTTGGGCAGTCTGTATACTTTGATAGAAGGAATATCACAGAAAACTCCAGAGAAACGGAAACAGCACACGAAAAGACTGACGAGAATAACAATTGAAATTTCCCCGCACCCACGTCTCCAAGCGAAGATTCGGGAAGAGAATTCGCTGTCAAACTCATTGATCTTGCTTCGGCTATCTGTTCTTCCATTAAGCTTCGAAGAAAACAGATAACTAAAATACAGGCCGAGTCTTTCGACATAGACTCTTTGACACGAACGAACAATTGAAATCGGGCACTTTCGCCGAAACCAGTTGGGAAAACCGCGAGAACATCTTTTCCGTTGAGGAGGCAGCCAATGGTTTTTCCCACTCCGCGAGAAACCTCTAGCAGTTTCCTGCAGAGCAAATTCTAAAGAATTATCTTCAACTACAGCTATAATTGATCTGATCTGATCATTGCGCTGAATCTATTGACAAGCTGTTGACATTGATCGTTTTGATTGACGCGCGATTGACCAATCGTTGTGCCTAATTGCCTCCCGTTCGTGAACGAACGACGTGTGGTAAAATGTAAGGGCTCAACTGCAGGCTTTTCCTTTCCTCCCCACCCCCTCCACCCCGTTCCTCTTTTTGCTCTCGCCCCATGCGTTCGCGCGACTTTCCCTTGGCTCTCCCTTCCTCCTGCTAAGAGGAAACGGAAAAGACTGCTACGCAGGCTATCTTGAATGCCGCTTTCAGACCACACAAAAAGAGGATGGTGGGCCTGTACCCAAATAGAAAACGTCTTTGCGTTTGTAGTTAACAATTAGATGAGCTCGAGATTTCTATCGCGTGATAGTTGACGGGTGCGCCTTCTTTGACTGTCGACATCAGTAGAAATTGAGAAGCGTAGCCAATAAGAGCACGACATTCGTAATAGAACGCTAGTAGATTTATACTTAGACATGAGAGAAGCAGTAAAAATGACCCATCACAGCCTAAGATGAAATATTCCTGACTTCAGATTTAACCGATTGTTTGCTAACTTTGCAACAGTTTGTCACTGGGAGTATGACATAATACCTAGAAATATGACGGGAACAAAAGAAAAATATTGGCTTACTTTCCCGAGTAGTGTTCCTGTTCAACCCTGGTCATAGCACCTTGTAAAACGTCTTTGAATGGCTTGGTATTATTGATCCATTCAATCAAGCCAACCCTGCAAGTTACAAACAGAACAACGGCAATATAGTCAACAGCGCAATAATAATACATCTGAATGGTTCCATACATAAACGAAACATGGCGCCCTGGCACCCATGGATATAAAAAAAAATTCCTACCGAGGAGTCATGGGAATGACTTGGTAAGTTCTCAGCCTCAGGCCCCTTTGACTACACGCTGGATCGTCTGCCATGACGTCATTCATAAGTCCAAACAACTGTTATGAAAAACAGGAATGTACAGTGACTAACTATGAAACGAACTTCGAAACGAACACTTCTAAATGAATGGCGTTTTATATAGAGATAGTCTATCTAGAAATATCGCTTTCCCAAGGAATTGAAAAGGTCGTTTGAGTCGAAGTTTCCCATGAAAACAGCAAGTGTACTGAGGCTTTAGTTGGTGTATTGTAGTGTCCTACTTCGAGATAGTATCCGTAGAGTCTGTTGTGCATGGTATTAGTTTTTTCAAACTCACGTTTCGTTAACATAAATCGTAAAGAAACCGGGAGTCAGGCGGCCTGCTGGCAGGCTGGGTTGCACCTGCCCTTCATGAAAGGAAACATCTTTCCGACTTTTTCTTTCCAGGAGGGCGGCCGTAACAGAGGTTAGGCTGCTGGTCAAAGTAGAGTTCTAAACCTTGCCAATACACCTCAAGTCTCTCGCTCACCTGCTCAATTCTCTGATCCAGTCTTAAGTCCTCTCCTCCTTTAACTAGAAACATGTGATCTTTTTCGTCATCTCCTCGAATGATGAGCCGCTTAGGCTTTCGTATTGAGCTCAATACCAACACCTGAAAGACAAGAACATGTTAAAGCCGGCAGATAGAAAGTCTTTATCTTGACTGAGTAACTTGTTACTGATGCAGTTATTATATAAACAAGAAATCTACACAATTATATCAAGGAATTAACCACCACAACGCATTTCCACGTCAAAACAAGTAACTTATAGTGAAACAGTTTCGTACCCTTTCATCAAATCCGGCGATCTTAATGTGATATTCTGGAAGAGGCTTTGTCCTTCCGGTGTACTGACCTGACAAAAGCATGAAAAATTACAAGGAATCCGCCTAGCTTAAATTCATAACAAACAACAGCTGCTAAATAATCACAACATGGCTATGTACACACCATAACACAACACGTCAAATCACATCATGTTACGTCGAAAAGAAAAACTTTGGCTGACTATTTCGATCTGGAAGAGTTTTTAGGAGCTTTATGACGGGTTTATTCCATTCCGTGGGTGAAACATTCCATCTTTTATTTTTAAGGTTAAAGATTAATACGACATATGTCATTTACCTGGAATCTCTAATGTGTGCGTGTATTCACTTGACTGAAAACGAAATAACCAAGGGGAGTACTCCTTCAGATTTCCCGGAGGAGGAAAGCGGACTCTGTGCGATGCCATCTTCACCTGAATCTCTCTACACCAATTCGAAAAGTGCTTGATAGGCGAAGAGCAAACCATCATTACCTCATTATACAGTTATAAATATCAAAGAAACTGTTCTTACGGTCAAAATTGTCAACACGTGTGGTCTTGGACCATATTCGTATTCTCGGTATTGGACTGGAACTTGCAATGAGGTTCATAAGGAGGAATAACATTAAAAATTATAAACAGATTAATGTCATTTGCATTTGAAAAAATTCCCTGCATTCCCCTGAGTTGCAAGCTAGTTCCAGTCCCATACCGGGAATAACAATATAACCTATTCACAATCGTTTTCAATTTTGAAGAACAGCCTTTGTTCAGACATAAAAGAGCCATGCAAAAGCAAACCCTCGAGAACAAAAAAGCATAAAGCAGGCACCAAGATCCTGTCTTGTGGGCGTGGCTTGAAATTTGTTTCTCCTAAAAATAACCAGTTTTAAAACAGCAAACAGCTTCTCAGCTCAGTACCCTAAAAGGTACCGCAAAAGCGTCCGCTCGGGACCTTTTGAGGCTGAACACCCTAAGTGGCATCAAAACCGCTTTTTCAACCAGTAAAAGGTACGACGAGCACCCCTGTCCTTTTTATTTGGGAGCAGAAATTCAGAATAAAAAACGTACAGGTAAATCATTTACGTGAGAACCTACTTCTCGGCGTTAAAAACCCGCGTTGAAAACTTTTAACGTGACCGCAACGCTTAGTCACGTGACTTTTAGTGGTTTGTCGTTTGAGGTTTCCGCTGGAAACCTTGGTGCTAAATGTTACTATTGATGTACACTTACACTGAGCTTAACATCTTGGAGTTTTTCGCCTTCCTTTCCAAACATCTTCTGAACTTCACTTGCAAAATCCTGTAAATTACGTTAGCACGAATGATCAACACATTGTCTCATTTTACTCCTCATCTTCCGCCTATAACATTAGGAAGACGACATACGCTGTGATGATAAGACTGTCGAGACGACTCTAATGTACGGAGGACCTCAATTCGCTTTTGACAGAAGGGCTGAAATCATTTACTATGTATAACTGATAAAGATGAGAAATAGAAGCCTTTGTTGTGTATTGTTTGACGTTTATGTAATGGGACAGTCGCAGCATACAAAGGTTTGTTTTGCCGATTTTTAGCGAGATCAGAGTACTTTTGGAAACAAACTGAGCCCACTCAGTCATAACTAATCTTGTCACTTTAAATTCAGTAAGGTGTATGTGTTACTTCAAATCTTCAAGTAACAAACTGTAACGTCACTTTTTTCTTTCAGTATATCATTGATTGAACCTTAATCCACGGGACCTAAGCCTAAAAAAGCAATTGTCATTGCTTCTACACCAAGTCGCATGACATTTAAATGAACTATTCCTCAGATTTGACTGCCTTCACTGGCTCTTACTCTTATTGTTCGGGTTACTCTCACTCAAGTCTCTACTTACATTTTTAACTAGTTTAACCGTGATACATATTTTGAGCCACGATCAAAGTAGCTTTTTGAGGAAGAAAGACCAAAGGTTAAAAGGTTCCAATCCTTAATGTTCAAACTCCGTTTCATAAGTCGCTGTGCTGCAGCTGCATAAAGAGGCTCACGAATCCTTCCCAAAACGCAAAAAAACTTTGTGCCCGATGAAAAAGTTCAGTGGTTGCTGCGACAAGAGACGAATCCATTGCGACCAGTAAATGCTCGCTGACAAAGTGATATAAGCTTGTTTTCTCTGCTTGAGCCGCTCCGTTCACGCAATTATACAAAACTGCCAGCTTTCTTATTGAACAATATATTTCAACATTTCTAAGTGACCGATTCTTTTCCGCAATTTTTCTTTTCAAACGGCGGTTAGAACAAATCTTAAATGCCCTCTGAAATTATTATTTTAGTCACAGTGTTGATATTATTATGCGCAAATAAGTTTGGACGCTTGTCAGAGCTAATTTCAGGTCTCGTCCACACTACGTCTACCGTCTAACCAGTTTTAATCTCATCTTGTATCTCCACGGTTAGGCCTACCGTCCACACTAATCCGTCATGAAAACGGAGCTGTTTGAAAACGCTCATTAAACCGGAGGATTTGAAAACGCTGGCTTTGCATTTTATAGTTGACAGAAACGATGACAAAAACGATTACATCATGATAATCACGTGATTTCCCTGTCTGAGTTTCAACTGATCAGTGATTGTTGTGTTTTCAGATTTCTCCGGCGTGGTGTGGACGATACCTTAGCCCTCGAATGCCGACTCCAGCTAAAATAAGTCCGAGTCGGACAAAAAAACAATTTTTAACGCGAATTTCAACTCTATTGTTATTATAACCATTTTTCTTTGAAAGGATATTGATGAATTGAGAGTACATTTTTCCATAACAAAGAAATGATACAGGAGGGGATAATAATTCACCTCGTTTTACATTTTACTAATATGTACTGTCATTTTCTTCAATTTCTTCTTTCTTTTTACCTTAGCAAATTTTTTTCTGAACGGTCCAAACTCATTCCCTTGAGTTTGAGAGCTACTGTCCATTAGGCGCCGAAACATATCGCCAAAGCATTCTTTGATGGCTAGATTGTTTCTCTTGTCCTTGTTTTCTAACAACTGTTTCATAGGCCCCTCACACCAGTCCTGTTAAAACACAAACAGAAATAGCTGTGCACGTGTTTTGAAAGCAAAAGCCTGCAGACAACTATTGGCACAAGTGTGCGTCATTCCCAACGCACTCTACCTCTCTCCATCCCTGGATGACATTAGCAAAACACTTTTTAATTTTCGGAAGCGGCGTGGCCGAGCGGTTTAGGCGCTGGGTTCAAATCCACTTCCCTAACCCTATCTGAAGTTGTATTCGGTAGTCCCGAGTTCGACTCCTCTACCGCTTTGTGTGAATAGCCAACTGGTCAGCCAGTCCCACCAGTCCGTATTACAGTGCCCGGTATAATACAAACCTTAAACACCATCTCTGGGTTGCTGAGTTGCTCCAACGCGGCAATAAAGTTATTCAATAAAGGATTATCCAGTGCCACCTGAAGCCTGTAATCAACAGATAAGACAAAGCTAGTAGGTACCACATTACCCAAATTTCTGGCCAATAAAGAACACGCCCCTTTTTCTTGTAAAAATATCCAGTAGCTGCACAGCGAACTCGATTGAAAGTTTATACATGTATTTAGGTTTTTGCTACACTGCTGCGATTCAAGAAATATAAGCTATTCCTGTTTTTTTTTTGGTTTGTCTCTTTGAGTTGAATTTTACTGTCCATGTCTTAGCAAACAGCAGAAATCACGTTAACTTGCACTGATTTGATATAAGGAGTTGATTTGGTATTTCAATTCAGCGTATGCATGATGAGCGTGGCGAAAGAGTCGCCCTAATACCACTCAAAAATAAATGCTACACGTTACCCCTTGACAGTCTCTTTATTGGCTTTACCATCAGCGCTGTCTTCAAACGAAAACTCTTCACTACTTATCTTGAATGGATACCACAGAGCCTAAAATACAGAGGACACGTTCAGTGTCGTAATATAACCATATGGACAATAATCATCGAACAACACTAAAGATCTCAAGCAAGCTAACTCAACTTATGCTCCTTTCGCGTGTTTTGTTTTCCTAAAAACTCTCTAGTTTCCGTTAAAAGCAGTGCATAAATCGGAAAAAACGACCCAAACGTTGAGTCTCGTGACTGCCTTGAGTGCGAAATGACAAAGTATTTATCATACTCTCACGACGAACATCCTTTACTATCCCATTTCCCAGACGTAAATGTCAGCGCTAAGTACTCAGCTTACCTGAGGATAGGTTCGTGCTAATTCCTGTAAAATAGCATGCACTGCTTTCCCTTCTCGCTTGTCCAAAATGGCTACCATCTGATTGATCCAGCCAATAAACATCCAGCATGGAACATCTGCCGCCTTGAAAAAGGTACAAAACACCCAAATGATAAAACGTATGAGGGGCTTTTACGTGAAGTGAAAATTTTATCTTCATCTCCCAGCTATCAGACTAAATCGCACCTTTTTGGGACGCTTCAGCGATATGTCAGGCTGGGTTTGTCTCGCTACTGAATCTCTTGCTTGGGCTATTTCGGCTCAACTGCGTGTCGCCACAATACAAACCATGATTTACCAAACTCGTCTAACATACTGCGGAAGACTACTGAAATGTTTGACTAGAATTAAATAAAGTTCTAGTACGGTGGAGCTCAGACTGCTACGGTTGCTGCTACGGTTATTGCCATGGAAGCTCCCATTCCTTACCTTTACTTTGTAAGTAATTTTATTTTACGAACAGGGCACCTGACCTTTGCTCAAGAGTCTTGCCCCCACCCCCCATCTTACTGTGGGGGAATGAATGAGTTGCCAGTAATCGGATACCCCTGTATGCGCAAAGAACTCTGGGATCGCCAGGGGGTAAACATTGCAAGTCGCTAGAGGGAAATGTATGACGAAAAGTTGTTTCTACGTCCAAAAAAAAGATATTGGAAAGTGATTAACACTTTTTCGTCGTTATTTTATCGCAAATCGACTTGGGCAATGTTGATATGCGGAGAATGTTTTGTTTGAATAACCATGAAATATGTGATAAAATGAATATAGTAATACCGATGAACTTCTTTGCTTGCGTAAGGTTTATTGCGAAATTTACATCGTGTAATGGTCTAAAATATCAAAAAATTAGGTATAAATCGAGAGGAAATAACCCAATAAAGCCTTTTCAGTTTCATTTTACGTGTGTTCTTATTAGTTACTTCTTTTATAAACAAATTATGGCTTCTGGAAACGTACCACCTCAAAGGAGAGAAGTCGTTGTCAGAGGAGACAGAAACTGCTTTTACCGAGCCATTGCTCTTTGGAGGGATGAAATGACCGATGAGAAACACGAAGAAATCCGTAGGTTAAGTTCTACCTTGATTCAGAAAAACCGAAGGTCTTTCAGCCGCCACTGTTCTCTTCGAACTCTGTGAGGGACCACGTTAAGAAAAGCAAGATCATGGGAACTTGGGAAGAAACTGTCGACATAGTTAGTAGTGAATCGCTGCTTAAGCGACCGATTTGCACCTTCTCGACGTCACAGAAAAAGTGGCTTACTTTAAACCGATTATAATCCCTGATTCATCGATCTATCATCGATCTATCACACTATCACAATCATACCCTTGCATGTACAAAGTTGTTGTAGCTCACTGAGAGGTTATTTAACCTTGTACAAAATGATTTGAATAGACCTTCGTACTTGAATTGATCACGATTAATAGCACTAGCCCACGACAAAACATCTTTCTTATTCTTAGGCGAGTAGAACCTTAATATTCCAACGTGAGGAAGAATCTTTTGCTTTTCTGGGTACCTTTGATCGTTTTCACAATCCCACACAGCACAATGCTCGCCACCGGGCATATTTCTGATATTATTTATGTAACTTAACTTCAAAAAACGCCAAAAGGAGCCTGTACACAACTGAAAAGGCTTTAATGGGTTATTTCCTTTCGATTTATACCAAATATTTTAGATCATTGCACGATGTAAATTTCGCAATAAACATTACGCAAGCAAAGAAGTTTAGCGGTATATTTTATCAGGGTTATTCAATAAAAAACTCTTACATTCTCCGCATATCAATATTGCCCAAGTCCATTTGCGCTAAATTGATGGCGAAAAAGTGTTAATCTCTCTCCAAAGTCCTTTTTTTTAGACGTAGAAAAAACTTTTCGCCATACATTTCCTTCTTCCCCCTCCTGGTTCCCTCAGTCCCCCGGGACTGTGGGATATGGGCCTCACCCCTGGAAGCAGGCCTGGAACTTTTATTCCAGGGTGGCAATCCCCGGTACCACCCGAACTGCACTCCCCCAGGAGGGCCCCCTTCCTGGGTCCCTACTTCCAAGTCGTCTTTCCCTGCCCCCCACATTTTACCCAAAGCCAGTGTTATTTCCCAAATGCAGGCTCACGAGAGGATAATTAAACTGGAATTAAATATTGAACGCCTTTAGATAAACGCCTAACGCGAACTGAAAAGTAGAAATTTAGGAGTACCGTTTGTCAAGTCGTTTGAGGGGGGGATTTTTACGTATTTAGACTGACGTTAACTGTTTTGAAGGCCTTCCTGTCAACTCCTCTGAATCGCTTAAAAATAAAACCCAAATACGCTGGCGTATTCAATATTATACGTAAAATGCACATTAGAAAAAAGTTAACCGTTTTCTTCAATATATCAGTATAAGCCAAATCCTACCTCCTGCCGTCACAACGTTAAGAAGTTACCTCAAACGTGGCGCCGAGGTATTCGTAGTAAACGTGTATCAAAAGGTTTCAAACTCACTCAAGTGATACCAAGAATTGACGATTAAACGATTTTGATTTGTTTAAAAAGGAAAACATTTATACCTATAGAGAATCATTACTCCGTTGGTAAACGTTTCCAGGCTATAAAATAGATGAACTTACTTTCTTGATAAATGCTTCAAGGGTGTCAGGATACAGTTCAACTATCTGAAGAAGCCTGGGAAACTTTTGACGAGCATCATGAGAACTGTAGCACATGGCTTTTAGCATGTACCGCACAACAATACCAGGAAATAACTACAAAGTCAGAGAAAAAAACTATTACAAATCAGGATAATTTATTATACCGCCAGCATATGTACGGTGGCTTCAAAGGGACATACACTTTTCTATCTCTTTTTTTTCACTTGCGACTTAGCTGCTACTTTCTTGCGACTTAGCTGCGAGTTTCCTGCTACTTTCTTGTGACTTAGACAGGAAAGTGGCAGCTAAGTCGTAAGAAAACAGCAAGTCACAGCTAAGTCGCAAGAAAGTAGCAGGAAACTCGCAGCGGAGTCGCAAGTAAGTAGCAAGTCGCAAGAAAGTCGCAGCTAAGCCGCAAGTGAAAAAAAAACATAGAGATGGAAAAGTGTATGTCCCTTTGAAGCCACCGTGCATAGGTGTGACATGCGTAAAGTAAATTTTTGAATTCTGAGAGTAATAAAACATTTATCCACATTTATTACTAATACCTATTTTGGAACATTAATTTTTTTTTTATTATGAGCATCACTTCACTCCATTTAATACATGTATAACTAAACAAGAGTACAAAACATACATATATACTGAATAAAAAACAGTACAAAGAACAAATGAGAAACATTGATAATAATAAACAAACGCTTGGCGAGGACATCGTTATATCTTTACGACTTCAGTACGACCTCGGTGCGCAAGCGACTACGGAAGCCCTTTACACTGGTCAGAAGATTCACAAGGTTAAAAATTTAATAAGAAAGATTCTTTTGGAGAAGAAGCCATAAGAAATTTGGGCCTTGGACCACTGATCCAATTCACTCGTGTAATAAGTGTTCTTAAAGCAAAGTTTTCAAGATTTTCTCTTTAACGTCTTCGCAGGGTGTTGGCAATGGCTAGCAAAGTTGTAGTGAGTCAAACTGTGAAGATCAGATACTTCAATCACAGTTTATGTGTTTCACATACAAGAGAACAAAACAGAACTCTCATTTTCATGGCGGACCAGTTTAGCCTTATAATTAAGTAAGAACACTAAATTAATTACCACTTCCATATTGTCAGAAAGTCTGCCATGTTTGTACGGAAAAGACGTACAACATGGCCTGAGTAATATTTTATGAGATTTAACTTGCTAGAACAGTTGCTACTAAAGTTGTTCTGTTTTACCACAAAAACGGCGACAACTGGTGGCTGATTCAAATAACAAAACTAGAACATTTTATATACAAATGAAACAACAACAACAAAATAGTATATACCTTGGTGTCGACCTCTATAGGTGGACCAACATCTACAAGGTGACAAAAGAGATGCCAGTATTAAAACATGCAAATATACCCTTGCAGAGTTATGTTCAGTAAAATGAAGTTACTCACATGTTACTTTTGAGGGTCATTAATTTACACAGAATAATACAATATTAAAATATAGCATTACATTTACAAACCCCCCAACGGAAAATTGCTTAGATTTAACTAGTAATGCCTTAAAATGACAATGTAGCTTTTCAGAGCTGAGCGTCAAAACCTCTACAAATAACTCCTAAGTGAATTTATGACACGTGACACCTGACCTTCTTCTTTCTTCTTAAGACAGTTATCACAAAAGCTGACCATTGCCATGGTGGCTTGAACAATGCCACTGCTACTACGAGAGAAAAAAAGAAGCTAGAAAGTCTCAGATAGAGCAGAGAATTATGTACATCATTAACATCTAGTTCTCAAGCAGAACTCCACCACCATTCTCTCGATCTGAGTCAGCTTGGGCGTTGCCTCTTAACAAACATGAACGAAAACCTTGTCATAATCTTAGCAGTGTGTGATTGACACTCGTTTATGTAAATTCTAGGCACAAAAGTAGCTTATAATCATTAGTCAGGACAGTTGTCAATTTTACAGTGGTGTTTCTGTTTAAATGTAAATTAGACAAGACGTTCAAGCAGAGAACGTGATGCTTTTACTTTTCACATACACGTCTCGTAAACAATTTTAATTTAAATATGACACACAGGGAACATACAATCTAAATGAATAATAGAATGAGGGTAAATAAAGGAATAAAAAGAATGAATAGTTTACCTTCAACTCTTTGCGTTTTGTTGTCATCTCTTGCCCGTACTTAAAGGGAAAACCGCAACCCACATATATACACATCCAGCTAAACAAAAGCACTCAATTCTACCTACTTTTTTGTAGTAAATAACTTTTAGTCACTATACATACCTAGCCGCTGGTCTTTTGCATTTCCCTTCAGCACTTTTAGCAGATTTAATAGAAGACTGCAGCGATACAAACGAGCGTGTCATCAGCTGACTTACAATCTGTTTATATAATTCAATACACCAACATTAACATGCAAATAATTTATAATGAAAAATAGAAGCCAAGCCTACGAACTCTAGCCACATAAAGGACAACCTTTGTGATTAAACATGAGTGCAAAGATTACCTTTTTAGAAGAATCAGAAGCGTTGACTCCGCAAAGTCTAGCTAATTCAACTTTCTTGTTAGTATCCAAGGTAGTGAACACCACCCCTCCTGTACAAAAGGAAGGAGCAATGTTCAAAACAGAGTTTTCAACTTACAGGTTAAAGAAAATGAAAAATTTACACTTTCACGAATTAAACAAAAAGGTATTTTCACTTTGTACCGTCTGTGGAGAGCGCTTTGGTCAAAATGTCAAATGTGTTGCTCCTAAGAATGTGATGCTTGAGGCCTCTCAGTGGTTCACTTTCCAATATTTTACTGGCACTAAATTTGTCTAGCAAATGATAAATACAAAGTGAGTTAATTCCTTAGCAAACTAGATAACGTTTAGTTTTCGACCAATATGATTCTTACCTAACTGTTTTGCAACCAAAAGAGCTGCGTCCACTGATTCGAGAGCTGTTAAAGTCTTGGTTTTTCTGTGATGTACGCTAGCATATGTGTGTGACCAACTGATCTGCAGGTTTTCATCATCCTAAAATAAAATGGCAGTGGGATTCTGGTTGTGCTGATATCAAATTTTTATCATTATTCATCATGATATCCTAGACTACTCTCGGCTTTGTTGGATACACTTTTATACAATTTTGGGCAGCCTTTCTTCGCGGAGCTGGATATGACAGCTTCTAAGTATCACAAACACGTAAATCAAATTCCAACTTTCCTTTTCTGGCGGCATAATTACAAGTTACGAAAAACATACTAACACTACCTGGGGTATCATGGTAAGGGCTTCTTTAAGATATTTGTTGGCCACTGGGAAGTTTGCCTGCAAAAAAAAATGAGATATATTTTAAGGGTTTTTTGCCGAGTCGCCAAGCGATGTAAAAGAGAATCATACAGAAATCAATAGATCAAATCAGAAATCACTTATTATGAAATACTTATGAAATACTTGTGGGGCGTACAGGTAAGGCGTCGACAAGCCTCGTGCACAGTAATGTCCAAACAAACAGTTACGGTAAAGTCAAATCTATAAATTCAACGAACGAAATACCTGTTCTTTGGCGGCGTTGGCCAGATGGAGCTTGAGTTGAACCCTATACTGTAGAAATCTGTCTTTAATGTCCGCAAGATTAAATTCAGACCTGCAATAAAGTTTTGATATTACCTTAAAACACCCTCCTGTAAGTGGACTCTTTTTCTTCAGCTATGCTTAAACAAGCTCTGATAGCACAAGGACATCCCTTTCCAATGACCGAACCGAAGGTGGCTTCGTGGTTATATTCGTCTATGATAAACTTTGGACTTTGAGCATGGTTAAAAAACGTTAGGAATACTTCCTCTTTGATTCACTAAGGTCGCGGGAGATCGGGAACGACCATGCCAGAGCTCGGACCGCTGGGGTCGCATATGCGACCGAATTTTTTACATTGGCGACTAACTTTCCATGTTTCCATCGACTGAAATACTTTTGCTAGTGACTAATTCTGAAAACTTAGGGGCCACCTGGGCCCAAGGTTTTATCATGAAAGTGGAGTCCTGCATACATAATAATACCATAAACAAGTATTTAGGCATGTGGCTAAAAAGGAAACTGGGAAAATATTTGAAAGATTACCTCTCCTCGGCTCTGACTATCTCGAATTTCCGCAAGATTTTGTTCATGTACACTTCTCTAAAATGGAAGGAATAATAAAATATAGAACAGGTCAGCAAAGAAAATCAGTTTTCGCACACCTAATGACCAGTATCGAAAATCAAGTCACTTACCTTATGGGAACGACTGGTTACTATCGAGCCAGCATACGGTGAATTGTTAAATATCTATGACATTCTTTGAAATAACTCGCAATTTTTGTACACGTGCAATTTTCATTGTACCCATAAAATTACGGATGCCCCTGAGAAACAGTCAGTACATGCATGTTGCTAGCAACTGATCACCTGTTAGTAACAACGTCATCCCAAACACCGATTGAATGGAGTCTTGGATCAGGTAATCTTGAACACCACTTGTCCAATAATGACAACACTGGCCGTACACTTGAAAAGTTCTCTGTAAATAGTTAATCACTGGATCATTGGATAATGCAATTAGAGAGTTATCATTGGTTTCGACATCATGGGTTATGAGCCAACTTGGAGCTACGCACCGAGTTGGCTATCTGCCATCTCATATCCTACGGGCGCTCATGAAATAATTGTTAAATACACAAAGATCCACTAATTCCAACGATGGCCTGTTTCTGTACACAACTGGTCTTTGTTTATTTGTGTTTTCTTTCAAAAGTGCTAGTTATATTCCTGGATCGGATTTGTAGAGTAATTTGTAACTAGGCATCAATCCAATGCACATTGTACATTTTCTCCAAACAGAAAGTGAAACATTTTGCAAACCGGCAGAAAATGAGATATTTATTTCTTTTGTTTCTAAGATTTATATATTTGTTTCTAACAATTACACGATTTCTGAAGTTCAAAGACACTTCAGATATTATATTTTGCTAAAAGCAATTCTACAAATCAGACTGTGATTGACGTCCTGGATGATCTATGCACTATGGTTTATTTCATACAGAGAGCGCTAAAGTAGTATTACTACAGACCTTCCTTTGCAATAAATTCAAGGAACTCTTGCATTTCTGTCATTTTCTGTAACGACTGTAGTTTGGCAAAGCGACTAGTAGACATCATGGGGTCCAGTCCTGCCCAGTCCTGGAAATGTGTACACATTCCGTCATACAGTACACGAAAGTTTAACCCATTATTATTGAAGATTTCAAAATCATAATCATCGGTGATATAATTTGAGGAGCTATAAACCACATACGTCATGTGATGTCTGCCAGTGGTATAACGTGAGATATTCCACGAGTTGTCATTCGTGGTCTTAAATTGAGTGTGTATCAAATAAAATTAGCATGGGTAATCGCATGAAGCCGACTAAAACTATGGATTAACATCACGCGTTTTCGGAAGTGTCAATTTCGGAAATTTCTCGTGTCACGCAGTGACAAGGGTTATTTCTGCAACACCGAAAACCCAAGTGATATTTATCTTTTATAATTTACGAGGAATCGTGCGATTACTTAGTAGTATATACCCGCAAAATCGTAAAAAGTTATCATTCTGGAAGAAACCTATTTGCAGCTCCAAACCCTCCCCAATATCTAAATTTTATATGTCTGAGCAATTTTTTGTTTATCTCATCCTGTGCACTTTAAAAATAACAAAATCTAGAGGGCCCTCAATTGTATATTTTTTGTTTATTTCTCGTTTCCATGGTACCTAGCCAGCATACGCGTTGTTTTTTTTGTCGATTTTCGAGGTCAAAACGCACCCCGAAAGCCCCAAACCCGATTTCGTTGTTCAAGAGACACCTAGGACTTCTCTGTGACGAGACTCGAACCAAGTTTACAAGAAGCGTAAAGCTCCTCAATATTTCCAAGGTGTGAAAATAGATTTAGCTTTCTCTCGCCTTGAAGACAGTTTTTGCTCGCTTTTTGGAAATGCCAAGAACTAAATTTCGATCGCTTAGAAGATCGGTTACGCGGGGAAAATGTTCACGGAAACCTAAAGACGAACCTAACTCGAAGCAAGAGAAAACTCCCTCCGCGAAGAAGCTTCGCTTGGAAGATGACAGTTCGTCTCAGGCATCGAGCAAGGAGTCCTACAACAGGCCAAATGGATATCGATTCCAGGATGACGACAATCTAAGGCGAGTTATTTTAGCCTGTGCTGTTTGTAAAGAGTGCTTTCAAGGAATTTTCCAACTGTTTGAAAAGGTTATTGGTTGTGGCTTGGCGAGAACTCTCGTGTTGCAATACTCAATCAATGATTGTAAAACTTTCACGGTGCTTCCAACATCTAAGAGGATTATTCGAGGGAAAGCCCGTTTTTATGATGCGAATAGAAGATCATCTTTAGCTATGTAGATCATCGGGTAAAATCAAAGCCCTATGGTGAGAAAAGTGGGATGTGTTGGACATATCCAAAAGAGAATGGGAGGCAGGTTGAGAGAAAAAGAAAGGCAAGAAATTGGCAGATGGGAAGACAATTGGTTGGCGTAACGGTCTTACTGACAACTTGATTGACGCTTTCCAGCGATACTATGGAAAGGTTCTCCGCCAAATCAAGGGTGACGTACCTGGCATGGAGAAAGCTGTTAAAATTCCTTTTATGACAAAGTTAACATTACGGGCTGTTGAGTAATTTCATAGGGAACCATTTCAGTGTAAAACGCACAAATCAGCTTAACGAAATTTCTTTTGTACAACAACGCCGTTGAAAATGTTCTACATTAATGAAAAAAAGACGACTTCTAGGCAAAATTAAGCCTGTTTTTGAAGACGTTTGCAAGTTACTTGGAGTCGGATTCTTCAGTAAAACTCCTCTTGTATGTTCCACGCTTAGCGCCGCCGAATCTTTGCTGGATGCGGAATACAGTTGTCTGCTGTTCTTGAACTCATCTGTTGTTCTCGTTCTTTTTACGACTATTTTGCAGAATGCGCAATAGGAGTTAAGTGAGCGAGCGCGTATTTACTCTCTTGGTCGTTCGCTCAGTCGGTCAATCCTTCCTTCCTTAGGTCGTAGACTTTTTGTTTGTATTTCCGCTGACCAATGTACAACTTGACGAAGAGAAAAATGTCGTCGAATGGTTCGGAAAATGTGAAACAGTGAAATAATAATGAGATAGATTTCAGCTATTTCAAGGGCGTGGGGTGTGCGAGCATTTTTCTTTTTTGAGTTTTCAAAAATAACCTTTAAAGCATTTGTTGTCGTTGTTATGAAATGAACACAGGAAAAGTGTAGGTTTTCTCATGATGATAATGGTCATGGAAAGCACTCTGAAACCATCTCACGGATCCTACAGCCCTACAACATTCGTGTAGCCCACAAACCTACAACTACGTTACGACACT
>OMLO01001494.1_pt1 | contig 18047 bp, 16 predicted proteins | sample 1674811 | NCBI WGS metagenome assembly OMLO01 (sample SAMN06265003, study PRJEB25207) | coral metagenome | isolation source: Coral host | place: Mexico:La Bocana,Puerto Morelos, Mexico | collected 2008-11-13 | reverse complement strand
TATACAAACGACAATACAAGTGACTCGCAGATAGCTATGTTAAATAAAGGGTGAAAGTTTCTAAAGAAACTGTGGTGCCGCCTGGTGGCTCATGGACATTTTAAAGACGAGTACACCTTATACAAACGACAATACAAGTGACTCGCAGATAGCTATGTTAAATAAAGGGTGAAAGTTTCTAAAGAAACTGTGGTGCTGCGTCGGTGGGGGTAACAATGTAATTTGATTATATCAACTAAGCTGAAAATGCGATAGAAAGTACAGTGGCCAACACAATCAATGAGTGCGGCACATGATGGGAAGGTTGTATGTAATAACGTCGAATATACAACGGCTTTCTGTATTCTGATTGGCTGTATTCTTATAACATGGTATAAATATACTGTATTGGTAAGCCGCCTGGTGGCTCATGGACATTTTAAAGACGAGTACACCTTGTGAATGTTGAGAATCAGTTGCACAAATGTCTGATTTAAATAATGTTCCTCCAACGTTCCAGAAGAACTTTCCGGAAGTAGTTCTACAACAGCAGAGGCACGCTGTGTATCTGGTGTTCACATTTTAATGGCTACAAATGTGCAACTGAATACCATCGCGTGACAATTTCCGGTTTATTTTTACTTACGGTACAGAAACTATCATACCGCATGTCGTCACACAACATCCGCTTACAATAGCTGGTTTGCAGTGCCACGCCATCGAAAATAAAAATCGTAACCATTCAATAAATTAAGTCAAAAAACTGGGATATGAAAGATGATTGATATACAAACAACCTCGCCAAGATTTTAAATCTGTGCGGTAATTCATTCGCGCGTTATTCGGAAGAGTGTTCCACCCAAATTTATAGAGCTTTGTATGGAGACGCCATGTTGGTGCCCATGCAGATGGGCACCAACATGGCGGCCTTTAAGTGACAGAAACATTTGGCATTGAGTTCTGCCATCGAAACGAGATAATATTACTCTAGAGCTCCAAAACATCGAAATCAATTCTTCTTCTGGAGCAAGAACTGTTTAGTTAGCCAAAACTTGAACAATAACTCATCTTTTGCCCTGCTCGAGAGCGTTATCTGACTGCCATTTTAATGTAACGTAACGCACAAACTTACTCTATTACATAATGAGGACTCAGGAGCCCTGTCGGACTCAAACGTTGCAAAACGTCAGGTTATTAGAGTGTCTTACATCTGATAAAACTGGAACTTCACAAAGATTGACTTTTTTTTGTTTTGGAAAATGATGACGTCACATGAAAACCAAGAATAGTAGCGATGGTCACAGTTAAACAGAAAACGTATGTGACAATAAACAACGTGACATTCTCAACTGAAAGGAGCTCAGTCACGATATTTTGGGTTATTTTGGCCACATACAAAATTACCTTGAAATTGAAAAAAACCTGAAAATAATAGTTTACTAAGACAGCAAAACACCAAAGAGATAATACTAATCCATAAAGAAACAAGGATGGTTGAGGATGGAGAAGATTAAAACGAATTATAATCGACAAATTTAGGCTAAACTTTCAAGATGTGCAGACCGTGACGTAGGTCGTTGAAACAAGCAGCGTTTTTAAAACCTCCAACCTCCTTCCCAGCGCTTTCCCACCTCCAAAGGAAGAGCCCTGGGAACGAGGTTGTAAAACCTCACCTTTTTCTTTTTCTTAACTTTAGGTTTCATCGATAATGTCGCCGGTGAGGGTATTACAGCATCCGTCGTTTCCTAAATAGTAAAAATTGGGAAGTTAGGAACATAACTGTAAGAACAACAAAAGGCACACTTAATCAATCTTGATATAAATCTCACGAACCTGAGGCGGCGCTGGTAACTGAGTCCCAGTACTTTGTGGCACTGCTTCGAGCAAAGTCGCAGGAGGGGGACTTTCACTAGCCACGTCCAAATCGGAGTAGTCGACCACAGATCGTAAAAGTGACGTGGGTTTTGCTACTAACGTTGTTGGCATTTCATCCCCAGGAGGAGGGGGTGGTGCTTCTACTGGCTCTGGGGGTGGAGGTGGGGGAGCAGAGGATTCCACTGGAGGGAGGGGAGGGAGATCGTCTGTACCTGTGTTAAGTAATGAAATTGTTACACATGGCAAAGCTTATCGCAATCATGCAGAAATCGCGAAACCTCGTTGTAGCGAACAGATTTTGCAAGTCCCTTCGCCTTTCGTTATATTGAGGTTCCACTGTAGATGGGATTTATTTTAGAGCCGTCTTCTGCTACTAAAGGGTTCCGTTGAAAAGGGGCTCGTTTATAAAAGTAAATAAAGACCCTAACTACGGGAGGTTCGCCTAATCCTGGTTACATTGAACAACATAACACACACCTGGGGGAGGGGGAGGTGATTCTTCTTCTTCGTATGGAAACGAGGCAGTGAATGGCACAACTTCAGAGGCATCATCTGCTCCGGGAACAGGCGGATTGACAAACGACTCTAAATGAAACCAGTAAAACAGTGAATCACGACATATAAGGGAGAAAGAAATTACAATCTTTTATCACAAACTTACTAGAACCAACTCTGTTCTACCGCTATGCCAATTGTACAATCGCTACCAGATGTCTTCTAAACTAACTTTAATTGGAAAATTTACGCTTGTAGCAGTCCGCGGTGAAAAAAGAACGCCCCTTAGAGTTGCTGAAAGCATACCTTGTAGGTACCAGTGTTCTTTTTACTATAAAGATTTCATTTTCCAAACAAAGCAAGGTATACATAAGAGTCTAACGGTGGACGGGTTTTGAGTCTGATATAAACATATATCGAGTATTGAATCCGACCTTTCCCCTGGAAAAAATTTACACTGAGACCTTTGCATCGCTCGGTAGAGGGACTCTTCGCGCAGCAACACAAATCAGACTGGGCATAATTTGGTGAAAGTACATTTTGAATACTTGTATTCTTTTTCTTGTTACGATGAGCTTTTTCTCTTTTCTTTTAATTGCGAGGAATTCTAAATACGAGATGCAAAACAAAAAAAAGGCACCAGAAATAATTATTTACAGTGTTAAAGTTTTTTTGATGTCACATACAAACCAGTTATACCTGTTGTAACTGAAGAGGATACCACTGGCACGGTTGGCATGACAACTGACATCGCGGGCGCTTGAACCATCGGCACATAAGCTGAAGGAAACAGAATTGTATTCTCGTCACATGATAATGCTCAGAATTCAAAACAAATGAATTTTGTAGATTGAAAAAAAAACCTAAGCCTCATTGCCCAGGAGGTGCACCAGATAAATCGCCATTCGGAAACAAATTGCGCTATCCAATGGATAGTGATTTATCCCAGGAGCAACCAGGACCACATGAACTAGTTAGCTTTCCATCGCGTCCTTATTGCTTAATTCCACAGAAACCAAGACCTGCTCCAGATCGTGGGCCCTTTGGATACAATCACAAAATTTTCCTTTACCTGGCATTTGAAAGGCCATATATTAATCAAAAGATTTCTGAAAAATTAAAGAGGCCCTGAAATGCCTCCCACATGCACCCTAAAGACCGAACCATTTTTTTTAGTTAGTAACTCTTTTGCGTCATGAAATTACCATAACCTGCTTACCAATGATTGATGCCATTAGTGTCGCATCAAATATCAAAAAGATAGCGGTGGAATATCAAAAACGAAGAACTGACAAATGCCGGAAAACACCACTTCAAACGTAACATTTTTTTTACCTGGATAGCTCCACACTCCCAGACTTTGGCTGCTTGTCACAACAGCTGCCGATTTCTGGACGGGTGCCTCCACTGAGGGTGTGTCTTCTTGGACATCTGCTCCACTTTCATCTGATGGGTACTCCCACTGAGAATCGCCTGTCACCTTGTTCGTGTAGTAATATCGCTTGTGCGTCCTGTCAAAAGCAAACAGAGTGCAACAAAACAAGAGAATGAGAAGCTACACCAAGGAAACGCTTCTCCTAACATTAGAAATGGAGAGCACTGATAACGAGCCAAAGACTATCCATGAAAAGAATCTGCTTGCAAAGAGAAATTCATACATCTTTTTTCCGAAAAAAAGGGCAGCCAAATTTCTTGCATTTCTCGAAAGTAATTATTTTCTCGCAAGGATGACTTCTACACTCAATATCAATGCTCAAACCAAGTTCCTTGGTAAAAAAATCCTTGTACACTCTTTCTCTAGAGTCAAGAATCTGTTACCAAAGATCCACATAACTGTTTTAATTAAGAAAACTAAGGAGTTGAAGATGTTTGTTATACATACAGTTCCACTGACCTTACTCATGTCCTACTTTGTTTCTTGTCTTGCGATGCTGGTCTTGCTGTGGAGGTGGTGATCATCAGCGAGGTGGGTTCGAGTCCAGTATCCTGACGTGCCACAGGGTATCCAGTCCACAATACAAAGTGCACAACCACAGACTAGGGTAACAGACACACACACACACAGACAGACAGACACACACATAGCCACTCACAGATAAACAGATGCTACACTGTACGTGTACTCACAAGATTCTAATGACTTGGTCTCTACGATTGATTGAAGTCACAGGTTTTTGGCAGTGATATCATTTATTAACAGACCGGTCGATATGAGTACTTTAATGTTTTTTTTAACTGTGGTTGAGTTCATCTTTGTAGACTTTTGTAGAGTCATGATACACCTAAAGCCTCCTAAGGCAGGTTCCACAAGTGCATAAGCATAAGCCGAGATACCCAGACGCAGTAAGATGTTGATAATTACTGCCTTAGGAATTTCTCCAACAAAAGGTGCTAATTATCAGCATCTTACTGCGTCTGCATATGTTGTCTTATGCTTATGTACTAGTGCAAACCAACCATATAGGCCCTGCATTAAATGGCATTTTTCCTCCAGTGAGGATTTGTCAAGAATATACCAAGATGTCACTGTTTTAAAATCTGTCTGTCATCAGTGATTCAGTTTAAAAAGTTTTTTTGTCTCGAGTGATCAGAAGCCCTTGTAAAAAACAAAGGAAAGCTGCTGACAGAAATTTTTTTTTTAACTGTTGCCTTTAGCTATGAAGGGATAAAGGGATGAAAGACACAAGTGAAAGTTTGGGAGAACAACAACAACAACAACAGGTAATTTTTTTCTACAGCTTTTACGAAAATTTCTAAAACTCAGGAGAAACACTGAGAATATTTGTTCTATTTCTTTTAGAAAGCACTATCATCATGTGACCAGCTCTAGTACGTTCTGTGTTTTTTATAGAAGTACAGCTTTTAGCATGTGCTTTCTGACAGAGGTATTCTAAAGGGCTTGGGTCTATGTTACAGGTCAAAATTAAATTCCTTTAATAACCCTACTTATTCATTGATTATGAATAATTAGGGTTAGAAGACAAAGGAAATTGAGAATCCAACTAGGTTACAATTATTTTGACCTGAATTTAATTTTGACCTGTAACATCTACTTGTACATACTTTTCTTGAAACTCAACCAAGGAGAAACCAAAAGAATGCCGAACATTTTAACAACACACACACACAGACAAGACAACAATAATACTTGGAACAGAACATTGAAGAGAGAACAAACATCCATACACATAGGGATCACATCAATGAAGGATGGCTAGTTTCTGATATTTTCCCGAAATCTAACACTGACCAACTTCTTAAAAGATGATGGTGTACCCGAAGAAGCCATAACGAGACAACTTGATAATTATCACAGTCTATAGCTGTGCACAGTTCATTACGACTCCAAGCCTGTTGCTCAGTCCAAACAGGCAGGATACTCCCCCTGGCAAAACACAAGACTGATACAGTACCTGTCCCAGTGGCACGACCAGCCAGGGGGGGCTGCAGACTCCTCATACTGCTTGAGCTGCTTGTCGGCCTCACCGAGTTTGTCAATCAAGTGGCGGCTGTCCAGAGCTCCTTCACGCCAATCACTGATTCTTGTCTGGAGATGAAAATATACAAACATAACTTAGAATTGGGTTACTAAATGAAAACACACATGATTCACTGCAACTGATGCACTCATCAGGCAGATTTCAGATTTGGTGCAAAGTATTGACACAGTTTTCATAAATCCAGTCGTATATATGTTGTAGGTCAAAATGAAATTCATGTAAAAATACTTTCAACCTAATTTGATTCTGAATTTCCTTTATCTTCTAACCCAGATTATTCGTGAACCATGAATATTTATGGTCAAGAGACAAAGGAACTTTTCATTTTCCCTGCAACATATACATGATTGGACAAAGCTATTCCAGTTAAAGCTACTGAGTCCTCCTCACCTCCATTTCAATGAGCAGAATCTTCAAGTCAGACACACCATGTCGAGAGACTTCTAGGAAATCTAGCTTGTTGCTGAGCACTGACGTAAGATCCAAGATTTTCAGCTGTGAATTAAATACAAAGAGTACCCAAAATTTTCATTATCCACATTTACTCAATCAAGTTCAAAATAACAATTTATCATTGAATGTTCAAAGGTTCTTGTGACATCCAGTAAAATCAAGGGCAAGGTAAAACTACTCAACCGAAACCAATTATTTTTTTTGCTACTTTTTGGAAAATTTTGTCCTCTGATAATTTTGGAATACTTGCTTCACCATATACTTCCCTGGAATTTTTTTTAAAATGTTTTCTTCATGAACATACTTGTTAACCTTCATCTCGTTGTACAACAAAAAGTTATAAATCTTACTCTGTAGTCTTCCTCTTCTGTATTATACTTTTCCTTTTTTTCCTCTACAAGATGGCCAAGAACATAATTTGCATAATTATTATTAAATCTAATAACATACATGTATACGCATTGAATAGTTTGTCACCTTACAACTACTGTAACACAAACAAGATTCATGATCAGCCGGCAAAGCAAACACATCTGCAAAGTTGCTCTTTAGGCAAGTTGATGCCATTGTGTTCCAGCCTGAAGGTCTCTCTCAGTGTCGTTAATTTAAGTTAGAATTAAAGGTTTACCCATATGATAAATAACAGACAACCAACAGACTAACTATTAGTATTATTGAAAAAATAAACTAGATCTATTAGGCGGGACATTCTTAAGAATTCTTCAGCTTTCTTCAATAGAGTACTGTCAACTAAAGCATAAATTAAACAAGCCCAAATATCCCACAACATTTATTGTAGTATGAAACTGGTAAATGTACATTTAAGTATATATTTTAAGCTGAAGTTGTACACCACTCAAAAATTTCCTGGCCAAGCTGAATGCATGAAAGCCGAGACACATATTGCAACAATGCTTAAATTGCAACATGTTTATGTTACAGGTGAAAATTAAATTCACCGGGTCAAAATTATTTTAACCTATTTTGATTCTCAATTTTCTTTGTCTTCCAACCCTAATTATTCATAATCAATGAATAAGACCCTAATTATTCACAATCAATGATTAAGTAGGGTTAAGAGACAAAGGAATTTAATTTTGACCTGTAACATATACCCCATGAAACTATTGTGACAGTGCAATATTGCAATTAACAATTATAGCATTTTACATTGCTGCAATATACACTGTACCTCTGTGTAAAGGCACTCAAAATAATGCTATGAGCAGAGTCCCTTTAATAGTAACATCACAGTCTTTTCCTAATTCTTCAGTTGTTACCTGCAACAGAGTTTTCTTCTTTTCTCTCCTCTGTGCCAGCAGTTTTCAGATGCTCAAAGACTTCAGGTGGCAACAGAGGTTTCTCTTCCTTGTCTTCATCTTTCTGTTTGTCAGCTTCATCGTCAGACATCTCCATGCTCTCTTCCACCAAAATGTCCTGTTTTCCAGCTTTCTCATAGGTGTCTGATAATAACAAACCAATCAAGAATCCATAAACAACAGCTTTCATTTGCTGTGAAAATAAGCTGAATGGATATTTGTTCATGGACATTATCTGTTTCGTGAAGCAGACAGTTTTCCATGAGTGTGGCTCACAGAAAACTGGGAGCATAAGAGGAATTGCTACTGTCCAAGGACAGTATCTGAGCTTATTATCCAACACTGCTTCGTAGAGTACAAATAACGTGTGAATCGAGTACAAATATCACACGATATTTGTACTTGTCTCATTCCCCCGACCACGTGAACTATTAAAAACCTAGGCAAGTCAGAATTTTGGGGAAACGAAAACGTTGGATAATAAACCTCTTATTAGACATTTTAGTGTGTAGTATCACTGTAAATTTTTACTCATCATTTGTATTTTGACTCGTAAAATTATACAGTGATACTACACACTAAAATGTCTAATAAGATATATTTATTATCCAACTGCACTTTGTAGAGTATAAATAACGCCCAAAACGAGTACAAATATCATGCAATATTTGTACTCCAGAGGACCGGTTAGACAGGTTTTCTCGCAACACGCAAGCGCCTAATTGGATTAAAGTTACGAAAAAATTGGCCACATGGAGATTATCCCATTTATTATAGTTGAAAAATTTTTCTCAACACAAGCAGTTTTGAAAAGAAGTGAATATCACTTGGATCAACTGAACACAAGCTAAAATATTTGATAGATTATAAAGATTAACAATAGTTTAAAAGAAACTTGTATCAATAAGTTTTGTTCGATACCATGCAGGATTCTAATTTATGCCTTGATGTACCAGTAAACTCTCTATACAAAAATACAAAATAGACTCTAAATCTGTTAAAGAGAATTGCTATCCTGACCTTCCAGCAGCTGAGCAGCAAAGTCATCATCAGAATCCTCATCCACATCCACAAGTTTTGGTCTTTTTGCAGGGACTTCTTCTTCATTGTCAACAGATGTAGCCTTTTGTACGGTAGCTCTCTTTTCTCCTGGCATTTCAGTGTCACTGTCTCTATCTTCCCATGAATCAACAACTTGAAAGCTGGACTCCACATCATCATCACTATTATCTTTTGACGTTGGTTCGCTGATGTCCTTTTCTGAGGCATTTTCTAAAATTTTTTCTTCATTTTCCATTTCTATGTAAAAAGGATAAAGAGGTTAGTTAACATATGAAGGAATCAACACATTGGCAATTGAGCTTTCAAAAATTTTAAAGGACACTTAGTAAAGAGGGAACATTTTAAAGATTTCAGGTTTGAAGCTTCCCCGATCTGAAAGTTGTATTTTAAACAAACCAATTACTAGACATAATTTCAATTTTAACTGAGACAGTACACGTAGATTCTCCTTCAGGGTAAGCAGCCTTTCTCTCTCATTTGCCCAAAGAGCAAGGGATCAGGCAAGATGTCTGCCAACTAAATCATTTAAAGAGCAAACTAAGACTTGCCCAGGCCAAGCAACATTTTAGACCTGCTTGTCCCGAGTCCTGCTTTATAGCAAAATTACATTCAGTTTTTCAGATTCATATATAAATTACTTATGTACATTAACACAACACCACAAGCTAGAGGCTTTAAAAATGTGTCATGTTTAAATAAAGGTGGTTGTTCTTGTTGTAACTGTTATCGTCATCGCCATGGTGAAGTTCTTATTTTGAGAGAAAGGCATGAATGTACAAAATATTATGTACTGTGTTTAACTGTTTAAACATGAAGACAACACTGAAATCATCATCAGGTTTAAAATGAATAAAATATAAATTGCCTCACAGGATTTTCAGAGTGTTATCTTCATGTTAATAAAGATAATGTTCAATATTTGACCTACAACATAACTATTCATAATATTCTACAACTTACTGCAAAGAATAAAAAAAGTTACTGCATGTGCTAGGATTGCCAGAAACAGTCGGAGCTAAACATTTTCCATTTAACGAGGCACTAGAAAAAGAGACCCATTTCATTCCCAGGGTCAACTCTGGCAGACCTTATGTCTTGACAAAAATTATTCTATTGTGCATGACGTTTCACACACAAGTTACTGCCAGGGTTGTAACATTGTAAAGAAGAATCGATTGCTTTTCTTTTCCAGTTTTGACCACAGTCAATATTGTAAATCACACAGTCACTTAATAAACTACCACACAAACTGCAGCTATTTGAATTTCTAAATCACCTTTTGCCTCCTCATAGTCAGCTTTATCTTCTAGATCACCTTGGTCACATTTCTCCTCACCATCAAGACCAGATGGTTGTTCATCGTCTGCAGTTTGGGTATCAGGAGCAGCTGATAAAACTTGTTCAGGAGGATGCCACTGCACTTCATTTGTTTCCATATTCCAGTAGTAATAACAGTTTGTAGCTTCATCAAGGCACGCCTGCCATGGATACATGCCACCTGTATAATGAAGGTCAGTAAAATAATATGTTACACAAAATGACTCTGAACTCATGAACAAGTCAGCTGCTTGTCAGTGTTGAAAGGCTGATTGACAGTAGGCTGACGGTTGAGTTTAGTTGGCCAACACATTAGTAACACATTAGTAACTGTGGGATGCCTCGTATTGCCCGATCCGATGATCAATATGTTGTGATTCAAATCCTTGCCTTCTCACCAACTTTCCAGACAGCATATTGAGTCAAAAACCCCACAGTGTGGGCTGCACAATTTAGCAAATTGATAGAAAGCTTCTTACAATTTCGGGAAACATGTGTCTATACACTCATGGATTTCTTCTTTGGCAAATTGCATTTAAAACGTATCTGAAATCCTCAGATAAAGACCTAATAGCTTCATTGCCAATCTAAATACCTCTATTTGTTGAAGCCAACAAAAAATCAAGCCGCTTCATTAAGAAGCTGAGCCACAACCAGAAGCCAGCGTGTAGCTAAATGCCTGAATGAGATAACATGTCTGTAAAAGGATACCATTCATGAAAAAAGAGTACAAATAAATCTGACTGTATTATATAACAAAAAAATTGGGGACCGCATAGGGATCCAGAAAGCTCAGAGTTAGGATTCAATAAAAGTTAAAAAGTCTAATGAGGAAAAGGTGTTTGGGACATGACAAAAGTCAAATAAGGGTGATTCCCTCAAGAGCATCTTTCTTTGAAACTTTTATGCAACTGAAATGTGCACATCAAATTAGCAAAAAAACCTTAAGTTTCACACAGGACTCAATATGAAATATCTGTGTAGTGACAAATTCAACAAGATTAGTTAGAGTCACTGACACTAGACAAGACTTGTTACAAGTACCTTCATTTCCCTTGTAATCAGCATCCACACAAGTCTCGGAACCTTCTGCAACAGACATCACTGGGCGTTCATCGTCTGTGGTAGAGCTGACAGCATCTTCTGGTTGTCTGTTCACCATTCCATCATCCACAGTGCTAGTGGTGTCTGCATCCATAGATTCTATTTCCTAAAGGAACATTCATGATTTTTAACTTGAATCATATCTTTAAACCCGTGGGAACCCATCTAAAAGTGACTGAGGTGCTCATTGAAAATTTTGAAAAGAACCTCTAACTGTTTTGTGGGCATGGCTCAATTTATTTTTCACCCCTTAGAGGTACCAGTTGTACCAGTTGTAAAACAACACATTATCTCCAGTCATATTATTTTTGGCTCAATATCCTAAAATGCACAACAGTGAAAGTTCATGTTGTGAACCACTTTTTTATCCGCTTTTTTTACAATGAGAACCCTTGTCATTTTTATATGGAAGTCCCCCCCCCCCCATGTGCTATAACAAGAACAGGACAATAATAAGACAACTTGGCCTTGCTGCGTAACTATCAATTTTTGTTGATCATCAGTGATCATTGAATAGGCTAAAACAATAACAAGAATTAATGTTGAACATCTTAAAAACGTTCTTGGGTGACAAGTCTTACTTTAAAAAAGTCTGCCAATTTGGCATCAATTTCAGCATGCTGTCCAGTTGATGATGTGCTAGGAATAACAGACTCCTCTTCATTGTTTACTGTACCACTTTGATCATTATTGTTTAGGTTCCCTTCATCATCTGCAAGAAATATTATAATACATTGTATTAAAGAATATTATTGGCCCTTCTTACCTCATGCCTTCATTATTATCTAAAAGCACCTAGCAGTATAATTACTAGTTCTATCAAGACAATAACTAAAACCAGAGTAAATATTGTTGTGAAAAATGCTGTTGGGTATTTCAATCCTGGCTGAATCAAAATTTTCCAAAAGTCACATAGGGCTTTTTCCATGCACCTCTTCAATTAGACCAGGATTGTATTCTTGACTCATTACTAAAAAGAATTACAAATTTATTTTAATTCAATTCATCATGTCTCTTACCTTCATCATCACTGTGGTCAGCATATGATCCGAGTAAACCAATACCTATAGGATGATATTCAGTGATGGAGCAGTGGATAAGACATCACAACCATGGCTAAACTGTCACCTTACTAAGTGATTTTTCCAGAGGGTCTTGAAATTATTTTATTTACAAGAGCTACACTAATACACTACTGTAAAACAACACATATGACCAAATCAGTGACATGCACCTTTGAATAAGTCAAACACACAAATCAAATAAACTGGAATATCCCATGGTGTAACAAATCTTTTTATATTTGTACCTCCTGTTGGTATATTTAATTATGGTTGATTACTTATAACTGACTACACTGTACAATGATTACCTGTAATGCTGTTAGGATTGATTGTCCTTGTTGAACCACTTGACACAGGAGCTGGGTTTTAAAACAAACAATATATAAAATCTAAGAGATGAGTTTCTTAAGGAACATAACACTGCTAATAAGAGGAAAAGGTCCAAATGTGGCTCAATAAATTTTAACCTAAATAACACTCAAGCAAATTTCTGTAATGGTCACATGCATTGGGTTACTACGTCATATTGTTTGTGCATGAAGTCTAACAGTGTCCTTTCATATTTAAGTTTCTTGTATAGATGGTAGTTTGTGATATGCGTTAATGACTGCTCCTACTAATCTTTACTCTACTTTGACAAGTATTTGGGTTGGTAGGTATCTCCACTAATTCCATCAATGTCTGGTGGTCACTGCTCTTAGAGTCGCCATGGATAACCCCATAGCACATAGATGTAAGTCACATCTCTGTCATTGGTCATAATGAAGAAATTCTATTATGGAAATATCTGAAACATAGATACAGTCATTACATACACACATACTATTACTGGTTGTTTATATTAGAATTACAAAATATGCAAGCCGACATACCCTCCCCGACTTCTCTTCTTGATACTCGGTCTATTTGGAGAACAGTTCGTCTTCGGGAAGCTTGGGTCACAAGCTGTTTATCTTTGGCTCGCCGACCCATAACTTGGACCTTTTAGAGCTTCATTCTGTAATAAACATGAAGTAAGTTGAAATTTTTTCGAGCTAATTTCGAAAAATTTGTCACATGTGACTATTGAAGCTCATTCTGGTTGGTTCATGCAAAAATTGAATACAGCTGCTCTCATACATTAACATCCAGAGAATAAGGGCCCTGGAGGCACCGGGCAAATTAGCCGCTATAGGAGCCAGACATAGATTACAATAGACTGTTATCACTTAAGAACTAAAACAGAAGTAAATGCTTGAAAATCTGATACATTTTAAGACGTACAAGAAATCTACATAAAAAAATGCAATAAGATATATACTCTAAAGTATTTCAGAATAAAATTATCTACAAAATAAGAAAACCACCTTTTAAAACGGCAAACTGAAGCCCATTTTAAATGAACTCACCTTTCACATTGGGGAAAAACGCGTGAAATATCTCGCAAAAGGAGAAGGAAACATGGTCGACACAACAGGCTCACAATGTCAGTCAGCGGTAAAATAATCAATTAAGCTCTAGTGTCCAACTCCCCTCATGTTAGGTGCGGGCAGTGCGGGTAATGGCGGCGGTCGCATTCCTTTTTCGGACAGGTAAAACGGTTTTTTCCCGCTGATAAATTTCCGTTTTAGCCATTGTACATCTGTATGTTACTAATATCTTAACGGAAAAGAATTATGACGATTTTGTAACTTTTTGCGGAAGCTTTTACAAAGGAATTTGAGTCTTGAGCTTCCCTGGTAACTGGATTCAATGTTTACGTTTGTTTACACTGACTTCCTGGCTTTCTTGCATGGACGATTAATCGGAATAGGTAAACCGCGGAGAAAGCATTTCAGGAATGGAACCTTGTTCGAAGGTTTCCGTCACTCAGTTTGTCATTTCCACAATATCTAGACCGTGCGTGCTGCGATAACGTTTCGTTCAATTCTGCGATAATGTAATTAAGATTAATTAGCTCATGTTGACTTTGTTTGACTCTTTGAACTGTGATTATCAAAATCGCAGCTCTTAATGCTTCAAGAATGGTCAAATTTACGTTTTATCCAGTTTGTCATTGTTAACGAATATTGAAGTTAATTTGAAGTTGACGCCGCGCCGGCTTACTGCCATTGCTAGTGATTGTAGGTAAATGTAACAATGTGTTATAAAATATGTGTTTGTAATAACTAAGGTTCCTGGAATAGAGATACAAAGAACAACAGAAAATGATGGGATTGCACAACACTCATGAAAGTTTTATAATTCTCTAGTTTCATCGTTCTCATTTTCAGTTCTCATGCGATCCACAAAGACTCAAAGCCTGCCCAAGGTGTCACCTAGAAAGTCACCTGTCCGAAAATCCTCAAGCAACGGATCATTACGAACAGTCAGCCCTCTGAAACATCCTACCAAGCAAAGGGCCAACTCCTCAGCGGGGAATAAGTCTGACAGTGGTTTAGTTTCGTCCTTTAGAAAGCTCTCTATAACTCCAAACCCTCCTTTACCATCACGGTCTAAAAGCACATCTCCCAGGAAGTCAAAATCCAGCCATGTTCGAGCATTGAGCTCTTATGCTATAAATTCAGTAGAGGACATTGTAAACCTCATAAAGGAAGACAAATGCAAGAATATTATTGTCATGGCTGGTGCTGGAATCAGCACTCCTAGTGGCATACCAGACTTCAGGTAAATAATATACAAGCTCTGATTAGATAGCCTGTGCTATTATATTAAGCAGTCTCAACAGTTGGAATTCAATGTATGGTTAAGTTTGTCTGCAACATACACTCCCTGGGGGGTACTCCCTTACATGGGCTATATAGGTATGTGCGGCCCCAAAGGGTATGGTTTTTCAGCCGTTTTGGTCATAAATTGGGTATCAATTTTAGCCATTTTGCCACCATTTTGGTCATAAATAGGGTATCGATTTTTGTACGGTTTCGTTTTTTTTTAGAAGAAGCTACTTCTTCATCATGCCCTCCTTCTCCCATCCGCGCTTTGCCTTCCTCTAACCCGTTTAACGCCTGCTACGCGGGCTAAATAAAGACAGAAACGAAAGCCCTTCACAATTTTATGTTTACGGCAACTGTGTACTGAGGTCATAAATAGGGTATCAAATTTTTGGTCAGTAAATAAACAAGGTAGGAAAAATCACAGATTTTGGTCATAAATAGGGGAAGGGTTTTGGGAAGCAGGCCGCACACCCCTACCCAATTTTTCTAGGAGTACCCTCCCCTCCGGGAATACACTATGGTTAGAGTGGTAAGTGTGGTGTCCTTCTAGTGGACGGGCTAACAGTCATTTTGATACAAATTTGTTTTGATACGAATCAAAGTCAATTTGATACATATCTGATGTCCATTTGACATGAAATGAAGTCAGCTGGGACTGGGCATTTGTGTACCCCAGGTGATCCCAGGGCATTTCAAAGATGTGTTTTCGAAAGTGCCATGGAGGAATTCAACGGCAAAGATGAGGTGTTTGGGTGCTGATGATCCTTGGGGCAGGGAATTTGCCCTCTTCCTTTGTCCCCATCCCAGGGCTCTTAGACAGCTTATGTGTCCTTACCTCAGGGAATTTGCTCATTTTTTTTTAAAAAACTCCAAATGCCCAGAGGTTAGCCCAGGGAATGGGCACTGCTGGAATTGACTGATGCATTAGGACTAACTTCATTGTGAAATCCACCATGTGTATCATCAGAAAACTGACTTGACATGACAGGTCTGGTAACACATCTTAATTGTCAAAAGGTGGACGTCAAGAAGTAAATTGTCAACAGACCAACACTATATCCATATAACACAGAAAACAGCTGTTTACTTGCAATTTTAAAGCCAACCTCAGCATTTAATTCTCCCCATTTTGCATTCAGGACACCAGGAACTGGACTTTATGACAACCTACAACAGTACAAAATCCCAGAACCAACAGCTATCTTTGACTTGGACTTCTTTTGGTATGATCCAAGACCATTTTTCTGCCTGGCAAAGAGCTTGTATCCAGGAAATTACCAACCAAACTATGTGCACTATTTTGTAAAGCTTCTGCATGACAAAGGACTGCTGTTGAGAATGTACACACAAAATATTGATGGACTGGAAAGATGTAAGCTTGCTAAATTTCAACAGTTAGCTTTCTTTGGTGTCTCTATTATCATATTTTATGATAAGATTTTGTGTTTTAAAATAAAGATTGATTGATTGATTGATTGATTGATAAAACCAAGAAAACCTATATAGCTGAGTAATGACCAATCTTATATTAATTTTAATTTAATGTAATTTTAAATTTTAATTTTATTACTCCGGCTGGAGGCCAGGAGTTATAAAATGGGCTCAATTTCTTTGTCGACACAAATCTGCATTCTTGCGCAATCTTGTGACGTAATCCCAGAGGTCTTTGCTGGCGAGCTTTTCCATGTGAAGGGCTTGTGTCACTGAACTGCATCATCGTTCAAACTAAAATGGCCGGAGTGAACGCACAACATGCGTCTTGTTAAATTTTAATTTTAAATTTTTATTTTAAATTTTAATTTTATTAATATTAGTACTGAAAATGAATATACGAAAGATCATATGTTTGAATTGACGATCTTTCATATATTCATTTGCATTACTCGCCTTCTATGGCTATATTACAATCTCACAATGTGATCAGCTCCCAAATGGCTTGATAGCTTAGTCAGTAGAGCACTGCACCAGTATCGCAGCTCTAGGTCATGGGTTCGAATCCCATTCAGGCCTGAATTTTTTTCAGGCATTAATTCCACAACTGCTTTAGTTGTGTGCATAACTGCAATGATCAATCATGTCTTCTTTTATTAGTACCGTTAGTAATAGTATATCTTTATTGAAACCATTTGATGAGCAGGTTCAAGGATGTCAATGGAATGTTTTTATTCAATTAGTGGCTGAGGTCCCTGCAGGAAAGCTCGTGGAGGCTCATGGGACATTTTCAACAGCTTCATGTACAAGATGTCAGAAGAGCTATGATGGAGAACAGATAAAGGTATGATTTGTACAGAAAATAAGCACACATTAGCTACAAAAATTATTTGAATATGGTGTCAGTCTTTTAGCTTGGGTTTTCTGCAGTTACTCCTCATTAATATTGTTCATTTGAACAGGCCCTATAGTGCATTTTTCAAATCCTTGTGTAATTGTTGTTGTAGCTGTTGATTATTGCGTTGGTACTGATTTATAGGCACAATAATCTCCTTTGAATGTTGGAGGAACACTTAAATAACTCTCTTTTTCATTTGAAAGTGTATTTACATTCTACTTAGTGGTTAAGCCTCGTCTTTAGACCCACATGGAAACATTGTTATTAAAAATTGTTTAGGGGTTAACAGTGTTCCAGATAAGGGATGGGTCTCAGGTCAAAAACCTGACAAGGTCAGCTACATGACCTGGCAAATTAATAAAAAATTCATATTGATTTGGTGAGGACAGTGGGAATTGACCTGTTGGAGTTCCTTATTGACACAATGCATTGAAAAATTATCTTGAGCCTGGGTTAGAGCGTTGCACCCTAACTTTTTGCCCGTCATCTGACTCAGTGATTATGCAATGAATGCTCTTGTGAATAGTTTTGTCATGTTGTTATGTCATTTACGTACAAAAGTACAAAGAACTGGAATCTTTTTTTATGCACAGCAAACAATCATGGACGGTGACATTCCAAAATGCTCCAGCCCAAGATGCACAGTGAGTAACAATGTTATTAACTGGAAATTGAATAAAATTCAGTAATAATTCATCAGGTTAAAACAAAGGAAATCATGTCCATGACTGTGTTTGGATATCTGATCTTAGATATAGAGATTATTCCATGGAAAATGCACGCGTACGATTTTTATTCACGAGTTGAGTAGTATCAGAAAACGAACGAGTGAGCGCAGCGAACGAGTGAGTTTTCTG
>OMLO01001493.1_pt1 | contig 18048 bp, 17 predicted proteins | sample 1674811 | NCBI WGS metagenome assembly OMLO01 (sample SAMN06265003, study PRJEB25207) | coral metagenome | isolation source: Coral host | place: Mexico:La Bocana,Puerto Morelos, Mexico | collected 2008-11-13 | reverse complement strand
TACATAAACTTCATGTTTTGTTAAGTAGAAGTGCCTTTTACGTTACCTTAAGGTATCGATCCTGAAAATAATTGCTCTCCAACGATGCCGTGTACTTTACTCGCCTGGGTCGTTTTCTCAACCACGCAGGCACAAACAAACAATCGAGAAAAACTAGTCTACTTTGTTTTGTTTGTTCCGACGGGCATAATTTCAAATATTGGAACGACAAGGCTATTGGAAAATTAGGATAAGCGATTATTCAGGTCGCATTTTTTTTGCTTAAAATATAGCCGAAGGAAGGCATATTTGAATGATAGTCGGGACTGAAATTATTAGTGAAAGGAATTGGAATTTGATCTAATTCAGCAAATTTTGATTCCTGTGGAAAATAAATTTTACAGTTAAATAAAAAATACATTTACGAGCTAAAATCGCGAGGAAGTCCTACCTGGCTGAGGCCCAACGTATGCCACACTCGCCGTCCAAACTCCTCCATAGGTGAAGCCTTGTAGCGCTTCTAGGGGCAAAACCCACCACGGCTCCTGAAGATAAGAGTACAGCAAAAATCTCAACCCATAGCAACCTAGTCCTGTGTAAAGGACGGCATCGTGGCCAATCTTCTGGACAAAGTAGGTCGCCATGAAAAACATTACCACCTCGGAAAGGCAATTCACGGCAACAATAAGAGTGAAGAGAATAGGGGTCCCGCCAATGTCTTGAAGAAACCAAAACAGGAACGAAAGCTGAAGGCTGTGAGAGAAGCCAAGAAACAGCAGCGTGAAGATGAATGCTCCGTTCTTGAGGTTGCAAAAGATCTTCAGTCCTTTCCAGAACTCGTTCTCCGCGTTCACAGCTTCGTGTTTCGGTGGCACTGAAGGGAATTTGAAGAAGAACGAGACGAAGAAGTCGAAGATCATGGAGCCGGCAAACACGTAGAAACACGGCACATAGTTGATGCTGTCTTCAAATGGGCACGAGTTGAAAGCTGTGACTACTGCCCCGGACAACAGTGAGCCAATTCCCCAGCCAATAGACCCAAAAAGTCTTTGCCGGCCATATTGGTGCTCCCGCCCACTCAAGATGCCAAGAGTACCACTGTCCGTCAACATTGGAGCTGGAGCAGCGATAAATTCGCCAAGAAACACAATGACGAGCAAAGTCACGAAAATCGTTTGGTTGTCCTTCACGCGGAAATCATTTTTCATGTTTGGATTTTTGCGTTTTTTGTTTTTTGTTAATATTTTAGTTTTCGCTTTACTGGATTCTCGTGGCTTATCTTCATGTCTTGGCCCGGTCCCTAGATCTTCGATCCTTCTATCTTGAGCGGAAACATCCCCGTCCAGGTTGAAATTCTGCCCTGTGTCCTCCCCGAAATCTTCATCATAGTTATATTTTGTATTTCCTTGTAATTTTCCTGCCGCACTCGAGTTTCGAGAAAATGTGTTTTCGTCAGTCTCAACATGTATAATATTTGCTTTTCCTTGTCTTTGTTCGCTCGTGAGGGAAGATCCGTCTTGCAAATGCGTTTTAATAGCTGGAAAACCGCTTTGTCGCGAAGAGCGGTCGGAAGCCTGCCCTGCGACAAGTTTTACCCTGGCATGGCTGAAGTTCGTCCCATTCATCTCGGGATAGCACGGAAGATGAAACGGTGAAACTACGCTCTGCGAGAAGTGTGCCACAGTTGTTCCTAAAATGGAGACGAGGAGAATAAGCTTGGGTTTATTGCAGATATCTGTCACCATTCCCCAGAGCGGAGAGCATAACATCTTGACAAATGGGCGAATCCCCAGCAGAATCCCAGACTGGCGAGCGGTAAGCCAAAGCTGCTTGTAGAACACACCAAGATACGGTAAGAAAGCGCCGGTTGCCATGAAGAAGAAGAAGAAAGACAACTTGGGGACGACTAGGTCCTTGTCAACTGTGTCTAAAATCTTTTTAGCTGTAGTAATTGTTTCATGCCCGAATTTCTGACATTGCTTCGACGAATCATCCTCTGTAGAATTCGACGGTTGGTTCTCCATTTCAAGTCACAAGCAGAAACGTCGACACAGTTTCGAAACTAACGCCGGCTTTCGAACCTTAAGGTTACGTCCACAAATATCAATATCATTTTCTCCTTGATTCAGGGAAATCACAGTGAGAGTTCTCCGGCTATGAATGAGATCATGATCTCGAAAGTTTCAGCAGGAGACGCTGATTCGAACCGACTTGACCAAGTCCTTAGCGCAAAGCAACAACTTAAGAGATGAAAGCTACGGCCAGAGTGGCTTGGTGTGCGAATCATATAATTTGAAGCACTTTAAACCACCTTGGTCGCAATGTAAACAGCTGAGAGAAACTGTTTATAAGCTGCGAAACGTAATTTACATTTACAAATTTAAGGTTAGTCTGAAAACAATGGAAAGTGGGAGTTGTCAATACAGGAGAGTGACAATGATCTTTTTCATAAAAGCTTCATCAAATAACCGCTTCGCGGTTTTCATTGGCACTGCGTTTCAAGGCAAAACACGTTCAAAAGATACTGGATCAACAATTTATCTTTGGCGATGAATAAACATTGCTATTGTTATGTTTTACTTGAGCTGTAAGGGAAAATCGAATTAAATCAAAACAGTGTTTTTTTCAATGCCTTCACGCTGACCGGCGATATGATTTTGGTACAAAGTGAATCTAGCCAAAAAAATGGCCATTTACATGCATTATGCAAATGTGACTTTTTTATCGCAAGAATTTATTTACACTGCCATTGCCAAACGTTATCAATACTATTTCTCAAACGCTATTGCGTGTCTTCATTTGATTTTATTAGAGACTAACTTCCGTCGCGTTATATTAAAAGTACTGGGCAGTTGGCTGGCATCGGTGAAGCGAAAAAATCCTAGAAAATAGAAGAAATGGAACAGAGAGTAGTAGCTTAAGAGCTTAAGACAAGCCCCCACGCCGTTGTTTTTGCAGCTGGGAAACTGAATTTAAATGATAAACGCTGCCGCACCTATTTTTAAATATTTAAAGCTTTTTTCGATTTAAAAAACCACAATTTTTAGTAAGTTCCGATCTGGGAATACCTATGATTAAAATATCTTTGATGGTATTTTAAAACTCATCGTAGTAATTTCTGAAAATCTGGTATTGATTGAAAAGCAGTAACTAGGCAACCCTCAGTTATCTAAAAGCAAGCGACAAGTAAATGGAAACAGATTTTTTTTCCAATAATGGAAGCTGGTATGGATTTGTCTTAGTTATTTTTTCAGTTGCGAAGAATGTTTTTTGTATGTATTTCATCCACAATCGGTTTATTACAATAGCCGTTGATTCAGTAACGGTGACAAATAATTGTGTTTAAACGCCCACATAAAAGTTTGCCGATCGTTTCATCGGAAGACATACAAACGCTGAATCTTTTTTTTTTTGCGACAGAAAAGAAATAAGATAAAATATAGCTGATATTTGAATGAAAGATCCCTTAAAATTCCACAGAGAAAGTTGAAGAATAAGTGTATTTTTAGATCGATCGTCTTTCAGTAACCTCAAGCGACCTCATTTGTTCCATTATGCAATGTTGGATCCTTTTTCGGTCCTTGAAATTGAAAGATTTCACTCTGATTATATACTTGTACCACTTCAGAATGGAACGTGACCTAGCAAAATCAAGCCTCTAGAAAAACATTTTTTTTTATTGTGGTTGGTTACAATGAATTTCAGGAAAAAAAATGATCCCGACTTTTGCATATGAATGTGGACATTGTAAATGATAAAGGGACGAATGCAAGCAATCAAAAATACTAAAAACACCCCTTTGGTGACAACAACAAGACCTGCAATTGGTTTTTTAGTAAACAAAGCTCCCCATTGCGTTTCGTGGCTAGGAGTCTTCTTCATGTTTTACAGCCTTTTACTAAATATGTGATGATCAAGAATGGAGCCACAAACTCTATTTTAAAACAACACAAATAATTAAGTTCCTGTTTGATACAAAAAATATCATTATTTTTCTAGATCTAAATTGAAATGCCTTGCAGACGAATTGATTTACGATCGTTAAATTTTAAAATAAGTCATAACATTGAGGTGGCTAATTTTGCCGATATCTGAGAGCTGAAAAACCGACTAATTATTCTATTTATTGCTTTTCCACCCCTTATTTTGCTGTAATGTCGTCTAGGTTCTGTTTCATTACGATTTCAAATGAAGTTCACAAAAATTTATCTGCTGCAATAACGTCTATATACAGAACGCTTGAACTAGTCCAGATTTCACGAGAAAAAGGGGAGAGAATTTATTTAATGCCACACTTTGGCCTCGTCTGGCAGGTTCCACATCTTCTCAAGTCCAGTAAGTCTACTGTACAAACAGATGCAGGTGAAAGCTCGCAAAATAAAACAAAAGCGCCTTCTTTGCATCAGCTTATGCGCCAGGTTATTGTTTTATAATTTTGTAATAAATAAACTGTCAAGCTTTCAAATGAAAGTGTTGCATGAGAAAAGCGGAATCAAGGTGACCAAACAGAATTGGAACTACGCAAAAATAAATCACACTGATATGCCGAAATGAAATAATGGGCCAATGTTACCAATAAGTTTTCCATTAAAAAGATATATCAAATTAAGAAAAAACGCGATAAGATATAAACGGGGTAAGCTATATATGTGTGCAATTTTTGGATAAATAAGAAGTTACTTGAATTCAACAATTCAACAATTCAGCAATTTAGACGAGAAGTTTTCGTCCTTCAAGTGCTGCTCCATGAACAAGACAAACTGTAGGGATTTTTGTCTCGATAAAAGCGCCTGTAAAGTCTACAATTGTTTAACTAATTCTAAAATTTTCCGCTCAAGGAAAAAAGAAAATTACCGGTTGTTTTCAAATTCTCTTACAAATTAAACATAAATGGATCAATCACTTTTATTGGACGCGTGGATAAGCCAATTGCTCGTGGACACCATTTCATATCGTTCAAGTCACAACTTCCCAAGTAAGCTCTCTTACAAGGGCTATTTCATTAAAATACTCTTATTTAAAAAAAAACTCTCAATTCGAACTAAAAACACCTATCATTCAAAGAACGCGCACCATTCATAAAATGAGGGCGCTCTTAAAGCCATGTGGTTTACCGAAATATTTCTTTTTGAAAAGCTGAAAACCACTAAATTGCGATTCAACTTTAAAGTCTTTAAAATTATTACCACCTCTCAGGAGCACCGACCGATAGTTTTCAAAATCTATACGAGCCGACTTACTTATGTAATCCAAATTGTTAAATTGCGCTTCAAAGATTCAAACCAGAACAGAGGTTTAGGATTGACAATCTCGTAGCGTGCGTTCGATGGCCTGACCTTATTCCGGAATATGAAGAAATGAAATGACCTCAAGAATCCGTTCGACTGAGTCGTTATTCCATAGAACACATGTAATGTTCAGGCATTCTGTTGTAGCGAAAGTATACTCGGAATTATAAACTCGTGCACTTTTCGTTGTGTCTTCGACGCTGAAAACAGTGTACGGGCATGTCCATACTCCAGGAATCAGAAAGAGTTCCAATGAAATATTTTCCCTTTCCTTTTTTTGTCATTGTATAAGAAAAGGAAGGTGTTGTTTCCAAAAGTTAACCCGAACAACGCTTAAGACTTCCCGGTTTGGGTTATTTAATTTGCCAAGAAGAATAATTGTTCATATTGACATGTGGCATGACATTACATGTGGTCAGAATGGCTGTTTTCGAAAATTCCAGAAGATGTTCTTATATTCGAGATTGATCACTGAAACGCGCCCGTTCAAAATCCTGGTACAGAGCCCTGTCGCATTCAAAGATTTGCGCGACACGACGGTCATAAGCAAATATTGCGCTAATATTGGTGCCAATAGGTAGAGTGACAACTGGGTCACCGTGCTAACATATGAGTAGCAGTGAAGACGAATAGTTTCTCTGAACGCAGACACTACTGTGTGCTTACCATTGACACACTTCTTTTCATCGCAAATAACGCAAATGTGTGCATCGCGCACTTATTTTTAATCGTGAAAAGATCTCTTTCGATGCGCATTCGGTGAGTGATGAAAACTCTAAATAAGCTAACAACATCTGGTCAACGAGATTTTGTTACAACCAGCTAGACGTGCTACCTCTGTCCCTTTCATTTCGACTGTGTAATCTCAAAGACCCTTGAATTGAGATGATAAAATTTGTAGATGTTTTTAGTCACTTATTGCACTCACTGTTAAGTGAAAGGGGGTTCAGTAATCATATTCAGACGGCGCTTTTTATAGTCGTGTGGGACCAGGATGGGCGATTTATGCTAGGAGAATTATACTTGGATAATTTATACCACGTCGAAAATATTTGCCGAGGTCCGTGACCTGGGACGACATACGACCTGGAAATGTGACCATTATCTACATACAGCCACCATCTTCGATTTTATTGTATTTTCTTTAATTTGCGAGGAAGCTCCCCCTGCCCGTGCCTGTGTTGTGAAGGTTTAGAACGGAAACCGCATGCTATCGCTGGTTGTTTATAGAGATTAAATTTGAAAACTCTTTGCACAGCTAAATAAAATGTTAATCATGGGAAGAGAATGAAGAAAAAGTTGCAAATACATTTACAAATATTTAATGGTTTCATTAAATACTTTAATGTAAAATATTAATAACAATAATAATAATAATATTTACAACTTGTACTTGAAACCTGTAAACATATATGAAAACTGATCACTCCTCATTCAAATAACTTAAAAACAGTCACCTCCTCAACTGGAATTCTGAGACATTTTGCGTCTCTTATAAGAAAATAGCCGCTCAAGAAAAATAAAACTAACCATCAATAAAAAGGAAATATTTTTTTCAAAAGAAATGAATCCTTGTACTGTTCTTATAACTTACAATTTCATCATACACAGCTTTTCCTGCAAAGATCTGAGATGAAATTGTTTACCATGAAAGAAAAAACACAAACAGCTTCACGTATGCTACCGACTCGCAATGCGCTCATGTACTCGATATTTCGAGAGCTTAACAAAACCTTGCTTGCCAGCGTAAAGACTTCTCGTATCATAAAAAAATCTTAAGGTATTCTTTTTTTTTCTTTATTAAAGGCAGGATACTTTTATGAGTTCGGCAGTTTATTCGGGAGGAAATTTTTAATTCAAGAACCGTTAAGAAAGATTTTTAAAAACAAAGATCTCCACAGTTCTCGACAAATTTGCCTCATTTTTTATTAATCAGCACTTGTCTGAATCTTGCGGTGGTTCGGCTCTGGTTTCATTGCTGTATTTGCATTGGTATTGCACCAAAGCCATCAATAATAACCCGACCCTAACAAAATAAAATAAGAAAAAAATATCAAACAATATTCAGGTAACGTGGACTTGTATGACATGTCCGTTGATATCGTGACAGGGTTCCGAGAATCAAGTCTCGGTGCTCCTCACAGTTGTAATACGTCGCTAGGCGTGTTACAAAAATACCATTTTCCTCAGTATAGCATTATAATTTTAGTGCAATTTATTTTAAACATATGTATATAAGCAGACAAACGGACATTGTAGCATAACGTTGGCCAGAGTTGCGAAGTGATGATAACGGTGATGATGATCGTGATGAAAACTATGACAATGTCGTTGACAACCAAACTAACACCTTCAGTATACTTAATACAGCTCTCAAGCCATTTCTTATGTGTGTGTTTCAAAACATTCAAACCTACATGACATACACCGAAGAAGGTAAACAACGTTTCCGAAGAATACACATTTATGACTGACAATGCAACAATTCACAATGTAACAGATGGAACATGTACCTAACAAAGATGGCGTGACTTAGTCACTCATGTACCTCGCCCATTTTGGTTTTTGCGTATTCTATCCTTATGCCTCCCTTTTCAGCCGAGGACTGCAAGTTCCGGCTACAAATATAAAGAAAATTCTTGTCAAATGAACTATCACTGAAATATTCTTTGTGACTAAGTTATTCGGTACACTCGATGGCCAATTAGAATGGGCTTTAGGTCTTGCTTAACTGTACGACTACTACTACTAACAACAACAACAACAACAATAATAATAATAATAATAATAATAATAATAATAATAATAAAAGCACACATTCTGAGGAGGATGTTATCAAGCTAAAAACTGGCTATCCCCTAGTGCCCCAGGACCATGGTTTGGTCTCGGCCCTAGGGACTCTAAGCAAACATTACGTGAGGACAATAATAATAATAATATACAAATTAACAGGATTAGATAATCACTTAAACAAAGGAGATTCATGTCAAGAAAATGTAATTTCTAAAGATTGAAGTAAGCATTAGTCAGAAATTATTATTTTGACGCCCTGATGAAGAGGCTCGCTGGGTGTCAAACACATTTAGGGACTATTTAGGCATTAGGTGGGGGATCTAGGTATATCGAGGTTAATCATTGTCCGTGCTCGTCTATTTATCATTAAGCTTTTGTTATAGCAGCTTGTATGAAAAATAGCTGTTATTGTAGTCGAGTCTGCGGTCAAATATTCTTTTGTTTAGAAATGCAGAAAAACGAGGCGAAAGGATCAATTCAAAGCAAAATTGACCCTTTCGCCTCGTTTGTGTGCAATACCACTGATAACTGTGATAACAGCTATGTAAAATGAAATACATATTTTTTTGCCAAAATTAAATTGTGTTTTTTTAGTGGTGTTTTCGTATCTAGAATCAACAGTTGTAATCTGCAAAGTTACAAATAATGTTGTAAAACAGAATACATCTGTATCAGTTGACTGACTAACGCATCCTCAATAAACTATTCACATTGATATCTCGTGTAAGTGTAGCCAGAATTATGCTTTGTGGCCATGTCATCCTATACACTCACAAGTCAGTGTGGACTTGGTTATATGTCTTTACATTCTATTCGACTATGATAATCACTTACTAAAGCAACGAGCTGTTTTTACTCACCCTCGAAGAGCGTGCATTGCGTTAGTCGCCGTAAAAACATCCTGTACCAAAGGAAACAAAACCAAATATAAAAACTCTCGAGGCCAACTTAATTATATACGTTAATAAAACAATTGCTAAAATTGATTAACCAATTGGCCTACAAAATTACTGGAAAAGTACGACAGTCGTTTCTCTCATCCCTTATGACATTCTGAGTGTCCAAATCAAGGTAATTGTGTTTTGGACTGCTTTGATAAGTCAAGAAGTACTCTGTCAGTATAACCTATCCCCAACAATTCATTGTGCTTGACCTATTTTTGAAGTTCCGTCTAAAGCGGAACCTTGTCTCCAGCTCATTTCATTATCCCGGCATCCTTAGCAGGAGAGTGATACAAATAAGCTCAGTAACACGTTACATATACTGAGTAACAATAACGAAGCAACTTAGTACCAGATACTCCACGAAACAAACGGGACTGCTTCCTTTACTATGCATTTTTAGACGCCGAAATCCTGGTAAGCTGCAAAAAAAAAAAAGAAAAGTTCTTAAACTACTTTTAACCATGAAGCTTAAACAATTTTTCTGCGTTATTATTTTTTTAGAAAGTCCCTAGATTTCTCGGGTGATTTTAAGTCCACGGACAGAACAAGAGAAATTTCGTCTTTGATAAGTCCGGGTCTAAGAAAACAACCCTAGCAACAATCTTGGGAGTGAATAAGGTCCTGAAGGAGTGCTTTCAAATGTACAAACGCGTCAGATTTCAGACTAACTCGGTATAATTATGAGAACCAACTATTGATGAGATATGACTGGGCTACGTATAGTCTGTCTACAGATGTTTTAATTTATTGTGGCCACCCCCTTGCGTTCGGCAAATCCCCCGCGGTACTTTTTCTTGAACTCAAGACCTACGATACACGACCTTGGACAATCACGTGACTTACTCTGCAAATAGTTCCCTCAGTTCTTGCTCCGAGCTTCCTTTTCCAAGGTTGGCTACGAACAGCGTCGTGCACGGCGGGTTTCCCAGGCTCGCCATGTGGTGAAGCGCTGTCGGTGACGCTAAAGCAGGAATGATAGGATGATGATGTTGAGGGAAAGCCTGCAAAGAAGGAATTATAGAAAGATAATTAGCAAGCTCACTATTGGGAGTAAACGCAATGATTATAGAATCCAGTCTCTTGATAGATCTCTCTTATGCACTTCATTTAACGTCGCTAACGTGATCACCATGTCGAATATTTCTACACTTGGAACGATTTTGGAATGTAGGCGTTGGATGGAACAAGTTCACAATCTCGAAATTCGCATTCTAAGTACGTATTCCACAAACTAGTGGTTGGTGAGTAGGTTCTATAATGAATAATCTGATTCTGGTTTTTTTTTGGTAGTTTCAATAGCAAAACATAGGCCTTGTGTACAATATGCTGGAGAAATCTAGAAACGCAACAATCACCGGCCATTTTGGATTACATCATTGATGTTTTCGTTTTCGAAAAAATTCCGTTTTCAATTCAAAATGTTTCTTGTATATCCTAAATCACAAAGCCGGTGGTTTTAAATTAAACTTACTTGCAGCTGTAAAATGCTTGTAGGATGATGGTTGAACGTGTGTTGAGCTGTTGCTGCTGCAGTCATGATGTCATTAAATATGGGGCTGTTAGTGAAGACAAAAACACAAACTTGATATTTTGTCAGAACCCAAAAGTTATGATCATGTCTAATTATAGCGAATCCCACCATAGAAGTTGTTGTGCTCAACGTGAACACAAGGGCTAAAATAGGAAGCTTTGCTTGATCTGTTCACATTTTTTGTGTGAGCTGCACTTAACATGTCGAGACCACTCGGGTATACACTAAGGTCAACACCACACTCGTTTACCATTTGCAGTGTTAACCAGGTTTAAAAAAGTTTCTGGTGACCTTTTGTCTTTTGAAAATGGTGGACCTCGGGACTTAAAGAGTGACAGCTGCATATCCTTCCTGTGAATGTATAATTTTATATTTCCCGTGTGAGAGTAAAATTTTACTTACGCAGGGTAAGCTAAGTTTGGTTCCGGCGTCGGCAAAAATCCAGCTGCAGCGAGGTCTGTATGAACTAATTAAAAAAAAAAACATTAATATAATGTATCAAAAATGTCATCTTCCTTTTGAACCCCATTTTTAAAATTACATTACATTCTATTTCTATCACCAACAAAAAAGTCGATTCACCTACATAGCAATCTGAAAGAACAAAACGCAACTGTCCAAGTTATTTTAGGAGACTATCCAAAATTTATCAACCTCAGTTAGCTTTACTCGTGCAGGACATTTTTTCAATTTAGCTTGACATCACCGCGCCTTTTCCAATAGTAACGTTTGAGTGCACTTTTTGAAGCAGTCTTTTCAGCGTTCCCTTTCAAACTTTCAAACTTCGACTAATGTTTATGTTTTTAAATCCGGCGACAGACTCTAAAATTATAGAACTTCGCCAATTAACGAGGTCACGCTTAAAATACGAACACATGAAAAGTGGGAAAAGGGAAAAGCTTAAAATTTGAATACCTAATAACATCATGGAATAGTTTATAAGAAAACAACCTTTGAACCTCGCTAGATACATAACATTCTAAGTACTTACTGAGCTGGGGCTCCCGGGGATAAAATGCTGGAGCAGAGGTCAATACGGCTTGCTTATTCACCGGCTTGGATACTTTTGTATTGGAACGAGCGAACTCCAAACGAAGCGTCTGAGAGACATCTGGATCGAATAGCACACCCTGGAGGAAAGACAAAGAAACCCATTTTACATAGTTATATCGCGTATAGATTAAATATTAATAAATGAATATCACGATGAGAAAAGATTTCAAAACTTTCTGTTTAGCGTGTAAAGTAATTTAAAGTAAATCAAACTGCATTAACGAAGTGTGTTCTCGATAACAATAACATCAAAATCAACTACCAATACTGAAACGTTACCAAAACTGAGATTTAAAATTGAGATTGAATTTTTGACATAGGAAATCGAAACGGAGAAGCTATCAGACTAAGGAATTCTGAGGTTTATGGAGGTTTTGATCTGTACTGGGATCCTTTCTAATGTGTAAATGTCAAAGTTACCAAGTCAGGTCATTTTCGCACCTGTAAGGAAGCTTTAGCTTCTTCTGCTTCTTCTCTGCTTTCAAATGTGACAAACGCTACAGGCTGAAATGAAAAAAAAAACAACTTGGATTTGTTTGTCTGTGGAGGAACCATCTTAGTAAAAAATAATAATACCACATTTACCATTTAAACACAACCGCCCAAAGTGCAACGATATTAAGGGGTATTTAAGGTCATGTTTACAACAGTTTGCTACTGAACAAAATTTTAAAGTATGGAATGGCCGTATACCTTGCCGTATGTTATTTTAAATGTGATCATTATGATAATCACGATGACACTGATAATTCTAATGATCGATTTGATCATTGATCGATGTGATCATTGTGATAATCACGATGACACTGATAATTCTAATGATCGATTTTGACGGCATTGTTTTGGTAATGAGCAAAATGGCTGGCGCTGATGTTAAATTTCTCATTTCTTGAATTTTTTAACCGTTGTGTCCCCAAAAATTACTTTTTCAATCATAAAATCCAGGAAACGTTATAATTCTGCACTTGCGTTAATTCTTTTATGTTTTGATCAACCAGGTGAGTCAGTTATCACCAAGTACTTTTGATGATGTTGGAAGTGATGGTGATAATGATGATGACAGCGGTAGTGGTCGATTAGAACTGAAGGTGGGGTTAGCAGCGGTGATAAGGATGATGACAACAATTGAAGTGGTGGTTATGATGTCGTCGAAGATGACAATGATCATACTTCCATTAATGCAGCAGTAGATGACGACACGTGACGATAACCATGGCAATTTAAGTTTATATTATGTAAACTCGTCATGGAGTGGAAAACTATTTTTAAAAGCAATGACTACAATACTTACCGAAGGCTTGCCCTGTTTCAAGGAGATAAGAACAGAAAAATGGTGTCAGAATAAATGCAGTTTAAATATATTGTTACAGGGATCGGAAATCTCCTGTTACGGAAAATGTCAGTAGTGGACAAAAATCGGCGTATTTTGGATGTTACGAAAGGAGTAACAGAAAAATCGAATGGAAACAATTTTCCATTCATACTCCACATATAATCTATTCACACTTGACTGAATTTGCTTGCAGGAAAAAAAAACCCGCAGGCAGCAGGAAACCAATTCAACTATGAAGAACGAATAATTCCATCGAAAATCATTTCAGTTCCACGCAATAGGTTATGTAACGCGATCTTCGTTTGGCACGCTTCGGAAAAGAACAAAAAGAGAAGGTTCCTCTTTGGTTTAGTACAGAGGTCCAAAACCTTCGTTGAACTTTTTTCGTGTGAGATGTCCTCTAGTGTATTTTCCTGTTCACAGCTTGATTCCAATTGTTTCGTTAAAGCACTTCTAAAAACAGCAACATTCACACCGTGCTTTCTTCGCTTTTCTTTAGATCGATTAACGTTGTTAATTACCTCCCGGTTGAACACATTTACAGTCTTAACAAGATTGTACGGTGTAAAGAGATTCAACAAAATATATCTTACTAAGAAAAGCAACTAAAATGAGAATTTGGCAATCAAAAAGAGAAAGCAGTTATTTTTTTTCTTTTAAAGCGCATAGAAACGATCATGGGTTACGAAAAACATATAACTATATTTTTCGTTCGTGTTTAAAAATACACCTCCATATTTTTTTCCGAGTCTCAAAGAGTAAAAAAATCGTAGTGAAATATCGCATTTATCTACTGGAGTCGGAGTTAATTTAAGTTCATAATGCTACAGATTTATTATTCAACAGGATATAACTGAACACAAAGTCAACTGATAATTACTTTTTCCTCCCTGCTAAGAAATTATTCTTACCTGTTTATCCGTAAGCTTTAGCAATGATCCTTCGTAACCCTGAAACAATCGAAACGAAACAACTGTAAAATATTTCACATTCAGCTAAAATACCTGGGTTTTCAATGTGTAATTATCTCGCGGGAGATCTTGCGCTGGGTCACAACAGCTTGACTAGCAAAACTTAATTTCGCTTGACAACGTGAAAATACTAAACAACAACAATGATGGTCTAATCCACAATAAATATCTCCCAAACATAACAAGTCGCCGTTAACTCAAGTCTTACATATTAAAAAAAAATCGGAACGATTTTGATGTTATGGACTCTATCATGAAAGCTAGTGAAAGGATCTTATATTGGACTGTATCATTCAAGAGCTTAATATTGGTTAGATGAAGATGTATGCAATGTCATGTTTTGTTTTTATGCAAAGAAGGCAAGAAAATCAATTGAGGAGAGAGTTGACTGATATTTTCCAAATATGTCTTTCTGTTGTCGTTTGGAGAACGGAACGCACATCGGAACTTACTGAAACAAATAGATATCTTCAACTCAGTATAAAATACACTCAGGATGGTCCTTGAACTCGAAAAAGAACATAAAGCTGCCGCAAAAGCGTCAAAATTATGGAAATGCAAATAAGCCCAAATCATTAAGTTATCGGCTAGAATATTCGACTGTACTCCACTGTTATATCCAGAACTTGAATATCACGAAAGTGCCGAGTATAGTGCAGAATAAAACATAATGATAGGTTTTGAAGTAAAAGATCGATGACTGAAAAAAGATTTTTTTTGCCAGAGATCAGTTTAAACGTATTGTACTGTAACCAGTGTGAGGTGAATTTGCCTCTATTTATTTTGCAAATCATGTCCTGTACAATTAATTCTTTTCAACTGTTGACAAATAGAAGCATTTGGGTTGAAGTGAATATGGAATATTTATGGCTTGCTTTACGCTATTCAAATCTCAACGGTTTTCAAGTAACTACTTGGATTTTAAGCCAGGCTAGGTGTAAACATTAGTCCAAGGGACACCCATTATAGCGCTCACTAAGGCACTGAAATATAATTTTGCTTTCAAAGCGACTACCTATCACAGATGTATCGCAAATCCGGCTTGTCTCATAATAGTCTTCAATGCAAATATGCGCTAACCACACGTCGCTTTCAAAACTCTGTCTATTCATTTTGAACACCTAATTAGCTTCTCTTGTCCCTAATTGCTCCTGGACTCATAAGCGTAGAGAAGTGATAATTACGTCCTCGTTTCATTAAACTACGCAAAATTTGCAACCGTTTTCACTTTATAACCCCGGAAAGTCTTGAAATAAGACATCGTCCGCTTTGCTTTACGGTTGTTTGTCAAATTTCAACCGTGTACATTCCTGTAAATAATAAAGAAGAGCTCATAAGCCGCTTCTTTGTTTTGTTGTTTGCATATACGATGAGTTATCTTAACACAGTAAATCGCTTTCGTTTTTATAATGGCGGCACAAGGCGCATTGCAAATATTTGCAAAATCTGGGTGTCAGACTTTGAAGGAGAACCAAAGTTGAACAACCTTTTTAATATACTCAACTCTTGCCAAATCAAGAGGGCTCCAGATCTTACAAAACAGTACATTGTTATTATTCAGAGAAAAGCTCCTCGAAGGGAAACGAACGCTTTTCAATATTCATTTGTTTTCTTCGAAATGTAGTTGAACTCCGCGACCTTGACCAAGTCGATTTCAAAACTTTAACAAACTCATTTAGATAGTTAACGATAACATAAGTTTACTTAGAGGCGCGAAGACCTCCCTGATTCGCTCGGAGAGGTCTTTGGGCCTGTAGAATCCAATTTAAGTTTAATGCCTTGTTTTTCGGCATTTTCAGCCGAGTGGCGTAACGATGTTGAGAATGTTCGCGACAAAACACTCGAAGCGAAGAAAGCGCAGCCTACCTTGAAGCCTCTGAAAAGGAGGTAGATTTCACGAGGTTTAACATCTATGGGTAAACCGCTCACAAACAGGGTCCGAACCTAGGAGAGAAAACAGCAGAATGTTACAGACGCTTGGGTGTGTGTACACTCTGCTACATCCATCTGCGCTAAATCTCGCGGCATAAGTGCTCCAAACCTCGTCATCAGAAGTCGATTTTGCGTCCATGGCCCTAGTTGCACCTCACTAGTGCTGTGCGCAAGATTCACTCGGCTCAGTGACAGTGTTAGTGCTTTAGGTGCAGAGGTGCTTGTAACGTGCAGTGTAACAACATGAAAAGCATTACAACCTTCTACAATATTAAAATGGCCTCTGCTATTTCCCGCAGCTGCATGGTACAACCAACAGGTAACTCTGCATGACGTAACAATTTTCTTTCCCCCGTGACATTCCATTGCTAGTTCCACATGAAAGGAATCCCACTGAGACGCTTTAGTTGTCATGACAACAATTATATTTGCGCAGGAAAACATTGTTTTAACTTTATTTGGTGTAAATTGGTTTTTAGTCACTTGTGCGCCAAAGGAAACTGGAGAAACTGGGTCGAGTTAACACCGTCGAGGAAAGCTTGGGAGAGCATGCGAACGAGGCCACAAGCTGGTTGTTACAGCAACAAACACAATTTGCAAGCAAGTGAGGGCGAAGATCTTTCAGAGTATTTTCAAGCATTTTCGATATCTGTATTGCACTTTTGCGGTGCGAAAAGTAGTCATAGGATTTCCTGTACTGTATTTCATTTATCTGAGCTATTTCGTTGTAGAATTATGGTGAGTATTGGTACTTTTGTCTTCTGTTATTCTGCAGCGAACTTAAGATTATGTCGATTTTTAGCTTTGATAAAGAAGTTTAAAAGATGGATTCTAGATGGGTTTTATTTACTGCCCAAATTCTTTTTGTATTGCTTATATTAGGCCTCTGTGCGACGAATGAATCTCAGTCATGCCCAGCAGCAAAAGCTTCTGGCCGACAACAGAAGGAGAGAGAACGCGCGGGAGGATCAAGTAAAGCGAATCAACCAGGAAAGAATGTTGGAAGCTAACATGGCCAGTGAAGAAAGAATAGAAAACAAACGGTTTCTGCGGCGGCTTCACCAGGAAGCGACTGAAAAAGAAAGGGATGAGGGAATTAGAAAAGTAAAGGCTTCCTATTTTATTGATTTAAATACTCAAGCTTTCTTGTTTTTGTTCATTTAAGCTAAAATTAGTACATATAGGTTATTGACCAAGCTTGTTCGGTCAAGATGGCTGGATATTGGCCAAGTTCTTTTTTTGCGTGTTTATGGACTGGTCTCGGTCCATAAACACGCAAAAAAAGAATGAGGCCAGTATCCAGCCATCTTGACCGAACAAGCTTGTTCAATAAAAGATTTATTATATGGGATAAGACGCCAAAACAATTACAGCGCGAGATTCGGTTCATCTTGCCTGCTCGCGGAGCTAGTCATGTAATAAATGCTGTTACAATGATGGTCGATATGAATGGGTTATTGAACAAGCGTGAGGTCAAGATCACTGGATACCGGTATTGGCCAAATTCTTTTCTGCCAGTTTATAGACCTTGGATGTCCATAAAAACGCAAAAAACAGGAGGAGGCCAATAGTTGGCCATCTTGACCAAACAAACGCTTTTTGCAGTATACAATTTTGGCAGTCCAAGAAGCCAGTCAAGAGCAAGCTAGCCTCTTGCAGGTGTTTTGTTATTTGGGGCAAAGCACGACAAACTGTGCACGAAAAACGCTGGGATAGTAAGCGAAAAAACACCTCAGTGTGGGCAAACTTACAGAAGGCCCCTCCATCCTCTTATAGGCCAGCTACAGGGACCCTGCCAACTTGTGGTTTTCAGTTGCCAACCTTATTTTGAATGCAACATGTTCACAGAATTTGTCAAACTAAACCTAAAAACATTGCATGGCAAATCACAGAGGGGCCAAACTCTTCGAAGCAAAAGGCAGAGATACCAAAAATAGAATGCGAAAGGTGCAGATGTCACAAACCATAGGAATCATGTTGGTCCATTCATTTTACACACAATCTTGCACTGTCCGTTCTTCGTCAATACGTACTGTTGTTGCTACAACTCCTATTTTGTTCAACTGATCAACTTGATCTTTCCTTATGGCCACGAAAGTTATGCAAATCACCACCATGATCATGGAGATGGAGCCCTTCTGTTACATTCATCAAAGACATTTGTGGAAAGAGTTGAAAGATTAAACTATTCCCAATATCATTAACCATACCTTTTATGTAATCC
>OMLO01001492.1_pt1 | contig 18050 bp, 4 predicted proteins | sample 1674811 | NCBI WGS metagenome assembly OMLO01 (sample SAMN06265003, study PRJEB25207) | coral metagenome | isolation source: Coral host | place: Mexico:La Bocana,Puerto Morelos, Mexico | collected 2008-11-13 | reverse complement strand
CCCTCCCCCCTGCCACTAATTTTTTGTCACCTCTGTCCCCGAGCCCTCGCGCGACTCCCGCTTGCCTGAAAGGAAACCGAAAAGACTGCTACGTAGCTTACTCTGCTTGAGTAGTTTATGAAAAAGTTTCAACACAACAGTTTGGATCATTTTGTAATCAATTTACAATCTGTTTAGAGCTTTCTAGAGCTACATGTACTCTGTCTTGCAGCAGTCTTGCAGCAGTCTTGGGTGATCATGACCTGCTTTTCTTTATTAAGGCATAATGTAGCTTACTACAGATTTGAGGGAGTACAGCAGCCTGGCTTTTAACTTTACTATTTCTGAGTTGCAGAAAGAAGTATAGTAAGCCACCTTAAGCATGAGCACATTGTCAAAAAGACAGGGATGAAAATGAAAGAAAGGAACAGTGTGATAAGAAAATATGATCACAAAAATACATTAAAGATAGGCATATCATTCAAATTCGCATCTTGATCTCCACACCAACCTTGTGTACCTGCTCCTGTACATTGCGATTTTTGAGCTTCAGGTTTAGGCTGCTGTATAAAGAATATTTGTGTTTCAGGTGCTGCAGCTATCGCAGTTGCTGCCACTGTTGTTGTAGTTCCTGTTGACAGGGTTGTTACAGTAGTAACTTTAGTTGTTACATTTTGAGCTGTTGTTGTAATACTAGTTGTTGATGTTGCCGTTACTGTGGTTGATGGTGGTGTGGGGTATGCATCATCAATTGGTTCTTGCTTGACTGTAATTATTTTCTCCATAAAAAATAAAAGTTCCCTGTTTGAAGAATTAAAACAAACATTTGAAGTTAAGGTGGCTCATAGCAGTTTTATATTTTTTGGAGAGTTTTAGAAGTAGGTGTGATATTTCAGGCTGGGAACTGTACTGTTTTGAATAGCTGTGCAAGGTAACTCTCCACCTACCTTTCACAGTTCGCGCAGAAATTTTCTACTCTGTAGATTTTGTTAAAACTTCTACCATGGACAGATAATGATTTACTTGTTTCAGATAGGAAATAAAAATTGGGGTAACCGGAGATAAGGTGTGTGGAAAACTAGTCTGACTTTGATAAATTGGTGCACGTAATTCAGCATAGTCTCCAGGGTTTTTAGGTTAAAATATCAAAGATGAGTAAACAAAGGCAAACAATCCTAACAATATTTTGTATAAGTGAATCTGTGCCATTAATAATATAAAATAATGCCATCATTTTCACAAACCTTGACTCTTAAAGAGGCCTTTGAAACTGCCCCACAGCTAATTGAAGAGGTCAAATGAATGGAATTTGATGGACCATTTTGCAAACTTCTACTCGATACACGTACATTTTTTCATTTTTTCGCAAAACATAGAAAATTGGTAGAGAAAATGATGCATTGAAAGAAAAATAGGGGGCACCGAACGTCCAAGATTGTTAAATCCAAGCAAAGTCATAGCAATGGCCATTTACCCTATAATTGTTCACTTTACTTCTTAGCATGCATGCTTGATGCATGATGTGCCATGTGAATTTTGTGCGCAGTAAGGATGTGCAGAAAATATTAGCGCTAACATCCTTACATGTAAATAATAATTTTTTTTAGTTTGCACTGCTGCTACATAGCAACAAACTTAACCCATTTTTTTACCATCAATTGCATTTATCTTAGCCAGTGGCCCCATATTCTTTTCTAAAAGTCTTTTTATTACCCATAGAAGAAACACGCAAAATCTAAAATATATTCTGTGGAGTAGTTTCTGTGTAAATTAAAAAAATGCAAATTTTGAAGCTGGAGGAATTCCACTCCACAAATTTCTTTACAATTTTGCACATGTATTCCTCTTTTGCTATTGTTTTATTTTTTGCATATATGCACAAGGACTACAAGGAAAAGTGATAGGACTAACAAGTAAAAACACCCTTGCCCTAAAAGAGAAAGCAGAGTTAACAGTACCCTTTATCAAAACAGAGTTACATTTAATTTATATTAATTTTCAAAACTTTGAGTACAAGGTTGCATATAGCTAGATTTGAGAAAGGAAACAAATCTGCCTGGTGTGACTAAAGGAACGAAAAGAACAGGTTAAGTTACATTGTTTACATACAAGTTTAAACGAAGGTCAGAGGTCTAACAGATACATGTATATACAACTTAAAATCTGTTGCCCTGAGCTGAAGCCGAACTCGGCGAGTTATCTGCTGTCAATTGTAGAGTCATTTAGCAGTGTTTTAATACACATGACTGGAATGTGTGAAAAGTACATGATTAATTTAACTTATTAAGGAAAGCGCGACGTTTGGCTCGCAAAAAATACGGATTTTATCGTACCCAACATTTACTAACTACTAGTTATATGGGTAACAAATAATTTTAATGGCTTTGAACTTATTATTCTTGAAAATGGCCAAGTTAAATATGATAAGCTCTACTGCTCCTATAGTTAAGTGGTTGTTCGAGATATTATATGCAATATAAATAAAATTGAGATCGACATCGTTGCAACTGCAGCATGTAAAGAATGGCAGACATTTCACTCTATAAAAACCCACCATGCGAAAGGTTCCCTGATCAGTGCAGATTTAATTTTGTAAACAATTGATGCATTTGATACTCCCAAATATTAATTATGTTCGTCTTTAGAAACGAAGCAACTTAGTCATTGTATAACAGTTACGGACGCAATGGGAAGGCCGCCGGCTAATGCCACAAAAAGAACTGACGACAAAAGGGAATAAGCATAATCGAAATTCAAAGTTTACTAATAAAACACGAATTTTTTGCGGCGTTGTAGGTAGTTATTCTAGACTTAAATTAACACAAATACTCAGGCGATTTAAGATATAATATTCCCTGTTAAAATCTCCGGCAAAAAGACTCTAACATTGTAATCGCAAAAAGAAACGTAGCACGTTCACCAATGACCACGGTCGCTAAGTGAAACACTACGTAGTCCCTCACGATTAGCAGTCCTTCGAGAGATACGACACTTGAACAACCGGTAATTACCTGCAAGATACATCGATCTTAAACAGCGTCCAAACCAAGCATCTGTTCCATGCCAAAATCCCATAAAAATCACGTAGTAAAGACACCCAATTTACTCCACTTTGCAGACATCTTGTTGTTCAAAATCACGCGCTTTTGCCTGCGAAAGAAAATCATCCCACAATGCACTGGAGCTACGCCTAGTCTGATTGGGCAATAAAACCATGGCACTGAATTTTGGGCGTTTTGATTGGTCTTTCGTTCACGGTGGAATGTAGCCCTTTGATGGAGGTGAGTGTTGGGGAAGGTTTTTTATATTTGAAAATCGGCGGTGGGGTAATTGGTTAATATGTATGGTTGGCGATAGTACAAAAGTTTCTTCCTTCAAAGGTAACAGACCATCTCGTCATATATCTATACATTTCCAATATACTTTCGTCCTTAGCCGACCTAGATCTTTTAAGGAAACTTGCAATCTTGTGAGAGTTTCACGTACGGTAAGTACGGTACGGTAAGCTTATACCGATATTGCATCAACACTTTCATCTATTATTCTATCTCCCCAACCATTGTACGCATTACGACGACAGCCTATACGTTAAAGTGGTGATTTAAATTTTCTTTAACAAAGGTACGGTAAGTGCAAGGGAGAGTTATTGGTTGTTTGTTTAATGGGGTGAGGATCTAAGGGCGAGACACTTTTGCGATGCATATGTCTAGGCTGAGGGGACACCAGGCCACTAAGATCAGCTGGGCTCATCCTTGCAACCTATGAGGCCCAACATTTAATCATCCAGTGATATCACACTGAAAGGGGGGTACGTGGGGATTTGCAGTGTTGATGTTTTTTGAATGTGGTGAATTGACTCCCGACTTGTGGTGCTGCAGTAATCTTAAACCCTATGGGTGCGATGTTTGTGTTTTTCATGTTGCAATTTCCGGTGAAGTGATATTATTTGCGATGTTTCGTCAAATTTTATCACGGTGATGTGGTGTTCATTAATTTTTTTGTGGTGTTGTGGTGTTCAAACCCCCCCCCCCCATGACTCCCCCCCATGACTCCCCCCCATGACCCCCTCCTGAAATAGCAGTGGAAAGGGGGATGGAAAAGGAGGCATAAGGAATGAAGTCAAAACAATATATACTATGCTACTTTATATTGGAACTGATGACGAGGTGGCTCAAAACAGTTTCTAGCAGTAAGACATAGATTTTGAGGAGTCATTATAACCTCGTTATTTTGGTTGATGTCAAGCTCATGATATCAAGAATCTGCCCAATCATTGCTGAGTATGTTGTGGTCATTTTATGGCACAATAGGTTGACTTGGTTAAAACACCTTAATTTTAGCTTAGCTTAGCTCTTAAAACTCTTAAAACGGGCTTGGTGACCCCCAATTTTTTATTATCGAATAGTTAAAAATGTTCACGAAAGTTTTTTAAAGCTATAAGGTGGCTCTGAACCCAGGCTGTAGAGTTTTGTTAAACTTTGCAAAAAGGCGGATTGTATCATACTTGCATGGCTAGCAATCATAAGCCCCCATGGCTGAACCAAGCCATGAGCCCTCATGGCTGGGAGTTCCAGGTTTTGACAGAAAGGTAACCTGGGGTCTAAGGAGGTTATGACTCGGAGAGCTTGAGCCTCTGGGCTGAGAGCCACCAGATCCTGAAGCATCAATGCTATAGGTAAAATTAGCAGCCTATACACACCAGCTAGAGTAGCATTCCAAATATAGTAAGGATAGATTACACAGGAGTCCTGATGTACAACTGATAGGTATCACTGTACCATCAGTCCATGCTCTTGATCAGATGAGCAGGGAGACCCCGCTGAGTGGCGGTGGTGTCTGTGCCATTTTGTGTTGTGCTTTCTATGTCTGGTCCATTCACAGGATGCCTCCTTATATTATGATAGCGGACTGATTTCACTTTATTATCCTCGATCTTATGATCCACTTTTGACACCCCTTAGAAATATTTCCACATCTTTGAATTTGCATATATCTCTAGGATAAAGACATTGGAGTAATCAACTTTCTGCAGGGGTAAGAGTAAAGACTGTCATTTTTTTCCATCAATGAAAAATTATACTAATTAAAAGACCTTAAACCCAAAGATAACTGCAACAGAGGCTATTTGATTTTCAAAACAGTTCCTATTGGCAAACCTTCCTGAGATTCATTTGTTAGCAAGCAAAAATCCTTATTCCTCTCATGCACCATCATGCACTAGTTACTGCAAACTCAACTAATTGTTATGCTAATTGTTAATGCAAGGAATTTCCAACATTAATAGGAATTCTTCACAAGAGGCACCTGCAAAGGTAGAAATTACTCCAGAGACTTACGGAGTGACTGATCGACCATCAGAGCTTGTCAGATCTTATTGCTTTAAATGGTTTATTTCTAGGAGCGTCCAAATGATGCTTCATTGTGTTGATTTTTTTTTAAGTCAATCAGCAGGAAACCAGCTTGTCAGTCATCCAAACCTAAACTTGAACTGCTTGTTACACTAAATGCCCACTGTTTACATTTTATAACAATTATATCACTGAGACCTTCACATCACTTCAAAGTCTGGTAGGTTTTTATCTTCTTACTCTGCTCACAACGTCAGGTTAGGAAGCTTAAGATCTCCTTGGGCATCCACCCTCAGACTTGCACTAAGCCACAAGAATTTCCAATACAACTAGCCATGTGTGTACTATTTAATGCTTTGTGACTTACGTACTTACACACTTAAGCCATTCAATCTAAGTGGAACATTGGTTATAAACAACTCTCCTCCATCTTGCTTGACTCTGGGCTGTCCTTCCTGCCTTGGGCCAGGTGGTACCACTTCTGTTTAGTTCTGACTCAGTGTCATGCCTCTAGCTATTTCTGGGGTTGCCCCTCTTCCTCTTCCCCTAGGGGTTCCAAGTCAGTGCCTGATGAGTAATGGTGGATGTTGGCTTGCTGAGTATGTTCAGTATGTTCAGTATGTTCAGTTCATGTTCCGTCCATCCCCACTTCATTTGCATGGTCTGCTGGGCACCTGGGTCCTGTCCTGCTCTTTGTCATAGCTCCTTACTGCTGATCTTTTGCTGCCACCTGATCCCAAACATAGGCCTCAGACAGGTGTTAATAAGCATACCCATCTTCTGAATCACCTTCAAGTTGGTCGTTCTCCAGGTGCTCTGAGCTATAGAGCAGGACCACCTTGATGTTTGCATTGAAAATGCAAAGTTTTATGCTAATAATGATCTTCTTTGAGTCTCAGATATTATTCAGCATGACAGAGGCTACTCAAGCTCTGCCAATCGTAGCTGTGACATCTCTGTCAATGTCACCCTGCCTGTTGACCACACTCCCTAGATACATTAAGGACTCAACCTGCTTTGATCGGTTGCTGTGACTTGTATGTTAGCAATGGTGTTGATATTTATCAGCCCAGTTACTGTTGATGTTTTTGCCCAGTGTGTGAAAGGATCATCAGGTCATCTGTGATGTTGGGTTCATCCAACTGCACCCGGAGTGTCTACTGTATCCAGCTGCTTCTTCCTTCTGTGGCAGTCTTTATCACCCAGTCATGCCAAGGAGGAACAGGAATGGTGACAGTAGGCATCCCTGATTGTCTCTGGTCTTTACCTCAAAACTGCCTTATATATGACCGGCATCAACTACCCTGCATGTCATGCCTTGTTAGGTGCACTGGTTTAGGGAGATGAGCTTCTTGGGTACTCTTTAGTGCCCTAATAGTGTCTCTCTGTCCAAACTGTGAAATGCCTTCTTAAGTCTATTTAGTTGATCTAGAGGGGAATTCTACTCTCAGGACTCCCCCTACCATGATGTGTAGGCTGGGGATCTGATCACCTGGCCAGTTAATAATTTGTTGAGACACAGAAAAGTGTTTTCTTATTTTTTTTTTATTTTGGAAAATAACACAATGAGAGGGAAAGAAAGGAAATCCCTTATTTGTTGAAAACAAAAATAGAGGATCAATATTTTGACAGTTCAGGCTTATATAGTCGTGTTTTTGTCAAGTTTTAGTACAAAACTATTAGCATTCTATTGTGAATGCAATTTGCTTATAGGCTACTCCACTCACTATGTATTCTGGTGTGGATAATGAGTAGCCTAGCCTTTGTTTTTTCATTTTCAAAGTGTCCTTATAGGGGATTTGAATAATTTACCAGTTGAGTCTCATAATGCACAACATGTAAACAATTATTTTTGATTGTGCGCAGGTTGTATTTGATGTAAGATGGCATGGGTCCTTGGTGCAGGAGGGGTAGCAGCTCTGGCAGGTGTTATTATTGCTAACTGGGACTGGTACAAGAACAGTCCAAGACCTGATTTAGCTTACTTGAGTTCCATTAAACTGAAGGCATTAGATGGAACAGGAAAAGAAGTGTTGGCATCTGATCTGTGGAGGAAAGCTGGGGCAGTCATTATGGTGGTCAGAAGGCCAGGATGACAGATGTGCAGAGAGGTACTAATTGCTAAATTATTACACTACAGTTTCCAAATGTATATTCAGCTGATTCATTTTCAATAATCTTTTTGCAATTTTGCAGATACATGTATGAAATCTTCTAAGTTACAATAATTAATGGAATAGAAGCCTGTTAATAACACACAAGTTTTTTTAGTGTTAATATTTATACTGATGAAGGAGTACTGTGGATCTGGGTTATGAGGAGTACTGTCTCTAATGAATATACTGTCGCACATTTAGCAAAATTAGCTATTAGCCGTGTCATCTGCAGTACAACTTTTTTTCTTCTGACATAGCTGTTTGCTTTCACTTTATTTGTTTATCATTTTAGGAAGCCCTGGAGCTTGCCTCTCTGAAACCTGAGCTAGACCAGATGGGTGTAAACCTTGTAGGTGTGGTTCATGAACAAAAAGGAGCAAAAAAATTCCAACCTTACCTCAATGGTTCAATTTATTTTGATGAAGAGGTTAGAGCATCCAGTTGTTTTTTTTTTTCCTAAAAGGAGTTAGAGCCATCATGTGTAGTACTATTAGTTATTTTAGCCACAGATGGAATTTCCTTTGAAACTGAAGGAAACCTGACAGAAGTACTTTACTACATGCTTAAGTTATGTGTCAGTCATGACTTCATATCTTTCTTCACAGTTCAAATATACAATCTTTCATATATTCATTTGCATTCTTCATCTGATGGTATTTTTATGAACTCCTGATGTGACCAGCTCCCGGTTGGCTTGATTGCTCAGTTGGTAAAACATTGCACTGGCATTGCAGAGGTTATGGGTTTGAATTCCATTCAGGCCTGAATTTTTTTCGGGCTTTCATTTTGCAACTGTTTAAGTTCTGTGTTTAACTGAGATGATCAATCATGACTTCATATCTTTCTTTGTAGTTCAACTATATGATCTTTCATATGTTCATTCCAGCTTACTACATATGCAAGATAGAAAAACACCAAAGAGAGAATAGATCATTCTCAGGTGTCTCAGGTGACATGATCATCTTCTAAAATCGAAAAATAAAGAGCCAACAAAGTTTTAATCTCAATCAGGTATATGAAGGATAAATTTACAGAAGGAGGCTGTCAAAAAACAAAACCTTGGGCTTGATGCACTCTGGGTGGGTTTGACTTAGACTGATGAATGTGCAAGCGGCAAAATTTTCCTCTTTCAGTTGCAACCAAATGATCTTGTTGGGTTTAGGAGGTGTGCTTGATGACTTGTATCCCAAGTATTGTAGACTGAAAACTGATTGAAGTCATACTTTTCTTCCCTTCACCCATCCTTCCCCACTCAATTTGTTTTACCCATTTTATTTTAAACATTTGCATTCACCTTTTTTATGCCTATTCGTTACATAAGATTCGGGCACAGGCTATGCAGCTGGTGACATGCAATGCCAACTTGCAACTCAATAGCTCTCATTCTTCCAACCCACATATTTTACATGTTTATCATCCAGGAGCTTTGTTTTCTCTTAAATAGGGCAAATTGATTGTAAACTTGTATAATTCTGAAATCATTTTCTTTACGTTAGAAAAAGTTCTATGGCCCTGAACAAAGATGGATGTTTTTAAGTGGTGAGTGTGGATTGATGGATTCAAATATTGATTTAGTGATTACTTTACCCACACAAACTATTTCTCATTGAAATCTGAATAGAAATATGATACAACCCTCTATTTATTTGAACTGGATCTTGTTGACCATCTATGAATCTTTTAGTAAACAAGTGTAATAAACAAGTGAACACTTCTGTGAAGATAAATGGAATATTTTCCAGCAGCACCATTCAGTACTCAAGTTTAAAGTTTTCAATTTTGGCTCTTGAAGTGTAATCCATTCGGCCACCTCGCTATTTGTTATAATTGAGTTTTAAGGGACCATTAGCAGATTCATTGCACATTGCTCAATAGATGAAATTTCACTTCCAGTAACTTAGGTCAACATAAGTGCAGAAAAACCAACTCAATAGCTTGCAAATTTGGCTACATTTTAGATGTTTTCTTTGTGTGTTGTACAAAATGCAAGGTAAAAATTGTACAAACAAAAAGAAAATAAGAGACAAACAGAAAACAAGAGCAAAAAAAAAAAAAGAAAACAATTAACTCCATGTGGTTTTTGTGTGCTTTGTTTGATCTTATGAAAGTGCTGCTTGATATTTAAACTGCGCAAATGCTGATAGGCTAACTTCTGATATATATTGGGGACACTTCCAGTTTCTTCAAATGTAAAGGAATGCCATTTTTCATTAGATCCAGTTTTTTCAGTGAGTTTTTTTTAGCCAATGTTGGAAACATAGCTATGCATTCCTTTTTGAATTCATATTTTTTCCAGAAAATGACGAATTTTTCAGTATTTTGAAATTATCTCATATTTAGACCTTTAAGATATGAAACAAAATCTATGCAGAATGTTATAGAGATTAGAGTTAAAATATGAAATCAATGAAAAAAGTCCAGATAAAGTAACATGCTTAGGAGCCTTTACGTTGTGTTTAGAGTAGGTCATATTGCGGTTGCCTAATGATGTCATCACTGGTGTTACTGATCATGAAAAAGTTGAACTACATTAAGTAACTCTGAACTAACTAAAATGACTATGCTAGATGAGAATCAATTTTCTTTAGGAACGGCTTGAAAAGATCAGTTATTTGGCTCTATCTTATATTTTGAATTCTTTCTTTATTAGGTTTCTTACGCTACAGTGTTTGGAAGTCAATTTTCCGATCAAGGGGCAAGGGTATTGAAGGCAACTTCTATGGAGAAGGACGGATACTGGGTGGAGTCTTTGTCATAGGACCTGGAGAGCAAGGAATTCTTCTTGATCATAAAGAAAAAGAATTTGGTGATAAGGTTGACCTTAAAGATGTCAGAGATGCTATTTTGAGAATGAAAACAAGTAAATTATAGACACAGAAATACTATTTAGAAAAGAGACGCCATCAAGGTGTTTTTCTTTTGTCAATCAAAAATGTGTCAAAATTTTGATGATGTATAATGTGTAGATTTGTTGTTATTTTTTGAAGCAAGTTCCTCTTAGATTTTGAGCAAGAGGTTCTGTCTGTGGAAGAAATAAGGGGCAAGTGTGTTTGAAAAATATGTCATGTTGAAGTGTAATTTATTGAAGCCATTGATTCTACCAGTAAGTAATAGTCATATATGACCTGCAGCCATGCATACAGTCTCCAGTTGATTTTACATTGATCCAATATTGGGATAATTTTATTGTGGATTGCTGGCGGCAAGGCTAATTTCTCGTAAGGTCAGAAGAGTGTTTAGCTAGTGTTTATATGTGAACATGAAAGCAAAAGTTGTACTGTCAAAACAGAGTTGGGGTGAGTACTGTGTCAATATATTATCCCAATTCCCTCTAGTCTGAAACATCTTGCCTTGTAAGCCATGCCTGATTTTGAGAGAAAAGCAGACTGCCAGCATGCCATTTTTTGTCATATCTTATAATGGATCCAAGGAATCCTGTGGGTTTCCCATCTCTAGTCTACAAGAGACTTTAGTCAAGGGAGGTTTTACACACACAACAAAATAAAATTATTTGTATCTGGTTTTTGACGTTTTTCCGTATTCAGATGCTTGAGTGAAATGTCTTGTTTGTTTGTGTTACTGTGTGGTAAATTAAACTACAGTGTATGACAGATCAGCTAGTATCTGTGATGTTTATTATCCTGCTTATGACAGCTTTGATTTAAGTAGCGTTTGTACAATCTAAGCTTGATGTTTTTTTCCGCGAGTGATAAAACAGTCACATGGTCTAGTGGTTTAAACTTTAAATTCAACAGAGGTATGGTACAATTGATTGTGGCAGACAATAAAATTCTTGTTCTTATTTTTAACTTTGTATTGAATGGTTTATTATAAAACCAGTAATAATTTTACTTTTCTACAATGTTTGGGCATAATAGCATATCAAACACAAAAGCCGTGTTTGACCACATTTCCAAACACTGAGAAGAGAGTTAAAAATATGATGTGTAGCAGAGTATTTTACACAAACTTTAAAGTTTTAATATGTGGTCAGAGAAATAAAATCAGCTCTCCAAACATCTTGAATTTCTTCAAAAATACTCCACTGTGTGTCATATTTTCTCTTGTCAGTGTTTGGTTTTCCTGATGAAACACTGTCTCTCTTGCTTGACACATTGTCAGTGTATACGCCTGGGTGGAGAGAAGCAAAGTGAGTGCTTAGTTCCTAGACCTAGGGAAAAGTGTCGCTACTCCAGACCGATCAATTGGCCTTACAGGCCTTGGCTTACGTGCAGCTGTACCCATCACTGCTAACCTGATTAGGCCAACTTTGCCAATAGGGTGATAAGTCAGCCCCCCCCCCCCCCCCCCCCCGCCCCCCCCGGATTTAGACTTGAGTATCATTAAATGTTTTCAATGTTTAGCCACAGCCGGCCAAGTTCACGATGCAGACTCGACCCTGAATCCATATTTCTTAACATGAACAATTAAGTTAGCCAAGGAACCTTCCTTCCCTCAATAAAAAGACTAAACTAAAGTATGATTGCAGAAAGCGTCGGTGATTTTTTTTTTCTTCGAATTTGAATGGCTGACGTACTGAAATTGACTACTTGGGCCTGCGGAAACAAAAAAATTTCGCCTTCTTTCCTTTACAGACAAAGTATTTCCTATCATGGACTAATTTCTTTCTTGTATTCTGATTCTTCAATGCATGAGTCGAGTTGCGTGACACACAAAATATATCATAACCATAACCAGTACTGCTCGTACTGGTCGAGTTGCTGAAACCCGCGGGGACGTGGTATCCAGCAGTAATTTTTTCAAGATGGTGGTTCTGGTGCTTGACAATGGTGCCATTTCAGCAAAGATAGGTTTTAACACCACAGATAGCCCAAGGTAGGACATTACTGAACGAAACCACAAAAAAAATAATTGTTCTTTTCTTTGCGATAATTATTGACGTCTTTTCTTGCTTCCTTAGACTAATACCGAACTGTATTTTCAAAGCGAAGAGCGAGCGAAGAAAATTGTTTATAGGCGACCAGCTCGAGGAGTGCAAAGATTATTCGGGCCTGTTTTACGTGCTTCCTTTTCAAAAGGGCTTCTTAGTCAACTGGGATGTAGAGAAGCAAGTATGGGACTACATGTTTGGCAAGGAAGTAATGAAGGTAATTGAATACGTACTGCTACCTTATACTACTGTGTGTTCGGGAGGAAAGTTTGACAACTGGTGTTTTGCTCACAACTGTTTAAGTCGTGTGTATAACTGCGATGATCAATCATAAATTCACGTCTTTCTCTGCAGTTCAAATATATGATCTTTCATATATTCATTTACATTCTTCTCCTTCTACGGGTATATTACAAACTTACAATGTGACCAGCTCCCTGTACATGCATATGTTGGCTGCACCGGGTATCGCAGAGGTCATGGGTTCGAATCCCGGTCAGGCCTGAATTTTTTTCAGGCTTTAATTACAAAACTGCTTAAGTTGTGTGTATAACTGCGATGATCAATCATAAATTTCTTGTAGTACCGGTGCATGGTACAAATGATCACTTGAAAAATCCGGTGACTTTGCCACCAGGGAGTTTTGCCACCAACGAGCTTTCCACCAAGAAACCACCTCGCCACCAACCAGCTCACCACCAAGCAAAGTCTCCTCGTCACCAAGAATCCAATAACAGTAATCCACACTAATTCGTCCTACTTTTTCTTAGTGTTGTATTTAACTTACAACCACCTATCCAACTAGCTCGCGCTGTTCGTGTCATGTTGAATGATGCGCACTTGTTGAATCAGTGGTAGCTATAAGAGAACAGGTTACTTTGTATCATAGCTTAGGTTTGTTTCATAAACGACTCGAAAAGAAAAAAAGCTAAGAGTGCAATGCGTTGTCCATTTCAACAATGGTAGAGTCTACTGCACAATCATAACAAGCAAGTACATGTAACAAGAGTGTGACTTGTCTTGTTGTGAAACCATAATAAATAAATAAAAAAAATATGCGTACATGAAATGTGATGCAGATTGTTTAGTCCAAGCCTTATGAAACACTTATATAAATCCAAATGAAACAATGACTCAAGCAATAGCAACACAACCAGAAAAAAGCATAGTTGTATTCTAGAAAGCGGTTGGTTCCTTGCTATTGGGAGTCATCAATCATACCAGAACTGTTTGAATTTTACGAACTTTCACATGCACGCACTGCTTTAAAGTTCCCTAGACAACAGAACAGTTATCACTTCACCGACAACATGGTAGTTTTCAGAAAAAATGTTCGAACAGCTAATTCACCTCGACTACTTAACTCTAGTTTAGTGTTTGGTGGCGAGGAGACTGCTTGGTGGTGAGGTGGTTTCTTGGTAGCGAGACTCCTTGGTGGTGAGGTGGCACTTGAAATGCAATGAGTTCAAAGTTAAATTAGGCAGGATTTGCCCATGCATGTCTTTCTACTTTCCATAGTGTTTAACACACAAAACAATTGACATTTCATTTCTTCACTCTAGTTTCGTAGAAAACTAGTTCATCAATATTGTGACTTAAGGGGACAAAGTTTTAGTCACCAAACATATAGCCACAAATGCATGCAATCTTATTGGTTCCAATTTCAAGCCCTGTAGCCAGTTGCTTGATGGAAAATTATTAGTAATCACTTCTGGAAAGATGTAAAAGTGTAAAATCTCTTTTTTTGGTAGTCATAGGTAGTCAAACAAGGAATTCCAGAGGGTTGAAGTAAAAACGGAAATGTGGAAGGTATGGGGAGGTTAATGATTGTGGAATTCAGAGGGCACGAGGGGTAGAGCATTGAAGTTGAAGTAAAAAAACAGAAATGTGGAAGGTATGGTTAGGTTAATGATTGTGGAATTCAGAGGGCATGAGGGGTAGAGCATTCTGCAATTTGTGAAGGCAAGGCAGTTTCAAAGGCGCAAGCTTCTGGGGGTTCTGGGGGTATGTCCAACCGAGCATTTTGAAATCTAGATGTTTGGAATGCTATTCCCAGTGTTCTCCAAGAGCTATTTATAATAATTAGCGTAGGAAGTTATTTGCAATATGCATAAATTATTTATGTATGTCGCAAATTACATCCTACTCTGTCTCAGCAAAGCAATGCAGATCGAAAAAAATACAACACATGCAACATTAGTTTCAAAATAACAAAACCAACTGTCTCTTGAACAAGAGACTCATAGTCAGATATTGGATTTTTATTAAAACTGTCCGAGTTGCCTAAGAGGCAAATGCAGACTTCATTGGCATGTCGTTTTATAAAAACTTATTTTTTTGGCTCTCATTTTTTGCATCACCCTAGGGGGTGCAAAAAGGTGTTCAAAAATGAAATTGGGAAATGGATACATAGAGGTTATTCAGTGGAAAGTTGTGTAGTACAACTGGGAGATGAGATTTTATTTTAAACATGTCTGTTTTTACTTTTGGAGTAAAAAACCCTGGGGAGGTGTACAGGCCTCCCTGACCCGTTCCCTTACTACAATACTGCAAGGGAGGATTAAATTGCTCATGCCACCTGTGGTAGGGTATAGATATTTTATGGAATCACCTATTTAATTTATCAAATCCTCAATGATTGCTACCATATAATAAGCAACTACTAGTGTGAGATTTCTATCACATGGTATTCGATGAAGGTGCGGCCCAAGTTAACATGATGCGCCCTTACATGTATGAACTATCACCCAAAGAAATTGAGAGTGAATAATCTAATTCTTTTAGTATTAATCTACTAGTAGTTCAAACCATTATCTTAATCCTCTTAACAGACAACTTTGAAAAATCAAAGTAGTGGCTGTCATTTTGTTAACAATCACACACTGTGAGGTTACAATAGAATAGATAGTGAGTAGCGTAGCCAAAAAAAGCTATTTGTGAAAGAACCATATTAGATTTATACGAATATGGAATAGATATAGCAGGATGGGGGAAAGTTTTGTGTTTGGGGCTTTTTTAAGTCACTGACTTTGGAGCCTATGTTAAGAAATAAAAATTACATTTTAATAACTCTCCATTTTAAAAACTGGCAAATTTGATATGCCCCCTCCTGGAAAGGTAGTAAATTTTGAAAACATCATTTTGCATGTTGGCTAACTGCATGTAGCACAGGGATCACAATCCTTTGTTCATGTTATAATCAAATTCCCTTCTAATAATTTAAAATCACTGTGGATGCTTTCCTGGATTTGAAGTATTCTTGACTATAAATTACCTCTTGAATGTGGATACCCTGTTCTACTGACTAGTGTAAATCACGAGCCACATACTCACAACCCCGTGGTCCAGCACTTACATGTACATGCATGTACGTGCACCATCTCACTCTCCTCCCCCAATGTTATTGATGTAATGTGCTTGAATCATGTTTTGCTTGGTTGCTTAACCCATACCTTTACTAACAAATGACATTTACGGTTGGACCTGCCTTAACAAACACTCTCTAATGTAACATTGTAACAGCACTTATTGGAGGCTGTTGTTTAAGAATAATACATTTGCATCTTCTTTTTTAAGGTTGACTTTCCTGAAACAACTCTCCTTCTAACTGAGCCACACTTCAACTTTACCTCCATCAAGGTATGTTTTCTAATGTTATTATTAATAGAATAAATTGGCATTTTGTAGGTTTTTTTCTGATAACGTGTTTTAAGTTGATTGTTTTACAATTTTAACAGTCAGAATACTGTACGTCATTATTTATAGATTCACAGTCAGATAAGAAAACGTTACTGGGAAAAAGGATTTGTTATGTTTCATTTCCTTTAGATTGGTAATACAAGGTAATACAAGTCATGGACACCTATAACAGTTACTATATACAAAAATGTTTATGTGCGTATGTTTTTGTGTATAAATGCAAAATTCAGTTGATAGATATTAGTCATTGACATGTATGAATGTATTAAAACAAGTGCAACAAAATGTAAGGATTTTCACTACCCCTCTAAGTGCATCTTGTTGGTGTTTTAGATTATTTGTAGGTACAAATATATCCTAAATACCAGTAACTAGTATCAGACTTAGCTGGGATATACTGTGAATTTATGTGTCTTGGTGTGTGCTCCTACATTTTCAGCCAATAAGAAATAAGAATTAAATGTATTGATTGGACATGAATAACATTATACTAAATGTATAAGCTTTGTTTCTTCTGTGTTTTTTTGTGAAAAACTGAACAAATGTTGTTGTGTCAAAAAGTTTTTTTTTTAAATTAATGATTGCGGTCTTTGTTAAGATGATTGTGATATAACACATGCTGGTTCACAAGTTGCTGCTTCATGTAGCCACCCACAATTGCTCTCCAGAAGGAATGCTCCTTGCTGATTACACAAAATTCCTTTTGGTGAAATTAGTTCAGTAACACATGTCTTGCTCTACATGGAAAGGAAGAGAGTTCCCTCCTCTGTAGTTATCCAAAGCTGTTATCCATTGTAACACTGGGTGATCATTTCTGTACATATACTGCTCCAAAACGCTCGTCTTTTAAGCCATTAGATCTGTGAACACTGTTACTGCTTTTAAAGGCAATGTTAAAACATATTTGTTTTCTAAAATGTTTTTATTATAATTCAAATAGTATAATTGTAATTTTTGAGAATTTTAAATTAGGTTTTAGTTTAGGTTTTAATTGTATTGTCACCGTTAGCATGTAACATTTATTTTTAGGTAGTTTAATACTTGTATTGTGCATTTGAACATATGCACATGGAAGTTGGGCATAACAAATTCATAATCATTATTATTATATGAAGCAACCAAAGATAAAATATGGTAGAAATAAGGAAATGCTGAGATGATGTGTTAGAAAGCATCTCCGGAATCACAATAGAAATCAAATCACTGACTGCAAATCAACAAGATCTTTACTTTATTAATTTAGTTATTTATTTTCTCCTGAAAATTGGTAGTCCCCTTGACAGCAGGATGACCACCTGGCTAAAAAAACATGAATGTACTATATAAATGGTGTACTTTGTACCGTCCTACAGCCCTAATTTATTGAAGGTTTACCAGTCACTGCACATACAATTACTCTCCTGCCAAAGTGCACTCTTGTGTACAGATATATACAGTCAAGTACTTCCAGGATCGTGATTAATTCTGTTCATAGTTATGTAATAATTTTCAATTATACAATGCAGAAAGAAGTATGTAAGGCATGTGACGTGCACTTTTTGCTTTTAGGATGCGACAGATGAGATTTTATTTGAGGAGTATAACTTTAAGGCTCTTTGCCGCTCAACAGGTAAATAATGTGCTTTACACTTTACCTTGTAAGTCAAGATTTCTGCTTGCTCTGTTAGTTTTACGAGGTATGGCATTAAATTCAGAGCCATTGATAATTCTTACATGTATGTTGCACAAATCTGACAGGTGCCATTCTATGCATTTGAATAAGAGGAGACTAAAAATGATAGTATTTTTTTAATTGCAGTAGTACATGTAGATATTAAAATCTTCCTATTTCAGGGCTTCTGATAGGTTGCGGCAAAAAAAGGGAAATTTTGCGGCATTTTCAAGGGAAATTATGCGGCAAAACAGGTCTATTATGCGGCAAATTATGCGATTTTTTTAAAGCTGATTTAACATTGTTTTATTAGGCCTCAGAGGGGG
>OMLO01001491.1_pt1 | contig 18051 bp, 13 predicted proteins | sample 1674811 | NCBI WGS metagenome assembly OMLO01 (sample SAMN06265003, study PRJEB25207) | coral metagenome | isolation source: Coral host | place: Mexico:La Bocana,Puerto Morelos, Mexico | collected 2008-11-13 | reverse complement strand
AGTACTTGGCTAATCACCTCCGAGCTAGCCAATCAGCACGCGCGAAAAGCACTATTCACTTGTGTGGTATATACTAACAATAATTATTAGTAATAGTAATTGGAACGATTAATTCGAACAATTCATTGAGTAATCGCTCGAAGCACGAAGCCGATTTGAAATTAGGACAACGATTACTCCATGAATTGTAAAACATCAGGTTAATTAAAAATGCCTTTGCAGGACATCTTTTGGCAGAGAATGACTGTAGTAATAAAAATTTTCAGACTACTGCAGTTTCGATGGTCGTTTGGGAGGTCATTCCATTCCTTGGCAGCAGCGTACATGAATGTGAACTGGCCCATAGCAGTTTTAGTTCTAGGGAAATGAAGTTCTCTGTTGTCTCTCAAGACCTTACCATGAAGGTCGGATCCTAATACAAAATAGCCTTGTAGTTGCCTGGGACAGTTATAATCACTCACGATTCTATAAACTAACTGTAGACGCATATAACGCCGCCTATTGATTAAGGTTAACAGACCAAGCTTCTCTCTCATAAACTGTGTGCACGTTAAGTGATTTGTTCTCAAAATTATTCTCATCGCCTTATTTTGTAGCCTTTCTAAACAATCAGAGTTCTTCTTGCTGAAAAATCCCCATACGGTGCAGCCATAGTCTAAAATAGATAGAACTGTTACTTTCTAAATCTTCAATAAAACATTCGGGCTAAGAAAAGGTGAGATTCTGTTTAAAAGTTTCAGTTTGGGATAAATCCTGGAGGCAAGATAAGACACGTGTAGAGCTTTTCATAAGCTTTAAAAACTGCGCGAAACATTGCGAAGGAAGCCATAAAAGCGCGCGTGATTGACGTGCGAATCATTTGGGTATCCAATTAGTTCCAAAAAGTTCAAATTGGATTACTGTAGTTGGACACCCACATGATCGCGCGCCAACAAAAAGGCGCGGGGAGAACCAATCCCGATTGAGAATTTTGTTATAGATAACAGTATATGGCAAAATGGTCTGCGATGTAAAGAGGACTTCTGATTGTCTCCCTTATCGATGGGAATTCTGGAATTGGGTCACTCAAAGAGTAACTCTCGAGGAGCTGCTTTTTTCCCGCAAATATATGCTTATCTTTCGTTTACCATTAACGTGCTTACACGACCATGATTTGTGATTATACAGACCGATTACAACTGTTTGCGTGCAATGTGTAAGCAATGCTTTAATGTTTGCACAATTACCATTTCAATGGGAACAAATCTGATTACCTGCATGAAAGTTCCTTAGAACAAGAATACGCTCATGCCCCATCTTCTGACTGATTTCAACTTCTTTCCCACGCATGGCAACATCCTGCTTGCTCTCCTTATAAACTAAAAATAAGCAGACGAAATGATAACAAATGATAACTTTGAGTCCGTGTAACACTGTACAAAAAATACCACTATGTATGAAATGTCCGCCCAATCTCGTTCTGGTTCGTGCGCATGGAGCAAACTTCTATAAAGATATAAGTACAGAAAAACAATTACATGTAAACAACTTGATCTCTTATGAAGGACTCATATACGCTTAGCCACCTGGACTATGAATGTATTCATTAACTGATATACTAAAAATAATAAGAGGTTAGTAAACGGTTCGTTCAATCTCTAGTAAAAGTTTTTTTTATTATTATTGTATTGATTACGTTGACATATTCAGGTAAAATGGATTGTGGGTTGCTTTCAGTCAGTGTCATAAACCAGGTGCAAAGTTGAACACAACAATAAAGTTTTAATAGTTCAACATCTTAATAATGTTCTTGATTCAATGGCAGTGGCCAAAACAAACATTAGGATAAAATTGAACAAACGGATATATTATGTTTTACAGTAGTTTACTATGTTACTATGAATTCAAGAAGAAACTTGCATGACTCAACATGTCAATGTATTTTGTCAAGAGAAAATGAGGTGAGAGATCACATCCACGTGCCCTATGATAATCTTTTTCAATCTATTTTTGTCTTCGCGCCACGCTGTGAAAAATATATTTAGTTTTAGCGCTTCGTCCCCATGCCCGCGCGGCCTATGGTTACAGGATCTCTTGATTTTGTGGTCCACTTATAAAAATTACTTTTAACAAGATGAGTTCACTAAGTTGCAGTTCAAAAAACAACTTGCATGACTCAATATGTTAACGTATTTTGTGGTCCTCTTGTAAAAACTTACCATTTAGCGAGAAAAGTTAACATATTGAAAAAACCCGCTAGAGTGATTTCGTTAAGAACAGCACGATTAGTATTCGTTCTCCTTCGTTGAAAGCAAATGTTATTACACACTAGATCATTGGATTATCCAGTCCTAGGGTTTTCGAAGATGAAGTTTTTTATTTCTTTTATAAAATGCCAAGGAAATCGCGCGCGCTCAAACTCGTGACGTAAGCAGCGTGCATTATAACTCGATAAAGCATGCGTGTGACGTAAGCCGCGTGTTTTATGGAGCTATAATGAACTCGAAATGACCAATCAAAGCGCGCGCAATTAGTCAAACAATTTATAAAGAGTTATAAGGCACGCTGCTTAGGTCACGAGTTTGAGCGCGCGCGATTTCCTTAGCATTTTTTAAAAGAAATAAAAAACTTCATCCTCGTGCATTGTCGACTTCTCTCGTGTTCTTAAAAATTACCGCGTGCTTTTATAACTCAACAATGCACTCGGATGCGTTTTTATTTCTTTATTAGTAGAATTCTACTTGAACACTAATGCAATGCTGTAATCTGATTGGCTGAGCCATTGCACACTATCAGCCATTAGTGTGCAGTGGCTTGGCGTGTTCGACAGAATGGAAATGTTTCCTTGTTTCACAGAACGTTTGAGAGAACATTTACAAACAAATGGGTAAACAAATTCCTCAGAAGACTAAAAGGAGGTCATTTACGGTTTTTTGAATAAAAAGAGCTGGAAATGTTTGAAAGAAACACATGAGCGCGCGTACACAACCACAAATGTAAAATCCACGTGGGTGTTTATACATAACATGCCAGGATTCACCAGGTTGGAGCTACTTCACCATTTAAGAAGCACATTGCCAGAAGTGGAAGTTCCTAGGTGTCTGACTGGAGAGTACACTAAAATAAAGATTTACAATACTGGATACATAAATGTTAGGGTTACAATAACCAGACTAGAGAAAGTCACAGCAGACCTACATGTATGGTGCACAAGAAACCAACACCAGTCCACAAATCTACATATAATTATTTAGCCTGCTCCAGGCTCTCGGTCAGTGGAAACGATCGTTGTAAAACGCGGGCGGACGAAGAGTGGGAGATTTCTCTACTTGACCTCGATCGTCGGCGGCCCGCTTCCAGTCCCCACTGAGCGAGAGCCTGGAACAGGCTAACATATATTATTTCAACTAGAAACTAGACGCACAAGAACCAACAACAACTGACTAATTACCTGAGAAAGATAGTTGCTTTAGACACCCAACTCCACATCCACCCACCTCAATCAAGGTTTGGTCATTCCTTCCGAGTGCCAAGGGTCACAGGTCATTGATCAACATCACTTGCGGCAATCTAAACACTATACGTATACTCAAAGTACAAGACAGTGTTGGTTCTACAACTTCAACGTCCAAACTAAATATTTTAAAAGGAACTGACAAGAAAAACACATTTGAAACAACTCAATTTTATTTTGTTAGTCACCTGGGTGACCTGCAATTCACTTAATTAGTGGTTGTCAAAAACAGTTTACATTTCTAGAAGTACTGATGACATATGTTGAGTTTCTCTAAACTAAAGCTACCTCAAACAAAAATCCTCAATCATAAGCAAAGATTAAAAAAAAATTCTGGCAAGCAGCATGTGTTATATTTAAGGTTTGGTCATACATACCATAGTTAGTTAGTTGTCCCCTCCACTAACTACCATTAATCATTATTTAAGTTAGAAGCACAGTTAATTAAAATTAACCACTACATCCCCGCCCCCTTTATTTTCCTGGACTATAGCACTGTTAGTATCGTAAGTATCTCGCATTGCATGTAAGGAATGTGTCGTATTGTAAGTAGAGTATGGTATTGTTAGTAGCTTAAGTAGTCACATTGTAAGTATAGTAAGTGTTGTATTGTTTTATTACAATAAAAAACAACTTTATTTCAATTCGGATTTTTTTTAAAAAGCACTGTTGTGCTAGTATCTCCAAAAACACTTCACAAAAAACTAAGCAAATATTTTCATCTGCGTCTACTCTCATGGCTATTCCCTTTTCTTATTCATATTTAATACAATCTCATAGCAGTGAATATAAATTAATCCTCCATTAGTATTGTTTAGCTTATTTGATGAACTGAGCTCAGACATATTTGTTGATCTGCAACCAAGTTCCAATATACTTATTACTAAGAAACATAAAAGGGGAAAATGAAAACCAAGTCAGCTAGCTGATGTTGTTATGCCTGACAGTCTTAGAATCATTTCACTAAATCCTCCATTGCTAAAATAGAAAAATACAATATAAAACTACGATGACATGTTTTGTGATCATCACCTGAACAAAAATATAAAACTATATACTTTAAAAACTCTCTTAGTGAAACTAATATAAGAAATATAGAGTGCACAAGAGTGACACAGCCACTGGAAGAACCTTGGGGGTACGACCCATGAGTCACTATGGCTAAGTTGGAACTGTGCTAAGTCACACAATGGGGTCAATTTGAGATTTCTGACATCATCTTTGGTTCTACTCTACTTATTAATTCTTAACGTTAAACATCACAGCATTTGTTCCCAAGGCTACAAGTCAGCAATGGCAAAAACTTACTATTCAATACTGTATGCTTCATAAGTTGCATGTACCTTTTGACTTGTTTCGTTTCTTACCACATCACAAGTGGTACATCTCTAATTTACCTACAGTGTGAAAAAAACTATAAAAGAATATATTAATCTCTACAATGATATAGAAATTCAAAAGGAAATACTCCTAGTTGCTTAATCGTGGTTGCCACACATCACCTTTCAAAATTCCCTAACTTTTCCATGATAAAAATAAGACTTCTGTAACCAAATAGATACAAAATGTCAGATCTAGTAGCGGTTTCTAGCCTCAACTTACATCATTCTTTTCTACTTGTTCACTAACCCTGTTGACAATAGATCACTTGGAATAATGTAGGTTTCACCTTACCATACACTAAGAAGTACATAAATGAGGTAGAGTGAAGTCTGCATTTCAGCCTTATGGCCCGTTAGGCTGTTGTATATCTCCAATTTCCATAGCATGAAGTGCCTAGAAGAATGAATGCTGGTGCAGCACAGGGTCACCCACCAGCATTTATACACATGGATAGAAAGAGGAACTGTGAGAGTCCAGAGTGTTGTCCAAGAACAGGAAACAATGGACACAATTAGGACTTGCACCAGGACTGTTTGATCTATAGAGTCCAGCACACTTAGTAGTTATGCCACCACCCTTTCATTGTTTATATTGAAAGGTATCTTATAAACTTATAATTATTCTCACTTGTTGCATAATTCAAATCTAGTTATCCTCAATTGCATAATTTAAAACTAATTATTCTCAATTAGATAATCCAAACCTAATTATCCTTAATTTTGTAAAACTAAACCAATACTATTATTCTCAATAAAATATTCCAATGTCTGTAACACAATTGTCAAAGGTTCCTTAATCCTGCCAAGGAGTCCAGACACCTTCTGATTTTGCTTTAATAAATGCCTTGGGATCAGCTGGCTTGTTTAGTGGCTGCACTGCTCCCTTCATATAATACTGCACTCTTTCTTGTAATGCCTTAACCACTTCTGGAAGCTTTTCACTGAGGTCTTCATGTTCTGTTGGGTCAGCAGTGATGTTGTACAAAGCAACTTTTGCAACACTTGCAGTGCCCTTGAAAACAAATAAATTTCTGAATAATTATTGTCTAGCTCTAAGTTAAAAGTGCTGAGCATTATAGGAGGTGGGTAAGAAATTGATCATTTCTTGTAATAAAAGTTTGGGACATGCTGGATAGTCCAAAGTAGGCAAGATACCCCACTATCTTGCTCATTCAGTAGCCACTGGTTTATCCTGACCATTAGCAGGAGCTAACCATGTATGTGTAAAAAGAAAAGATATTAAAGAGGCTAACATGTTCAAAACTGTGAAGCCACCTTCAGTCTCAAAAGTATGGACACTCAGGTCTTCCTGTTTTATCACCTATGAGTGCCTAGAAAGAACACAGGACCTCAGCAATTTTTTGCCACTGACACCCATGGACAGCCACATGGTTGACCTTCTCTCCCAACTATTCCATCCTTAAGTTCCCCCTTCCTCTGCTTCCAATGATTCTATGCTAAGATGTTCTTGATCTTCCCTGGTGTTCATACTTACCTTCTTCATGTGAGGTGTTGGTCCCTTCTGCTTCTTCCAGAAAGTTGTTCAGAATCACTGACAGTAATTTTGTAACATACTTGATGTTCTTTTCTATGACCAGGAGACCGCTTTGTCTGGCCTCTACATATTGACCTCTCCTGTATGGTGACCCTCCCAGGAGATTAAAGCTCCTGTCAAGTAAGCTCTCCAGGTCACAAAACCTACCACATTACTATCCTGGTCCTATCCTGCCTACTTTATACAAGGCCCAAACAGTAAATTAAAGTAAAATGGGAATATGTGGATGATTATTACCTTAACACAGCTACACAATAAAACAATATACTGTCTAACCTGCAGTACAGTCTCTTTCATAACACTTTACCTTGCTTTTAGCTGCATCTTGTCCCTTGACAGGTTCCCTACCAAGTTCTGGAGGCTTATACCAAGTTTCATTTGGAACATTTACAAGGAGCTTCATGTCGCCCATTCTCAAAGCAATGCCTTCAACAAAAGTGAGATGCACCTCATCTTCTTTGGTTGTGTTCTTCAAGTCAATATTGAGAAGTATTTCCTCCCTAGGTGAAGGCTCACCATGGGAAATGGTGTTCCACACATCCATACCATCTAGGGGTATTGGAGAATGATCTATAGTCCCACCTACAGGTTTGGAAAATTAAAAGAATTTTATTACAAGCAGCTAATTATTAGTCTTGGTTGATTATCAGTAGTCTGTTGCTCCTTGACCACTAATAGCCATTGAATATCGTTTGGCACTCACTGTCATGCAATAAATAAAATGAGAATGAACTAACCAATTAGAAAAACCAATCAAGTGACACTTAATAAAATTCTCACCAATCAGGATTTTAAGGTCTAACACAAACAATGAAAACACCAGTTCTCTCAATGAGCATGTCAGGTTCTTAATGAAAGTGTTAAGAAAAAATAATTGTTATTATTTGCAGGCATTTGCTCCCCTCCCTAAACTATGCTTCAACCTATTTTGTGCTTTTTTCATATTCGTCCCAACTGACTGGTTAGTATTTACCAAACAAAACTCCAAGCCATTGTAACATAAGATATGTTCAATAACAACAAAAAATAACAGTACCTACAAGGTTCACCAATGTTGGATACCAGTCTGTAACATGCAAGAGCTCTTTACATTTGACTCCTTTTCTACCAAGCATGTTCCCGTGAACAAAACTGACGCCTCTCACCCCTCCCTCCCACAGTGTAGTCTTCTCTCCACGGAGTGGCCAGTTAAATCCACCATAGTCATGCCATCCACCATTATCTGATGTGAAAATCATTAAGGTGTCCTCCCATAGCCTAAAAATCAGAATGATGTGTAAGAAAACTGTCCTGGCTGTACAATGTAGCTAGGAAGCACAGTCCAACTGTCCCAACCACATAGTGTAAAGTTAAATGTGTACCAATTTATCACATACTGTAGACAAGAGTGTTTTACTGGAAAAATTTGTATTAAGCTAAATCCACATCCTCACTAGTAAGAATATTGATGATGGTGCCATTCTGCACTTTTTCATGTTTTTTTTATGCAAGCAGTCAAAATAATGACTCACAATTGATTCTATTTAGCATAAAGTGAAAATTACATGGTGGCTAAATAGATGAATCAATTCTTGTTGTGTCAAAAGCAACATTTTAATTAAATATATAAATAATTGTTTTTTTCTTAACAAAAAAAATTCATATCCTTGTACTGCTATGTAACGTCATCTACTGGTATTTCAGTTTTGGACACTAGATTGTCTAGATATTTTTCTGTCTCAATATCCATGAGATTGTGGCTCAGTTTATACATTAATTAATACCAATCTGTTTTTCTTCCTTCTCAAATCTAAGGTATCCCATTGTAGTTCTTTAAGTATGTTTGAAACACTTGCTGTGCGACCGTAGTTTTGAACACAAAAACATGCTGCCTTTCTTTGGACTTATTCGAGGGTGGCCTTTCTCTTTTTTCTTGCAGGTCCCAAGAGGCCCTTGTGCATTCTAAATTGGGTCTTACAATGGTTCTGTAAACAGTTTCTTTCACCTTCCTGGGCCAATTCCAGAGATTAGGCCTACTCAAAGCTGGTGGTTTACTTGTGGAACTTGAAATTGATGCGATAGGCTCCAACCAATTTAGCTTGCTATTTACAGTGACCCCTAGATACGAGGTAGATAGAAGTTGGTCAAGTTCAGTCTCTTGTGTTTTGGTGGATTCTGCTTAGTTGAGATGAATACAATTTTACATTTCAATGGATTAAACTCTATTTGCCATCGATGTTGCCATTGTTCTAAGTTTTGCAGATCTTCTTGTAATTAGTCCTAATCTGTGTCATTGACAATGACACCATACCATAATGCATCGTCAGGAAAAAGTTCTACTTCAGAATGTGATCTATCGGGTAGGTCGTTTACATAAGTCAAAAATAGGAGGAGGCCCTACACTGTTCCCTGTGGAATCCTGGAAGTGACCGTGTAAGGTTGAGATGACCTTCCTTCACAAACTACCATTTAGTAAAGCCCAGCAACAAAGGATTTCATCCAAGTGAGCAGGGTTCCGTGGATTCCGTAACACTCTAATTTCTTTAATATCTCTGGTGAGGGACTTCATCAAAGGCTTCTAAGTGTAAAACATGAGTCATAACAGTCATTGGCAAAATAGTCCACTTGAAAGTTCAATCTTTGTCATCTGACTCATGATACAGCCCTCCTTTCTTCTGTGTTTCTGGTTGAGATTCCACATTGCCTCTGGAGTAGAAATTGAACATACATCCTGTGCAATTTGGAGATGAAAGGGGGCTACAAGAAGAAGTGAGGGCTGCTACACGGTACTGAAACTTCAAAGAAAAACTTTGTGAAAATCGCAAAAGACCAGATGGCTGAAAACCAGGATTGAAGCCCTTTGCTTCATGCATTTGGCCTGGTTGTTGGATGAGATGCATAGGAACCACTTGTTGCCACTGCACTGCAAACACTTTATTTAAGGCTTTATTTGCAGTGGTTTGGTTGGAAACATTATTTGGAGTATTTTCCTTTTTTTTTTTACTTTTTTATATACACTGATAACACGAGACAGATCTTTCCTTTGATTCCTGTTTGTTTCATTTTATATAATGACCTACATTATTCTCACATTTTTATTGGTTCTCACCTATGATCTATTATAGGAGAGACACACAATTGATGTCATCATTACAAAGTTTGATCAGAATTCTTCAGTTTTGACACCATGACTTCCTATTATTCTTGAGACAGGAAGCCAATTTCATGATGATGCTTTATTTGTCCCATTGGAATTTTGGTGATAGAGAGTCCTTATGTCCTTCGTTCCCTCAGGTCACTGGGACAACCAAAGCTTGAAGAGATGCACTGGATCAGTTTTTCTGCAGACGGTGCTATACATAACTTGTAGTTTAGTTATTTGTCTGATTGACAAACTGACACTTCGTGTTTTGGTTGGACCTTTGCGGAACTCTATGATTTTAGTACCATCTTCTGGTTGTCTTATGCATGACAAGGTCCTCCACATACACATTGCAGAGCTCCTAGCAACCTCGTAATCCAAGTCATTAAGTCAAGTTTTTAAAGTTCACATTGGTCAAGACCAACTGACCTTTTTCCCACAAGTCTGACTCTTCTTACATTTCCTTGCTGGTGCAGAGAAATCACCATCACATTGAGGATTTCTTGTGAGTTGTTCCGATGGCATTGCTTCTATGCTGACATTTTCAAGATGAGGGAATTGCAACAGCTTCAAATCACTTCATCCACTGTTTTGTAGAGTGGGAAGTACAATTCTGACTTTTATTCATTGCAACAGACTTGAGCTCTGACTTGTATTTCACCGCTTAAAAACTACAGGAAACCTGGAGATGCATTATTTTGTCAGTTACCATGGGATTTGTTGTTGTTTCTGTTTTCCTGGACTTGGATCACATGGAGCTTCTGGAGCAGAAAAGGAAAATCTCCACAATAGTTCTCAAAATCTTTACTAAAAGTTGGAAATGACTCCCACAAAAGTTGATTTTCAGCCCTGAGGAGCTGATCATAATCAGTTAGAAACTGTAAGTAATTAAATTCATCAATTTTTCATTGTAATTGGGAATGTTTCTGCAAAAAGAACATTTGCCAAACAATGGCTTTTTTGTCTTTCATTTTCCTGTGATGTGAAAGGTTAGTTTTAAAAAATTTGATTGGTTGTTTTGTTTCAATATTGCATTCTCATTGGCCAGAAAAAAATACAATTTAGAGCAAAAAATAGTGTGATTTGCAAATAAACTGCCCTTCTGAGAACCAATCAGATTTCAAGGCTAACCAATGATCTCAAAATGGATGTAATAAAATGGTGAATTTTACAAGTCCTATATTACACTGTTGTTCTTTGCTTGTGGAAGTATATTACGTATAATAGTGAAAATATAATGAGCTTCTGCCTTTTTTGCAGTGACTTATAATCTGGCATATTTTAAGTTTGAGGTCAAAGCAAATTTTCATATACATGTAATCTGGCATATTTTAAGTTTGAGGTCAAAGCAAATTTTCATACCCAGCATCTTTCATGGCCTCTGTGATGTTGCCAACAGCTTCATCCATGATATCCACCATACCAGCATATGTTCTACGAGTTTCATCCTCAATGAAACTGTATTTGTCTGTGTACTTTTTGGGTGCTTGGACAGGTGCATGGACATTTTGAAATGCCATATACAAGAATAAGGGCTTTGATGCATTGTGTGTCTTGATGATGTCTTGAGCTCGCTACAATTTATTTGGAAATATGAAGATGTGATATTTTGGAAGCATGAGCACCTAAGATAGATGAAAATTGCCCCAGACCCTTAAACTGAATTTCTACACATTTCATGCACCAAACACATTATTTAAAACCCTGAACCTGAACTTCAGAACAAGTAAATACATAATATTGCTGAAATTATCTATGCAATATTTAAGAAATCGTGGACTTCTCAATTTTGGACTCTTAACAACAACATGAATACTACATAGCATACCATCAGAATTTTCAGCATGGAACTTTTTGTCCTTACTGTAAAGACATCAAACAAAGTCACCTTCATACACACCGTAACATTGGAAGAATATGCTCGCTACCTTTCAACTACTTTAATTAAGACCATAATATGAGCGACTAATCAAGCTTGTTCACTGATTAAATAACGCGAGGGTGTCAGGAAACCTGAGCAACAGCATTTAAAATTACAATGTACAAGTAGTACTGTATTGTATGTTTGTACAGTACAATTTACAGATACTTCAAATTAATTTGATTAATTTTGTACTTCCCTTTGTTTGAGGATTATGGAAGATGTTATATATTTCAGTAGTTAAAAATCATTTTGACCTGAAAATTCTTTTTAAACAAGAGTTGGCTGTGAACTATAAATAAATTATGATCATTAAAAAATACACGTCTAGGCAAGTTTAAGAATACATTTACCTCTGCAAAAGCAAAAGTGCCAAATTTTCCATCCAGATCTTTTACTGGTTCTTTATTGTCTCGGAAGTCTAATATCCTCTGTACCTTATGAGTGTAGTGGTCTTCTGCTCCATTGTAATAGCCATAAAATGTATCAAACCCACGATATGTAGGAGTGTAGGCCCACTTGTTATAGCCCAGGTGCCATTTACCAACAATATGAGTTGCATAACCTTGCAAGTGAAACAAAGACTTCAAGCTTAATATACAGAATAATCATGGTGGAACCACTGATGGCACTCAAACCTTTATATATGCCTCGGAGTCTTCTGGAAGCTTGCACACTCAATGGGAGTTGCAGGTCACCATTTATCCTAGATGATAAGATCCATGCCCGAGATGGCTGTAATAAAATTACATAGATGTATCATAAATGAACTATTGTTTGTGTATATACAGTACACACCTGATTCTTTGAGTTTCTGGGGTAAAATAGTGAAGTTGAGCGGCATTCCATAAGGGCTAGCTGGAAACAGTACTAAATGCTGCAAACCTAAAATACACAGGTACATGTTGTTACAACAATGACTGTGATTTTTAACAGCACTAAATTTGTTGATCACGCAGGAAGAATCCACCCAGATGTTATAGGTGAACAAATCATTGCGTTTTTACCCAAATTGTACATAATTCAATTATCATTAATATATCAGGGTAATAACTAGATCTGCACATCTTTTGCAAATGTTAACAAGTTAGGAAAAATAACATCAACTTATTTAAGAGTAGCTGACCATACAGTGCAGTGTTACAAGAGAGAGGTGATCCAGAGGGAGGTAAAGGGTAAGTGGTCAAGCCAGAGGGGCAGACTCCTATACAAAAAGGGAGGGAGATGCTTTTTGTAAATATACCAGTATATTTGTGTGTCAGACTCTCAAAAGGATACTGTCTCTCTTAAAGAAGTTCATAATATAACCACTGAAGGCATACTGCACAATGTTGGCACAATGTTGGTTGGGCTTTAGGAAATGGATCAGCAGATCTTCACTACCATCTGTTACCATGGTCAATTCGCGGCTTGTGACTGAACATGACCAAGCCACATGCATCCACTGTAGATGTCTCAATACTCTTTAATGAAACAGGGGGAAGGAGGGGGGGGGGTCTTACTCAAGGGGAAGCACTCATTTAGTAATTATAATTTTATTCAACACCTGTTCAATTCAATTCTTTTATGTACACTATACAGGGCATTTTAGAAACAGTTTATAGGTAAAATAATACCTTATAGGTATTTAACCATGTAGAAGGAATGCACATTTGAACATTATACAGGTTTAATAAAATGTGATATATGAGGTTCAATGGAGATATTTCCAGGGTGAGTTGCTTAAAATCATCTTAAATCAAAAAATCAAAGCAATATTATCAACAGCTGGGGTGGAGAGACTCCCATATTAAAAAGACAGGGATGCTTGACGTACCTTTAAGAGGTTAAAAACAGTTTTGGTACGTCTTAGGATGTTAAACCTCAAAAGGTCCACAGCTGAAGCTTTTGTGGTACCTCCTAGAGTAATGAGCCAAAAACATATGACAGGAGCTAAAGTGTTATGTAAGAATTGGTACCTTTTAGGGAAGAAAAAAGTTCCAAGCGACGCCCACAAAACAGGATCTTAGTATCTTTTAGGGGTTCCTTTCAAACTTTCCGCTGAGCACCCGTGTCCTTTTTTTATAGGAGTTCCCCCATGTGACCCAGGGACCGGATCTCACGTAAAGCAAGCTACAATGTAGCATGCTGCACACTCACTCACTCACTCACTGCCCATCATGCCCACTGGCATGTAGGGTATGCTGCGGTTCTGCATTTTTCTGCAGGTATGAGATTTCGGCTTGTACTCCGTCAAGTCTTTATAAACTCACCAGTGTGGATTGGATACCTTCCTGTCATCAAAGCGCTTCTCGTTGGGGTACAAATCGGGAGAACGTAATAGTTGTCGAGCTCGACCCCTTCCGAAGCCAGCTTGTCAATGTTTGGGGTTTGTATTTTTGAGCCGTGAAATCCAACATCACTCCAGCCAAGGTCATCAGCTACAACAAACAATATGTGTGGAGGTGAAGCGGCTCCATTTACGCGAACGACAGGTGGAAAAGCAGCCATTAAACTGCCAAGAAGTAACAGCGTACAGAAGTCCGTAGAAGCCATTTTGTATTTGCACAATTTCACATTGACCGCGCGGTAAGATAAAGCGAAGCCTAGGAACCGATTTTTCAAATCGGTGACAGCCTCCTCTGCTGCAGAAGCTGCTTGCAAACTGAACTACGACCTAATATAAATCACAGGTGAGTCTCGTGACTAATGTTGCATGATGGTGCATTTATTTAGGCACCTTATTTGGCCATAAGGTCATGACCCTCTTTCACAAACTGCGATTGATACTACGTGCATTCGTAGGTACATTTCGCTGACCCCTAGTCCATGAACCACCACAATGGACTACCAAAATGGACTACCCTAATAGACTGTCAAATGCGTATGTCATGGCAGAAATATGTCTCACGTATGCACTAAACAATTAATTGCGTTTGACGAAGGAAAACGCACCCTAATCGAGAAATACTCTAGCTTTTATGGACCATACAACGTTGTCAATTTGGCCCCCCCAGAAAATTTTTCAGGGGCGAATGACGTCAGCGCCATGCCATGTGCTTCTGCTCCTCGCGCTTCGCTGTCTTAACGTGTTTCGTCAAGTTGGCTGAGCTGTGGACCCCTGAGCCCTGACCCCTGAGCTGTGGACTGTGTTTTTCTTCGCTGTTTCAACGTGTTTCGTCAAGTTGCCTGTGCTGTGGACTGTGTTTTTGTCAAGCTATTAACCCATTAACGCCTGAATGAAATTGCCCGCGACCCACCCCTAATTCCCTGTCGTTTTTTGGATTATTTCAGAGCGAGCGAAACCAAAAAAATAAATCATATGCACTAACCACAGATACAAGATCAGGTTTCAAGACCTCGTTTAATTAAAGTTGAATAAATGAATTTCACTCCCTACTGGACTCAGTAGGCAGGCGTACTGAGACAAACTTTAACTTTCCAGCCCCTCCCTTGAATCACATCTCTGGAATCTGCTAAAATCTAGCAGACACGTGACCAGCCGAAACCAGGTAGGAAGAGAGAGGACCCTGGGAACGAGGTTGCGGATTTTCCTATCTCTGACCACGGTCACAGTAACGCTTGCGTGAGTTTTTTTTCTGTGTTTTTTTTTTTCGTTTGAGAGCTTGGAAAAAAAAAAGTTATTTACCGGCTTAGGGTCAGAAACTGTGACCTCGGACTTGAAAATGCTGCCCTCGGCCTGCGGCCTCGGGCAGCATTTTCAAGACCTCGATCACAGTTTTTCACTATACGGACCTCCCAGCCGGCAAATAACATATTTTCTTTTGACTTGTGGGAGTATGAGCAGCGGTAATAAATACGAAATGAAAACATGATGGCGGATCGCGGTGAATCGATCTAAACAAACAACCAAGGGGTGATATTTCTTTCTCTCTTTTTTTTCAGTGTAGTTTTTTAGGTAGTCCATCTAGGTAGTCCATTTCACAGTCCATAAGGGTAGTCCATATTTTTAACATGACATGAAAATGAAATGCAATAAGATTAGATCATGTCTTCAAAAGGGCCCGATTACCTTCTGTACCCAGATTCTCAATTACCCACTCAGAATCTTTGTCTACCGCTAATTAATAACGAGGAATCATTGACCACATCTAGATCTGTGTAATGTGTAAGCCTACTCGCACTATTTTGCTACGCTTCTAAAGCATATCAAAGAATATCAAAGGGAATTTTGGTAAAGCCATGGTCCGCATTTTGGCGAAAAGCATAAGTTATATTGAGTCTAGTGGAGGATATGTACCTCTTAAGCAGCGCGTTTACTAAAGCTCAGTGTGTTATTTGAACAGTGCGCTATTTGAACAATGTTCGTAACTTCATTTGCTTCTTGTCCTTAACAATCAAGAAGCAGGATAACAAGTCTTGATTTAAGATAAAATGCGAGCCCGAGGGGCGAGTCAAAATACAAATGTCCAGTAAAAATTTACAGCGATACTACACACTAAAATGTCTAATAAGAGATTTATTATCCAACGTTTTCGTTTCCCCAAAATTCTGACTTGCCAAGGTTTTTTTTATTTTTCGCGCGTGGAATACGATCAAAAAAGACTCCAATGCGCATGCTCCCAGTAGCAATATGGCATAGCCACTTGACAACCCTTGAAAAAGGCCCCTGACCCAGCACGAGTCTCCAGCACTTATTTCTACCTGCTACAAGTTAAACACAAGCGTGATAATTGTAAAAATCTAAAAAAAACACCCATGCCAAAGGTCCGTTAATCTTGCCAAGGAGTCCAGACACCTTCTGATTTTGCTTTAAGAAATGCCTTTGGGTCAGGTGTCTTGTTCAGCGGTGGCACTACTCCCTTCATGTAGAACTGCACTCTTTCTTGTAATGCCTTTACTACCTCTGGAAGCTTCTCGCTAAGGTCTTCATGTTCTGTTGGGTCAGCGGTGATGTTGTACAAAGCAACTTTTGGAACACTTGTAGTGTCCTGGTAAACAAACAGACAAACGGATAGAAGTGCCAAATAAATGATATTGCTTGGCTCTAAGAATGTTAACAAAAGGAGACGGGTAAACATGAAAATATTGTGAGCGATTAATCACTGTTTTGTTTGCACTTTAATGAGTTCAGATATTTGTCCACAAACAACACGCATATGTTGTAGTGAAAAATTAAATTCCTTTGTCTCTTAACCCTTATTAGGGAAATTGAGAATCAAACTAGGTTAAATTATTTTTACCTGAATTTAATTTTTAACTACAGCACAGGGAATTTTACTAGGATATTCCCCAGTTTTAGCTGGGAAAAATTCAATCACGAGACGTGTTTAGACCAATTGCATGCAAGCGAAAATATTTGATAGATTATGAGGGCAGAGGTATATGTTCTTAACTCCTAATTAAACCTTCTAAAACGTATTAAGTTATAACGTCACAACAGTAGCAAAACTGATGGATACATTCTTTACTAAAAGGGCCCGCCGGTCTGACAATGTTAAGTTCTTGGTTAATCAATTTTTCACCACACCTGGCTAAGGGAAAATAAACAGTCACACACATATTCTACGAACTTGAAGTTAACTGGTTGCAGAAAATGCTAGCTATAAACTAAACTAGCTATGGAACTTCGACACTTAAGCTGTGACATCTAAATATAGGTAAAATGGATTATACCTTGGTTGCAGACGCTAGCCAATGCAGCTGCCCATCTGCTTCTTCAGGTATGTCTTGCTCCTTCCATGACTTTCCTCCCAGTTCTGGAGGCTTGTACCAGGTATCGTAAGGTACATTCATAAGAAGCTTCATGTCACCCATTCTCAAAGCAATTCCTAGAAATTTGTTTGGTCTTGAAGTAGTTCCATCACGTTTGGCCGCGTTATTCAAGTCAATATTGAGAAGTATTTCCTCCCTCGGTGAAGGTTCACCATGAGAAATGGTGTTCCATACATCCATGCCATCTACAGGTGGTAGCACCTGATCTTGACTGCCACCTGCTCGGAAGAAAAAAGCATTATTAATACGTTTCGATTGATTTTTCCAGCTAGAGACAAAAATGTAATAAAGCGATTATTACTTTGGTTTTGGTCAGTTTAACTACAGTTGCAGATTGGCTGAGTAGTCTAATTGGTAAGTCAAATTGGTTTTGGTTTTATGGCATTCAATTGAAGAAACAGGTAGAGATGTTTCACCTGATCGCACTTAAGTCCATCAAGAAATAATCTAAGGATTAAATAACAAAGAAATTTCCAATCACAGATATTTGATCAATTAAAGTTTTTACATCTGTCACATGTATCCCAACTTGACTCTGCTCACATTCCCTTCTTCTCTCCTCGATCAAACATTTTTTCTCCATTTTGCTTTGTGCCGCTTCCTGGATTCAATTCAGCCTTAATTAAATCCATTCACAGTCTGCTAGAAAGGCTAATTTTTCCTTAAGAGAACATTGTACGAGTGCTACCAGCCTTGCATATCATTTAATCTACTGGGAGATGCTACTGAGCTGCAACATATTTTCAAGTTCTCCTGTGTGTTTATTGATATAAAATGTCCGTACTACACACCCCTCTGTAACAGACCCAGCGGAACCCGACCCAGTGGATTATTCTCTCCTACCCAGTGAAAATTTAGCCTCCC
>OMLO01001490.1_pt1 | contig 18055 bp, 14 predicted proteins | sample 1674811 | NCBI WGS metagenome assembly OMLO01 (sample SAMN06265003, study PRJEB25207) | coral metagenome | isolation source: Coral host | place: Mexico:La Bocana,Puerto Morelos, Mexico | collected 2008-11-13 | reverse complement strand
GAGGAGAGTTTGAAAAACTCCGCTCGACTTCGCGTAACAATGCCCCTTTCATTGAGTCATGTTGTGGCGCAATCTCATGAATTGTGTACGTAGGTGAAAGGATGAACACGGCTAACAACACAGAAGATGAAATCAATTTTGTTTTTACGTGATAAAAACAAACAGGAAATTCAGTCATATACCCACAGGAAATACGCTCTCAGATCCTACGTTCGCTCACACAACATGAAAACTGAAACATCGGTCATGATATTTCTTGAAACTAGTGAAAGTTCTGCTTGATTAGTATGCTATAAATAATGATACCTTTAGCTGCCCCGAGAAAGAAACAATTCAGAGATTTTTCAGGGGAGAAGTAGTTATTTTAACAGTTATCTTTCTAATTTAATCTTGTATTTATGGCAGAAAACATAAATACCTGTCGTTCCGTAAGTCTTCCGTAAACTAACGTATAATTCATTTTAATAATGAAGTTTTATTTGCATAAAAAATACCCACACAGAAAGAAAACGCTTTTTGTCACAGTTTCCGTTTTGCTTTTTTTTTTGTTTGCTTTTCTTTGACTTGGCTTTGAACACGAAGAGGGGCAGTTAATTACAGGTCACGTAGAAGAATGAGCGCGAACAAATTTATATGAAGAACCTATCAATTAAGTTTAATTCAGTTAAGCAAATGCTTTCTGCAGCCGACAACTTCCATTCAAGTGTGAGTCATATGAAGGAAGGCACTTCACAAGTGACGTCATCATTAACATAACAGTGTTCATCTGTGGGCGCTGTATTGTTTATAAAACACAACTCAGGGATGATAATTCCCTTACACATCAGGTAAGGGCTCGGCAACAGAAAGCTAGTCGTCTAAACCCTAGAAGCGCTGAAACATTTACCAGCTCTGGATTATACTCGGGCGGCTGGAAAGAAAATGAAACCAAGTAGCTTTGATGAAGACGCACTCATGTTAACAAAGAACAATGCAAAAATATTACTTGTACGAAATGCAATGAATCAAGCCAAGTTGACAAAAGACGCTCGGCAACTGGAGAAAGAGAAACACTCAGAAGAATTGTTATTCCTGAAGAAAAGGGAACATCTTATAAAACAGCAAACAGCAAGGAATTCGGAGATTGGTCAAAGATCGCTGTCTTCTTGCAACACATTACAACCGGAGGGCGCTGTTACTAGATGGAAAAGTGAAACAAGTTTGTCCGGAGAAGTGTCACCTAAATCGAGAAGAAAAAACATGATTGGTGTCCACAAACAGACGGTTTTGTCCTCTTCTTTCCCTTTGCTTTCCGAAGGAACTGCTCAACAACCAAGTCCTCAGTCTCGGAGAAGAGGGCTCACAATCCCGAGTTGGAGCCATGCCGTTCGTTCTCTTCCAGATATACATGCTGCAACGAATGGGACAACTGGGAGGAAGATTAACTTTGACACAAACAAACCGTCAACAATTTCTTACAAGAAAACGTCTGAAGATAGTTTTCACTCGGAAACTGATGTCGCTAAGGACTGGAAAGAGTTAAAAACGTGTCGATACTTGCGCAGGAAAGAATCTTAGCCTGTGTGATGACCAGATTTCATGGGTGAGTTGTTTCGCTTCGGTGACGTGACGGGCGATGAGAGCGTGGGAATTTTGGTGAGTGGCGAAGACGAAGCGGGATAGCCACAAGAGAAATCGTGAAAGAAAAATTAACTTTTGAGCTTCGTGGATCGACCAGAGTATGTTGATATTACTAGCTAACGTACTGATAATACGAAAGGTATTTCGGTTGAAACTGATTTCAGCTCAAAACCATAAAGTGATTAATACAAAACTTTTAATGACAATAGAACATTATTGCACAAATATTCAAAAAATCGTCCATGAAGTGATCATGATATCTTTACAATAACTCGATCACAACAGTGACGTTTCGATTTTATTAATAAATCACATTACTTTAAATTATTTATAGTGTTATTGTAATTAATATTGATATTGTATTAATATATGTATTGCATCTAGGTCTATTTTTTGATTTTTTGAGAATAAACCCATTATTGTTAGAGAGTGCTTTGTTGCTATACATGTCAGGGCAATCAGGTTATTTCCAACCTCGTTCCCAGGGATTTTCCCACCCACCTTCAAGGGAAAAGCCCTGGGAACGAGGTTGAGGTTATTTCCTCTGCCTTATCCCTATTCGCCTTTGCAATTCGTCGCTGAACCTGTGGCAGAAGCATGGAGCTCGGGGCTTGATGGCTAGGCTGGAAGCTGGAAGTTAAGTTTTCTCGCGTGCACTTAACCAGCGCTAAACGCCTTGTAGCTTATACAAAATACATGCTAATTTTGTTGAGTCATACAGATTAAATGACAGCTACCAAAAGTTCAAAAGGGTCAACTTCCAATTAACTGGTCAACTGATGAATTTTAATTTAGAATTGAAGTCCAAAAACAAAGGGACCCGTCTGTATGATAACAAAATTTAAGATGTGACTGAAGTATGAAGTCAAGACCTTTACATCATCGAATACATTACCACGTGTTAGCCGAGTACCGTGCCAGATGGTTTCAGAAAATGGCAAATCAGGCACCGAGAATAATTTTGAAATCAGGAAGTCCATAAGGACCATAATTAAAACAATTAAATAATTCGCCCACCTATGTAAAGATGGCCGCTTATCATGGGTTGCTAGAACAGGTCCACGAGATATCTACTTACAAGAAATGCTGAAGAAAAAGAGTTGTTAAGAAAACGTATTTTCTGTTTGAAAAAGCCAAATCCGAGGAACAAAAGGGTTTTGAAAGAGAAAGGGACCGGCTATTTGAGCGTCGTTCTAAAATTCCACGGAATCAAACGCCGCCACCTCAAGTAAAATTCAACTTAGGCAGGAACATTTTGTGCAGAAATGAAGTCGAGACCGAGAAATGGGAGGTAGGAAGCGATAGAACACTCTTCCCGAAGAAACGACAAAAACGGGCAATTCATTGAATAAGTCTTTGAATTCATCTCAAGTTTCGTTTGACCATAGCAGTACAGTACAATATACTGCAGTCTTTCGAGAACTCAGTGAAGCTTGAACACGAACTACTCGTAATCCTCCATCACGTGCAGCAAACTCTCAAGGAAACAAGGCCAGAAAATAGAAAAAATTAAAGACGTCTCAATAATTTGAATAATTTCAATAATTTGGGGAAAATGTTACCAAACATAAAATCAGTACCTTCGGATCACGTAGAGAAATTAGTTACCTGTAGGAACAATGCAGGCAAGCAGTTTACAGCTAAAATGTGTTTTATCGACAAGAAATCGTTTGTGTATTTACTAATATTAACTTTTGTTGACCCTAAGCCCCAAAACCTACGGTAAATTTAAATGACGTCAAGTTCACCCTTTAATGTTTAGTTGGTGAAGTGACGAGATCGACGAGTTCAAACCGCAGAAAATAAATTCCAACAACTTTGCTTAGTTCTTTGTGATAATTTGATTGATCTGTGTGTAAAGCAACATTTTCTTATGAGGGGGGAAATGTAAGTTTAATATTTTCGGTTAGGAAAGAAACTTGTTAACCTAGTAATTATACAGGTGTTGAAGACTAAGGGAGCTTGTTTTAATTTTCAGTTCTCTTCAATAGATTTAATTCAGTTGCATGCTATTGATAGTGAAATGTGTAGCTCCTAGATTGACTCCCCTCAGGCTCTATAGCCGAGCCGAGCCGAGCCTCCCACGTCTCGAGCAACCGGTAGAAAGCTACAAATATGCACAACTGGGCCAGGAGCCCATTAAACATACCGATAATGGGGCCCTGTCCGGGTTTATTACTCAGGTGGCTTCTAATTCTGTTTAACTGAATTACCCACACGCAGCAAGCGAGTAGGACATGTCTATTTTTTCAGAAAGAGGGAAGTGAGAAACTTGTTGGCGCGCTGCCATATCGCAGAGGTCACGCATCTCCTGCACGGACGTGCTAAGCGTTCTGGCTCTGAGGGGGATAGGGAGAAGGTTGAGTGTGTGGTGGTGTAAGGGAGGGGGCGTTTCCTCGTAATGTTTTAGTGATCATCCATACAGAGTGTAATCAACCTCGTTCCCAGGGACTTTTCCCTGGCTTGGGAAAAGTCCCTGGGAACGAGGTTGGAGTGTAATATACCCTTTTTAATGTGATCTGCTAAAAATTCTTATCACTGATGTCACTGAATTGAAGTGGTCTTTAACAAAGGATTTATTTCTAAATTGAATCCATTAGAGATAATTGTATTGATGAGCTTGATCTCTTGATTTTCACTGTCTACTTCTGAGTGAAATGTAATTCAGTTTGCACCGCAACCTGATTGATTAATAACTGAGACATATCGACCGAAAAGTGAAAGCTATACTCACTAGCTCTCACGTTCCTCTAGCCACTGGCCACTTGAGTTGGTCGTTTGTTGTTTCATGAAAGTTAACTCTGGTTGTATGGGACGGTAGTCTGAGGGCGGCGTAAGGTACTGCGGAGCCCAACCTCGTGCCCAGGAAAAAGCTCTGGGAACGAGGTTGTGCGGAGCACTGTTTTGGTCTGTCATGATTCATTTTTATATGGGATTTTAATTAATGGTGCATCTCGTCCGAACAGTTGTGAGTCACCCGTTTTATTTGTTATGCCAGAAATGGTGTTGTATTTGAGTTTCACTGCAATCCAGCGATTTCCCCCCAGAGAAAACCAAAGCGAAGAACAGCAGTATAGTTTCACGTCACTAATGAAACATTTGACGCTTTTATATAGATCCGCGTTTACAACTAACGGCAAACGGCTTGGGGTCACCTGACCAGAGCCAGACGTCACGATGGCGGATTTCGATTCGCGTTTGATCATGCCATGATCAAGAGGTGGCTTTCCACGTAAGCCATTTATCTAAAACTTTATTGCCTTTATTGATGCATGTACAAATACTGAAATCGAATAAAATAGCCTTTTTATCAACTAACTGGTTATAATCAGTGTGCGCAAATAAACAATTACTTAGCCTTTCGTTTTTGATCCAAAGTGAGAATCTAATAAATATCCTTGGAGCCGACTGGATCATAGCTGCCGGAGCTTATCCCCGGTTTCTGTAGCATGACGCGGCTAGGAGTATTTCTAATCCCCTTGGACGGGATGCTAGTCCATCGCAGGTCATTCCCCTGCAATTTGTCTGGTTTCCCCAACAATTTGTCGGTACCCATTTATACTCCTGGGTGGGGTATAAATACGGCGCCTCCCCCCCCAAAAAAATTTAATATGGCGGCGGCTTAAGCTAAATGTGAGTTTTAGGAGGCTTAATTTCCTTACATTTAGAACGCTACACACGCTAAAATTAATAAAACGGAAATGTAGTTTGAAAAAAGTTGGCGTTATTTTGACAATTTCCAACGCATTGACTGAACGATTTTTAGCCATTCCAATTTACTCCAGTTTATTAAGATTTACATCCGACTGGCGAATAGCAAACGTGTAACCTCAAACCGCAGTCGAACGTTTGCGGTAAACGTGGATCTAAAGGTCTCTAGAGCCTAGTTCCTACTAGCGACATAATGATCATAGTCATATTCACAAGCGAGAACATAACCCTTTTATGTCGCTTATGTCTTAGTGGGAACGTCCAGAAACATAATCATAGGCGCACTTATGATCAGCATAATTATAATCATAAGAAAATTATTGACCATTTTCTTATGATTATGATTATGTCTCTGACTATCACTATGTCGCTTTTCTTTGTAGTGGGAAAGCAAAAGTCATAACGATATAATGAGAAACATAATGACGCGACGGAGTCATTGTGTTTTGGCCAATTAAAGTCTAGGTCCAGTACTTTCGGGTCGGTTTATTTCAAGATGACGGCCAGCTTCGAGGAAAAGCTTGCGAGTGCAGTTAAAAACTGTTCCCACTAGAACATAAGAAGCTTATGTTTATGTTTAGGATTATGATTATGCTTACGATCCTTATGTCGCTAGTGGGAACTAAGCTTAACAGGAAGTGCGAGCGAAATTGTCACGAGACGACAAATGAGAATATATTTTTATGTAGTATTTTTAAAGTGCTTCCTCAGTAAACCACATACATACCGATGCTGACAGGACACAAATAAAGATGTAAAATCCTATCTCGAATGAAAAAAGTTAGGCCTCGCCCACGAAACTGTGGTGTTCTCCGTTCTCGCTACACAGGAAAGATTTGTGCTTGATTTGGATTTGCGTTTGAGGAAAATTTAGGCAAAAAAACATTAACACTTGATTAGCGTTTTCGATAAGCTCCGTTTTCGTGACAGATTACTGTGGACGGTAGGCCTGACCGTAGAAAGAAATCTGCGCTTTCAAATTTTTCCGAGTTGGCGTGGACGGCGTCTAAATCACAAACCTCTCGAGTGCTCTTCCAAAATTCCTTGTGGTTTATTAATTGTGTCGGGGTCATTATGCACAGAACCGCATCGTACGTCATAGATTCTTCAGAAGCCTTGGCCAAACGGACTCACAAGTGCCCGCAAGTTGGACTTGTAGGGACTTGCTTTGGGCGGCCAAATGGACTCAAAGATTTCCTCGAACGTCACAATAAAACCCATTTCAAACCAGAAATATCCCGTATTTCATTGGCTAATAATAAGTGAATCTTTCGTTGATCTAGGTTGGGTGGCTAAACGGTAACAAACTTGCGTCGACTCGCGTGCAAATCTCGACTGACCAAAACGAGCGCAAGTCATCACAAGTCAACGCAAGTGCACGAAACGCCTGGCCAAATGGAGTCGCAAGTAGACGCAAGTTGAGAACTTGCGTCCGCTTGCAACTCCGTTTGGCCAGGGCTTAACACTAGGCTCTTTTTGCTATATTCAGTTATTTCAAACAAGACTATTGTATGATTTTGTTACCCTTTACAAGCTAATAAATGCCTTAATAATGACTTCTCAAATCCGATTGGTCTATCCTGGCATGCTCTGGTATATATATTATAACTAGCAATTACTAAACAGTTGTCATTTGCTTGCGCAGTTCAATATTGGGTAGTTACACTTCAACGAATTTCTTTTGTTGTTGATCTAAAAAAAATATCTCAACCATTGCAGTTCTTTTATTCACAAAAAGTTATTAATATCCTTTGAATTATTCTTTCTCGTAGTATGATTACTAATTTATTGACTGGTATACAATGACTCAGTGTTCGTGTCGCTCGATTCAGTGTGTATTCATAACAAATCTAACTTCGCCAAGTTCGGTTTAATCATTCGTGCTTATCACGATTTTGTCCTACTACGCTGTAACCAATGCTGATCAATTTAGACAGCTTTATTTTTTAGTTTAATAACTGACCTTTGAACAGACAATTATAATTTGACGTCATTCAGTTATGAAGGCAGCTTTCCAATAAGATCACGATCACCGGTATTGTCAAAGTCCTTTAATATATTGCACGGGACTTGCACGAGATATTGTCTCTTAGTCGTAAAACCAGTCACTGCTGTTATTGATGATAGAGGCTATATCTAAGGATTTTGCGAAATTAATCCTCTGATATTTCAGCATTTTTCGCGGATATTTTTTCGAATTTAAGAGTTTATCCACAGCTAGGACAATGGAAGCGAACCGTAACAAAGAACCTCCAAAACTTTTATCAAGAAACAACGCGAAAACTTTACTAGTGCGAAATGCGATCAATCAAGCGACACTACAGAAAGAGGCTCAACTACTGCAGAAAGAGAGAAACTCAGGAGAAAGATTATTTCTCAAGAAGAAGAAACATATTTTACAACGACAATCAAGGATCATTTCTGAAATGGGTCATCAAAGGCCGCTTTCTTCTTGCAGCCTACAACTGGAAAATACAGTCACGAGATGGAACAGCGAAACAAATTTGGCTGAAGTCCTGTCTCATAAACCTAGAAGGAAAGAGGTTGATGGAGAAAAGAGAAGTCAAATTTCGCCTTCTTCGCTTTCTTCATCCGATCTCGAAGAGTCCACCCCTCGGCCTAGAAGAAATACGTTCTCATCTTTGAATCGTAGCAATTCAATGATTTGTCTTCCAGATATACGTGCCACTTCGGGCGGGTTAACAAGAGAAAAGAAATACATTAAAAAAAAGCGATTGTGGCAGCCGCCCAACAGTGGGAAAACTGCAGAGAGTTTGGACGCCGAGCCTGTTTGTGCTCTTCACGATTGGAAAGAGCTACAAAAATGTCGATATCTGCGCACGTGCTCAACAGATTAAGAACTTGATAGATGGCACGTGACACGTCGCGCTCATCGAAAAAGTCCTGGACAGACAGCACTCTAAGAGATTAATATGAACTAGAAGTTTGACCATATTTCAAGTCGACCGGGGGCTTCATTTTCTAAAATTATCAAATGCTCCCACGGTCAGTCCATCAAGAGGATCTTTGTCTTACGCGGAACAGCGATTAGAGAAAAAATCGAATTGTTAATATACAGTCTACTTTTAAAACTAGCAGTAGTTTTTTGAGAAAAATTAACCACTCCTTTGGTTCTGTAACATGACATGTCTCGATCGTTCATCGTTTATATCAGCTGTCAGTTCGTTTTGCATCTGTGACTTTACTGCAACTGTTATGTAATAGGGTTTCCGGTTCGCTTGAATCGTGTCTTATAATCGAAATTTTTTGCTCCTCAATACAAGTGATTTCAAGTAAGGTCCTCCTAAAGCCATTCATGCAGTGCAGTCTCCGTACTCGATACAGAAATAAGCGATTTCTCAGTTCGTATCATTTTCATCTCACACACATTTTGTTGCAGATTGTGGTGTTTCAAAAACAAACACACACCGAGAGGTCTAAAATTTACAAACTGTTCTTTAATGGACATCATTAATATCACAGTGTTTTGTGCTCATATCCGAGTATTCTATTGAATCGGATCTAACGACCTCCGCTCACGATATTAACTCACTAGCTTTGCGCGTAATTAGCAGACAGCTGACGTTGTTCGCTTGCTATTTTAATATGTTCTACAATTTGCTTTTAATAATTACGAATGATACTTCACAGTTTGAACAACAAATTGCCACTGATGAAATGTTTTCATGCCATCATCTCCACCTGTAGTTTTGAGAGCTTCAATAAAGTCGGTTTCCTTTACAATGATCAAGCCCACCCACATTTCATGACGGTGTTTCATTGTAAAATTTGTTAAAATAAATATATCTTATTAGCAGTTTTATTGTGTAGTAACACTGAGTATTTTTACGAGTTGTGACACATTTTGACGAGCCCGTAGGGCGCGTCAAAATACAAACAACGAGTAAAAATACTCATTGATACTACACAATAAAACTGCTTATAAGATATATTTATTTTAACAAATTGTACAATGAAACACCGGTAAATAACTTATTTATTTTTTTCCTCTCGAAGAAAAAAAAAACTCATGGAAAAAACTCACGCAAGCGTTACTGTGACCGTGGTCAGAGATATTGAAGAACTAATCAGATTGTAGGATTCGTTACCGTGCCCGCTTGGAAAAAATAAAGCGTGATATTTTTACTCGTTTGGGCATTGTTTGTCCTCTACGAAGTGTAGTTGGATAATAACACATGATTATAGCCAGTTTAAAGGACCTCGTTCACTTTATTTTGAGTTATATTGACCGCGCACAAGAATTAACTTTAAATTGAAGAAACTTGAAAACAGTTGTTAGCTAAGATGGAAAACACAGAAGAGATAACTGAATAAATCATAGAGAAACAAAGATGGCAAAGAATGGATAAGATTGAAAATAATTGCAAACGACAAACTTGAATAATTAAGGCCAACCTTTTCAAATTCGGCGCAAACTGTGACATAGTTAATCGAAACTCGCAATTTGGAATCGGCGGTAACGCAGATGGAAGAATCATTTATACAGAGAACTCAGTGAAAAGAATCATTTGATCCCAAGATAAATATCAAATAAAAAACTAGGAATGGTAGCTAACAAGTGATACTATAGCTGATTACAGTTTAAGCTCGCTTAATTTCATCATGTATGATTCTTTTAACTATAAAACATTGCGAAAAAGCAAAAGTTAAAACCATCACAGTTAAAAACTCTAGAAACTGTAAAAGACTTTAAAAGCGACGACGTTTCGACGTTTACTCAACGTCATTTTCAAGTAAAAATGGATAAGAAAATGTTATTAGAATATAAATGGACAAAGCAAATCCCGCCCCCAAGCCAGGGAAAAGTCCCTGGGAACGAGATTGTCTGCTGACTGGTTTTACGACTACTTGATATCTCTAGTGAATGCAGTCTCAACCTAAGCTAAGCGTTTTTGTATTTACTCATTTTTGAACTTTCGCTCAGGGTCAGTGTAGACCGCTTATTATAATATATTCTAAACGTTGCCTTCGATTGATTGTCATAGCACTGAACAAAACCTCATATGCGTCACGAGCTACGATAAAGGATTGTTTTTCCTGTTATAACCTCGATAGGAAGAGGCAGAGTAACTAAACACTTCTGAATTGACAGAACACTGACTATAGAAGACTCTTGGCTCCAATGCAATGCAATGCAATTCATCGATTTTATCTGTTTGTCGTAACTACATTGTGTCCAGAAGACTACTTATTGTGAACACCTTTACATGTACTTAAAATGCACATAAATATAAAATTTACCTTGAGTAATATTTGTTTTAATGTTCAGCGGACTCCCCAAAGCCTTGAACAACATGCACTTGAGACAGGTAGCGAAAGGATGTACTTGAGCGCGTGTAATTGTAGTGAGTGCCGCTCCAAAAACAGGAGGAATGGACTCCTGGTAAGATTAAATCTCGAATAGGTGATGAACTGACCCATCATTTAAACATTGCTTTTGCAACGAATTGAAGCCAGTACACACCCATGTGGTACGTCTCTTAAAACCTTTTTAGATTTTTATACTCTTGTAATAAAACAAGAGTGCATGGTTGTAAAATCACACGAGCGAGTTGTAGGGGCATTTTACATATTTGGTCTTCTTGAGTGAAATTCCAGTGTTGTCATGAGCCTGTTGTCTGGGCACACAAGCGTGTCTCACCCGGCACACAGTAGTTGGGTCACGTCACAACTCATTTCTTTCTCTGTTTCATGACTATTTTTCTTATCGCACTTAATCTACTATTTAGACGCAATTTAGGGATAAGCTTTCTCGGCCGTTGAGCCCAAACATGTTTCTGCACAGTGACGTCATCGAACAGCCCTATCTTAAAACTCTCGACAGTCTCCCCAGCTCCCAAACTTCACACGTTCACCAATACAAGAGCGGATGCCTAAGGGACCCCTCCTGAGGACAAGGAGTCTAAGATAATTAATAACGTAGGATAGTAAAGCAGATTTGATCTTTTCTTTTATATGAGGCGGCGATGAAGAGTTAATAGCGACCTTCAATACGAGTACGAGATTGAGTAGGAGTACGACTTTTCAAATCTAGTGTGTCTGGCTTAGATAACCGCTTATCACACCAATCTTGTTTCTCGGGGTGTCCTTATCTGCTGGAAAACAATTGGAGGGAGTGGTAGTCTTAGGGATTTAACTGATCTGAAATTTGAAAGTCGTACTCGCCGTCGAACTCAATCCCGTACTCGTACTCTGATCTGAAGGTCGCTATTAATAGGGAGCTTAAGCAATGGCGACGGCGACGTCAGGGACGACGCCTAGCGTAAAATAAATTCCTATTTTACCTTGGAATTTTTATAAATATCTGCATGTGCTCAAAAACGTGCTTAAATTAAATATGTAATGCGAGTGATCAATTTCAAAAAGAAATACGAAAAATATGCCGTCGTGACCTGAGTTCTCCAAAGTGCGTAGGACCGCTACCAAGGTAGAAAGATTTACAACCAGCACGTGCAAAGCCATTGGTGACGTTTTCTCTGTCGTTGAGGTTATATTTTCACTGTGCCAAGTGAAATAAAATGGTCCTCTTTTCTGTCCAGATTACTCAAAGAAACCGCAATGAAAAAAGCTGGTGGCCCCGCCCCTCCACACCGGCAGCCGTGACCTTTGTATCCTGACATCGCCATCCACGACGTAACCAAGAGATTTTCTGCAGACTTACAGAGTTAATTGCATAACTCCTCCTTGGGGGCTCTTCCGCCGTGCCGGTATGAATATTAAAATATTAAGTTACAATCTGTGCAGGCAAATAGGACCGTGCTACGAATGACAAATATATTAAAATATAATGGTGCTAAAAAATAGTCCTGTTTAGGTCCACCTCACTAGTTCAATTGTGGGCAATTAGTAAAGAGAGGGTCCCATGTCCGGACTAATGATATGCTAGTTAACAAAGAAAGCTTCCTGTTTGCTAATCAAATGACGTACACAAATAATCAACTTTATTTCTTCCTTCCTCTGGTTCATACCATCGAAGTCAAGGCTTAAAAACATTTTAATCCAGCTGTTTTCGAACTCGGACAACAATGGTTCGTGCAAGAGGGCTGAAGAGGGAGACAAGTCTTGACCAATCATAACAGAACTATTATTTCCGACCACTTACTCCTGCAAAATACCAGTCTAAAACAAAGAGGCCGCAATATAAAGTAAACATTTGTGCGTCTGTTTAAGATTTCTTATTGACAGGGACTTGAGGCTGTTGTAGTTATTTTTTCATGTTCTCGCTATTCTGAAAATAAAAGTGATTTGACATCCATTTGGGTGTGGGTTTGTGTTTCGGCGTGGCGAAGATTACAGTTTGATCAGCATGTTGTGAAAACCTGACACATGTCATTCAGTTGTATTGTCTGTCTATACAGAACAGACGTTTGGTAAAACTAGAAACGCGAGAGTGAAAAAGTTGTGTCGAAATTTGCTACTCAAAGCAAAATAACTGTACTTTGTACCGTGAAGTAAACTTGCAAATGGAAAACAGGAAAGTTAGGGGCAATCGTCTGGACGACAATGCAAACGAGCGAAAGATATCGAGGGGTTTGGTACGACATGTTTTGACGAAAAACACCAACGACCGGATTGCGTTGGGCAAAGTAACTCGGCAGCTTGATAAGGAACGAATAGCGAAAGAGCTAGACTTTCAGCAACAGAAACAGAAACTTTTACTTCAGAAGTTTGAATCCCAAGTGAAAGAGAGATCTGGAAAAAAGGGTCGCGATTCGGGCACGTGCAACGACTCGGCCTCGCAAAGATTGGCCGATTTACAAATCGGCGCATCTGGAAAATTTTCGAAACTGCGGTGCAGGAGCTTTTCCGAGCATGGGCCAACGTCCAGGTTCGAGTTGAGAGGATCAAAATGCCCAACACAGTACCGCGAGGTGCATGAAGGAAAGGAAGTAGCCTTGAGAGAAACAGTCGTAAAAGATGGAGACAGCATGAGAAGGGCTACGGAGAATTCGGGTCGCATTGAAGAAGAGGAAAAGTTTAAACGCACCAGGAGAGTGTCCGACATTTTACCGCCGCTGATTCTCCCACCAATACATAAATCTACTACAAGTCCATTACAGAGGAGAAAGAATTCCGAGATCCAGGGAATAAAAGCGACTGCTGGTGTAGGCAACGAGGGCGTTGGAACGAATCAGACTCCAGTTTCGACTCTAGATGATTTGGAGGACTGTCGATATCTTAGGAAAGGCAAATTTAGTTGAATTTATCGTCAGCCAAACCACTGATTTCGTGACAACAGAGCAAGGGAGAATCAGAGTTGATTGCAGTGTTTCGTTTTAGTATTATTTTCTCGTCGAGGTTTCTTAAAATCTAACCATACCAGTATAGGTATGTAGTAAAAGTCCCATATAAGTTCTGGATTAGAGTATTTGAAATAAATTTGGAAAGTAAATATTTAACAAAGAGTTATAGTTCTAATTGTAGGTTAATTATTTCATTAGACTTACCAACAGCTATTGCTAACGGCAATGCTCGTAATCAACCCGCTCTCCTGCAGGGAAGCTGGTCTCCTTTATTTTTTTAAATCCCAGTTTATAAAAATGCACCTATTATATCGATTAGCGAAGCCTAAAAGTCCTAAAGGCGGACACTAAAATACTAAATATTATTTTTTTATTATTATTATGCAAATTCGTGTCATGTTCAGTCTGTTTCTTCGCTAGCGTTTTGTTCATGTTTGTTTTCTTTTGAAATCAGTACACAAATTCTCCTTATCGATCGTTACATACATACATCTTACATACATCTTAACGCACTTGTTAGGAGAATCCGTTTTGGGCATCGCCGTTTGCGGAAAACGCGTTAGTAGCATCAGTCGAATGCACGTCTTCGTCGTTTCTTGTCGTAGAAAAGATCGCGGACACTAGTGACATAGTGACTGTTAGTCTATACATTCAGTCTTTCTTTTTTATATGAATATGTTTTATAAGAATATCGAGACTGAAATTTGCGAAATTTTAAGAGTATTTTAAGAATAAACCCGAGGGTGAGATTTCGAAAAGAATACAAAAGTTTTGTGTTAATTATACGTTTTTAACTAGACTGCATAGAATCTTTCCTTCTCTAAGCTGCAAAACCAGCTCAAATCGCAACAAAAACGGCACTATTCGTATGTTCGATACTCTGATTCCTGCAGGCTGGCTCCAAAATTACTCTTAAACCATTGAGACACCAAATACATTTGAAAACAGAAATGTCAAATGCTATAATCTAAGAAAATTCACAACAATAATTTCAGCCTAAAATCGGCAGAAAAATAAGATCAAGAATATTCAGCCTCGGACGGAAAAACAATAATCTAAGTCTAAAGCTATGCATACTATTGTGATAATAACAATAACTATTGTTGCTCCTGCTATAACTGTTTTTTAACGAGGCCCCCCTTCATTCCGCCAAGCAGCAACAGAATCTGAGCTTAGTTTGGTTCTTTTAGGTTCGGTTCGAAAGTAACAGAGTTGCTGTCTAAGAAGTGTTCACGTTATCGATCAGCGCTGAACAAACCTCCGACCTGGTCCGACATGCATTCTTGAGGTTGACAAAGCCTCGGGGGCTCTACCTCTGGGAACGTGATTAGATTGGAGCCTCAGTTCAGTGTCATGTTTGGCTAATCTGGGCTTGCAAATGACCATACCCAAGCAACACACAACAGCCTCACAACAGCCTTCCGAGACGCTTTACAACTGGTTAACGTCCTGACCGTCCTGTACAACGGTGCTCCGTGGGTCAGGGAGTCAGTCAGGGCAGCCTCAACTTGCCATTGAATCTAAAACGTCTTCTTTTTCGCCTAACTTGGTCGTTTTTTAACTTTCCCATACCAGAGAAGCCTCATGGCTGTTGGCGTACGTCTAACGCAGCAGATGGAACATTAAAAATAGTAAATGAAGAGATAGTTGAGCACTGGTATGATGGCACGGCTACAGATAATACCAAAATTTGTTTCGAAGTTATCTTTTGAAACTTTTGAACTGATCGATCCACGACAAGCTTTCATGTTTTTTTTTTCCGCCATCTCAAAAACCGTTTTTTTTTTTCAGTCCCAGTTGAAATGCCGGTTAACGGATATAAGTCAGCTTTGTCAAAAATCCGTAAAATTTTCAAAAACGATAAGAATTCGTGCCTGATAATGCAAAAAGTTATATTCCAGAGTTTTGTATATAATGAAAATACTTGAACACTTTCAAATTTATTGATGAAAGGGGCACTTGAACCTCCGAAAACGTTGTGTTACAAATTCACGATTTTCTTAAAATTGTTTTAAAACTATTAGTGCATTGTATTGTAATCCACCGCACTTTTGTTTTCCATACTTAGATTTTGTGTTCACATTTTGGCATCAAGTGATAAATAAGATAAGAAATTCGGCGATGAGAATATTTTCGCACTAGTTTTTACAACGTGAATTTCTCGTCAGTTCAAACACCCCTTTCTTAATCGTTAAACCGCAAATCTGATATGAGTTTAACTTTCCATGTACCATAGTTTATGAAACCTGTATTAACTTTTTATATCACATTTCACCGATTCTCAATGTTTGTGTTTATCGTTTCCATGCAAACAACGATTGCTTTAGGAAATACATTATACCAAACTTCAATCCATTTCCAATGTGTTATGTTCACATCGATCCAATTAATGGATGACTGTTTTAAAAAGCTGTTTGAACATGTTTAGTACTTAGTCCAGATAAAAACTATATCATGGCACTTTAAACAATGCCCAAATGAGTCTTAAACTGTCACAGTGATCGAATAAATCACTACAACTTATCGCATCATCAAAAGACACACACAAAACGATTTTAACGCAACTGGAGCACAACATTGCATAACTCAAGTGTTCGTGATATAACTCGTGATGTTTAAATCCGCTGAATCCTGGGCCAAGAGACCGTCAAATGACCGCTATACAGTGCTAATCGTACGGAGTCCACCAAAAACAAAGAACTGTTTGGTTCACGAAGACGTATATCTATTATTGGTCTGGACATAGGTGATTGTAATTTAAATTGTTTATTTGCTTCTTGACTTCTTCATTAATTTAATTATAATTGAAAAGCATTGATGAATAGCCAACTGCATGACTCAGGACAAATGGAGCGATTTGATTGGTTAAGCGGAATTCTCGTGACCGTTGCCATTGTATCTATTATAAAACTGTATATACATTTAACAAGATTATCATCACAGTATTTTTAGCAGATTACAAGCACTGACAAGCGTGCACTTTTGGCTTAACCCACTTTACACTATCAGAAACTGCTGGCAGAACAAGAAAATGGATTTCGAAAAGGAAATGCAAAAGGCTTTGAAAATAATTTTCCAAAACATTCAAGCTTTGGAAGATAACAGGGTTCAGCTACCCCGCCAGATCAAGAATGATCTGCTGTCTGGATGCAATCGAAGGCAACGAGTACAAAGACGCCGTTTATCTGAGACCCAAACTTCTTCCGAGGGTGATCGATGCCAGTTGTGGTTCGGCCAGATCTGTGTGTAATTCGCGCAGAGTGCTGTCCGTCTAGGATGCAGAACGCGGTACGTGGATTTACTTTTTCTGAACATGATTAAACGCCGGTGTTGCAAGCGTTGCATAACGTGTGAAACCGCCCCCCGTGTGAAACCACCCCCCGTGGAACGTGATCGAGGTTCAGTGCGGAGGAATTCTGACGGAGGGCTACAAACTGAACTCAACTGGTGTTACGCCTCGTCCCATATTTATGAACGTTGCGAGCTTGCGATAAAGACAACAAAAAAGCAAGAAAAAATACAACTACAACAAAGAAACAATTCACCTAGTTGTTTCAGAGAGAATCTGAATACTGTGGGTTTGATGTCAGACTGAAATGTACTGCCGTGTGTAAGCTAGTGTTCTGAGTCAATTTAATTCACAAGGCATATCGAACAGTTCGCTAACGTGAGATGGAATCAATGGGCGCGTATCGCAACAAGAGAAAAGATACAATTAACTGAATATCACGGCATTCCATAAAAAGAAGTCTAAAATATTAGTCGCATGGCCGATGATGCGGCTGAGGAGGACCTTAGTCATGATGAATCATGTCTGTCTAGTGAGCTAGGACAGGCATGGGCACATCAACCTACAATAGAACATGTTGAGATAGTGTGAAATTTTTGTTTTGTAAGGTAGAGAATGCAGAAACCATAGCACACACAATTGTAAAATGATCACTTTGACAAGAATGAAATTCTAATAAAACGCTACTAAACTTCATGGTACGTTTCTTTGTTTCGTTTTTAGCTTACAATGCACCAGTAAAAGAACAAAACTATAATAATTTTCGGCAACTTAGAGGCTATTGATGGTACGGTGGCCTCAGTTTAGAGCGCTCAACTCCGGATCGAGCAGTTCGGATGCGAACCCTGGCCGGGAACATTGTGTTGTGTTCTTGAGCAAGACACTTTACTCTCACATTGCCTCTCTCCATTCAGATGTGTAACTGGGCTAGCAGCCTATCCAGTGGGAGTAGAAATACTGCTATAGACGCTTTATGCTGCACAAAAACCGGAGATAAACGCTGGCCTGAAGGGCTACTTAGCTCGTATTTAGACTTCACCTTTACCTATTGTAATTGTATTTGAATAGTGTTAATCTATCGAATAATCTAGCGCGGCCTTGTAACGTGTAGCCTGCAAACGAAGACGTATTTCCTGATGTGACTCATCTCCGCCAACGGACAAGCGATAGG
>OMLO01001489.1_pt1 | contig 18055 bp, 6 predicted proteins | sample 1674811 | NCBI WGS metagenome assembly OMLO01 (sample SAMN06265003, study PRJEB25207) | coral metagenome | isolation source: Coral host | place: Mexico:La Bocana,Puerto Morelos, Mexico | collected 2008-11-13 | reverse complement strand
GTGTGGTCATCGCTAGTATCGATCGCCACTCCATAGAGTGTCAACGAAAATTGAAAGTCTGTCGACCGAGATGTCGATCGAGTGTCGATCGCGGGTCGATCGAGGTGTCGATCGCCAGTATCGATCGACACTCGATCGCGGGTGTCAATAGTACACATGATCCCTGTTTTTAATTGGCTCTTGGTGGTTTCATGATAAGGTTTACTAAGGCTTCATGAAGGTTACTTGACGTTCGCGAGTTTTTTAAGCCAATCAGTGCGGCGTAGTAATTAGTGCAAGTAATTAGTTTTCATAACTCAAAAGAGAACCGCTCTATGCTAATAAACTCAGACGGCTGGAGAGAACGTCCTAGAAATCACGCGATACGCTGGTATCCAGTTTTCAGCACCGCAGCTTTAGGATCACCAATCGAGAACACCGTGTAAGGATGACAGGTTCAGGGAACGCATATCATTTACAAATGGATATACATGTGTACAATGTCACCAGTAGGGTGCAGTGAGAGTACACTATTGTAAACATGGTAGATTGTTGTGGTACAGTCTTCCCCTCGGTTAGACACAAATTTTTAAAATGATTGTAAGTTATGGACTACGAAGCCAAGAGAGGGGAGTGGTGGGGGTGGGCGAAATTTATTGCTGGTTTTACCATAAATTCGTGTTTTCATTTGAAATAATGCATTTGAAAGGTTTCCCAATCTTACCAGCCAATCAGCTTACACGAGTACTTACGAGGTTACGTCGTTTTGCTAAACAAAGTTGCCTGTGGAAGCTCCGTGCCCGGGGCTCACGCGTTTTTGGTCAGCGATGATCGGACGCTCGACTCTAGACTAATATTCAAACTAATCAAAAAAAAAATCCTGTTTCCGCTTTGATTGTGCGCGTGCGCTTCTGAATATGCTTAGAGGGCGTAACCGCTGTGCCTAATGCTGGCTCACTTTCCATTCAGATCTCAATTTTCTTGGTGATAACCAAAGGGGGTCGCCATGTCTGAGACCAGGATTGCCATGTGATCAGTCAACTGGACTGGTTTCCTGATGATACAATAGACAATGATCGAAGAGAATATTGTTCCCGCCATATAAAAATGCTGGCTATTCCATAGTGTTTGACTGCATTTTAGTCACGTACAAAATTATTATTAAATTTAAGGAAACCTGAAAAGACAGAAAAACACCAAAGAGATAATAATAAACCATAAGGAACAAGAATGGTTTAAGATGGCGAAGATTGACACGGATCATAAACGATAAGCTTGCAAAAAATTTAAGCTAGACATTTTAAGACCTTTTTACACTGCGACGTAGTCCCTTCAACGTTGTTTCCCTGAGTAAAAAGTAAAACTTGTTGACCTTAAAAATAAAAACTTCTGTAGCAACTTACTCGTGGCGGAGAAACATAAATGCGCTTCCACCATCTTTAAACATTTTTAGTCCTTCAAAAATCTGAAACTCACTCATGGAAAGCTAAGTACTACTGTGAAAGAAAGCAATGTGACTACGCTTTCTGCTTGAATAAAAATAAGTATCATTTTTATGTTTTCAAGTCTACCATTGAATCGCCGCGTTTTTTGACAGCTGGTAATGGGAATTCAGTGTGTTCTTTCTCATGGTAATTCATTTTGCCAGGTACTGACCATAGGTGCTATGCTTTTACTGAAATCTGCCGAAACTGCCTTTTATTGCTATCGGCAACCTGTGATGGAAAAAAAAGTAATGAATGTTCCACAATTGCACACCTCTCTTTTGTTTTCCAGAGAAGGGAGGGCCAGCCCAGTGTTGAGGTCAGTGACAATGGCCGATGACTGGGCAATAATGAATAATTTACCAAGCATAATGAGATTTCCGAGGTGATGATAGGACAAGCGTGGTTCACACGAGGTGATGCCACGTTAAACCAATTCCCTCAATATTCTAGTTGCCTTCTTCTCTGTAGTCCGTCGGATCAAATACCAAGAGAAAACAAAATAGACTCACTGTCGGAAGTAACCGATGCTATGATACAATCTGACTGTATATTTACGACATCTATAGAAGTCGTGGCTAGAACCGAAGACAGATTAGAGCAAGCACAAAACGTGTGTCAGCAAAGTGTGCGACAACTGCTGAAATAAATACGCCTCAGGACATTCCTAACTTTCGAATTATCTGCTAATTATTTCAATGAGGCTACCTAACAGCGAACAGCAAGGACGGTCTTCCGCGTGCGCGCGCGCGTGGGATATGTTGTTCCATTTGCGCGAGATAGTGCTCGAGGGCGAATTTTTCTTTTCACTTCCTACTTGTTCCTGACTTCCTTGTAACTTTATCCATGTAGGCGCGCTGGTTTATCTCAGTGTACACCGTCGCGTGGCACTCCTCAGGCACTACAGTAATTTGTATTTTCTTCTGTGAGTTGAGCCGTTTGCAGGGTTGAGTTCTAAGTGTGTAGTTCAGTGTGATGAAGTGCTCACAGAGAGAGATCTTTCGATCCCTTGTAAACACCATGTCATCTTGGGACTTTGTGATCGTGCATTGTATATTTTATGGAATCTCGCCAAAGATTGCACTTAATTGGCGAAAGATCTGAGTATTTAAAGATGAGGGGTTACTTTAAATTGAGCGGCTATGCGCTCTATGGGACTCGTAAGGAAAGCCGTTTGTTCAGACTGAAATTCGCGCTTTCTCTGATAAACCCATTCGTGTTCTTAACTGCGAAGTTGTCGCATCTTATTTTGTTTTGGCCTTACTGTTGACGAAATACAAGCAGTTTGTCCCATGTTATTGTCCTTACATTCTTCTATATTGTTATCGGTGCAGGTACTACTAAAGTACAAAGTGATGTTTTAGTCAAGTATTAAATGTACTCTGTTCGCCAATGTTTTGTTTTGACTTGCAAAAAGTTTTGCAAACATTTATAATTCGTCTTCATGAAAGCAATAGAACATCAGGGAAAAAAAATTCAAGCTTGCGCAAGCGGGGATTAGTTCTTTATTTTACCCTAAATAACAATCAATTTTCATTTCTGCAAACGGTATTAAAACGGTAAACACCGTGAGAAAGAGACGTACAACTGTTTGGTCCACGGTATAGCTACTTCCTGTTTTTCATAAGTACTGCGGAATATGGCCACACGGAGCTCTGTTTATTACGATATTAATTCAGTGAATAATATAAACTAAATCTAAAAGTTCCTAGTCAAGCGCCAAGCAGTCAATATTTTGCGCCTCTTGGGGACCGGATGTTGATAAAAACCGCCAGCTCATTGAGGAACCTTGGTGATATTTTCCCGGACTACTTTCCGCAACACCAAAAATAAATTCACACACAGGAACTCCTAATTAAATTTTCATTTCGAGGAAAAAGATGTTCTAAAACCTCGAAGGCACAAAGATACACTGAATGACATAATGATCACCAGTAACTGTTGAAATTGTTTATAACTATATCATGTTTCCGCATCGGTTTTGTTTGTTCGCAGACCCTTTATTTTGATTCTATTATGTATGACTAACTTAGATAAGGAAGAAACTTTGCCTACAGATTGAGGATCTGCGAGTCGAAACAACCCGTTATAAAGAAATCAGCTCGATTGAACCAAAGTGACAACTACGATGAAGGTTTGCCCGAGAAGAAAAAATACACGTCACGTCGCAGATGCCTTCTCTCTCGCGTTGGACGCAAACCAAGACTGAGTAATACTTTGTTTGTACGTTGTCCACGAACCCTTTAAACCTCTGGCTGCAAGAATAAACAAAAGCCCTATTTATTACAGGCCTTTACGCTTTCAAAACATAGCAGCGGGGTTTAACAAAAATTTGTTCCCTCGATGACCTTTCGTTCTCGAGTAGTTGATCTGAAAGGCGAAAAAGCTGAAGCTACGCATTCTTGTCAGTGGATGTTTGTCGCTTTTATAAGCGAACTCTGGCCTGTGCATGTTATCAACTTCTTCTCTTGCTTACTTTCCTAGGCAATCTTTACAAGGGAAGATGTAAACAGCCGAGACAAGAGATCAGTGAGTCTTGGCGAAGCCCCCGAAACGACGTAAACATGGCTGACTTTCGGGGATAGCAAATAGGCGTGAGTAACAAAAACAAAACTCGTTAACTGAAAACCATGGGCGACGATTATTTCAACAAAGAGGTTTGCTTTGTATTTTGCTTTCTTCGTTTTGGCCACAAATCAAAATAAACAATACGATCACAATTACCGAACGTCCACGGAAGACATACTGTTAATGGTCTTTGATCATCATTTTAATTTACTTTACCTTCCCCTGAATCTACTCTGATCGAGTCTAAGTTAAGTTTTTGCATTGTTGTTCTCGTTAATTGGCTAAGCGTAGCACTCGCTTAAGGCTTGTTATTTTTTCCTCTTTTTTATTTTATAGTGAACAGTTTAAAATGAAATTCGATTTCCACTAAAACTAATACAACTTTCAAAGCACAGAAAATTCACTTATTCCAGCATTTGTTTTTAGTAGTTCCAAAATTACCGTGAAAGAAGTCCAAACAAAAAGAAAAACAGAAAAAAAAGCAGGCGGTGCCAATATCTTTTTTGGCGCAGTCAACCAAACTAGACAATTTAGAATGTCATTTTTAATGGAAGTTCCACAGGTCACTAACCTTATTGCATGTCTGTTTCCCTTTATCTAACATCACGACGTGTAAAATGGATTTCCTGTACATGTCATTCTAAATAGTGCTAATCGTAAAAAAGAAGAATGAAAAAAATAAAACAGGAACTCTGCTGAGCAGAACTGAACTATAGAGGAATTGATCGCTCACTGAAGTTTACGGTTGCCACTGTACAAAATCGGTTACATTTTTTCCGAGAAAAAAAAAACCCCGTTGCAACTTTTACTTTTCTTTTCGCGCGAAGGTATGTTGAAATTTTCGGCAGCCTTGCAGTACCTAAAATAGACCGTTTCCTCCAGCCATTAATTGAGCTTTTATCAGTAAAATCTATCACAGTTTACCTTGGCCGAATGATTTGGCACTACTCGGCTTGTTGCAAGTACAACGACCCCGCGAAAGGACCATAACATGACAACAGCGAGCTTATCGTTGTTCTTGTAGTTATTAACGTAAGCCGATTTTCCTACAGTTATCTGGTTTTATTTGTTTTATCTAGAGAAGAAAAACACATCGCATATGGTTTCTTCCAAAAGCTGTTTATTTTCTTTAGTTTTGTCCAATAAAACCAAACAATGTGCACACGAACGGCGACAGAAGGCAATTCCGTGAATGCTGGCAACATACGTGGCGGGGGTTCTCTCTGACCCCTTAGTCCAAGACTGGAAAATTGTGATCACTAGCACATCTTCCAAAGTTGTATCTTTCTGATATCTAGCATGGCAAGATACGAAGGTTAAGATCCGCCATGCCGCGGATATAGGAGCTGACCCTGTGGCTTTTTTTTAGGGCATGCTGTGTGTGGGTGTGATTTTTTTTAGTTTTTCTAGCAAAGCGGTTAGAAATCCCCTGAAAAAAACTGTCACAAAACGAGCCGAAAGTATTTCCGCCTAAACACAAGTTGATATCGGCGCATTATATGATAAACTGATTATAAAATCAAAGATAACTGCTTTTGGATGAGTGCTTTCTTCTAACAAATAAGCCAACGTTTTTTTTCTCTTGAGTGTATGAGGAGCTACAATAGTTCTTTTATTGCAAGAGTTTCCCACATCTAATAACCTCAATGATCGACGTGATTTCAGAACGTCACGTCGTAACTTCCGGTATTCAGTATCTGCTAAATATCCATGCTTTGCCGAAAGAGCTTAAAAATACACACAACATGTCGAGAACAATGCCATAATGCAGTGATTGTTGATTGAGAGCATTTCATTGGATAAAAGAGGGAATCTCTTTTAGAGTGGTAAAGTGATTACAAGGGTATCTCTGTTATCATAAATGTTTACCTGTTATCTACCTGTGTGGCTTCTTTAATACGTTCGAGCAGCGATCGTTGAAGAAAATGATTGAAAGTTGATATCAAAAGGTCACAAATGTGAGATGTAAACACGGTCAAAATACGTTTTATGTGCGGACAACATGATGGCGTCCCGATGACCTTGAGTGCACGAATAGAACATGCAAAATGTCAAAGCAGCGCCTTTTTGTCCCTCTGTGTATCCAAAAGGTGACAAAAAGCCGAACATTTGCATAGTTACGCAAACTCGCACGGCTGCGATGAATGGAAAAAAAAACTTCTTCGCTTCAATCGTCGACCCATAACAACAGGAAACCGCAGAATTGTTTAGATCGGAAGCGATCGAGAAAAATGTGTGGCTCTTTGCCAGAATCTTGAGCATGTAACAACTGCAGCGCATTTGATCTCTTTTCTTTAGCTAATTGGCGAATGTATTGGTGATTTGTTTTGTGTGACATGACATGCTTGATAAATCATGGATGTCAGATCTAATTAGTTTCTCTTTTGAAATACAGCCCTCTGCCCCCACATTGAGTAAAGGCGGATTTCATAAAAAAAAGAGAGAAGTTGAAAAGCCAGGGAGGTTGACGCTTCCAGAATGTGAGGGACGTGTTGACTCCTCCACGATTGAAGGAAAGGTTAATCGCAATGCTTGTCACGTTCTGTTGTTACGGACCTCTCTCCATTGTTTTAAATTACATAAAATTGCATGTAACATGCTTGTGTTCTCGGTAATTTACAGCCGGCAGGCTTCGTAAATACGCACTCGTGATTGGCCAGTGTTCATGTTAACTGCGATTTTGATTGACAGATAAGTAGCGTTAGAATGAAATGGCCATGTGAGTTCCGTTTCGCGCCACGCCTTCTAGTCAGAGAAACGCTCTGTGATTGGCGTTTTTCAAAACGGAACAAAAGCGGCTCGTAGCTCAAAGGAGTCGTGTGTGTACGCAAATGACGCAGCGAGTGATCACACCGTACTGAATCGTAGAGAGTCGATCACATGTGCTCGCATAACGAAAATCATTCCATCGCATAGATCGCCAAGAACACAGTATCTTACTGTGGCTTGCGCCCAGTTTCTCAGGTTCAATGCGATTATTCTGCAACGCTAAAATGGCCGAGGGCTTGGATAAGATAGCTGGGCTGAACAAGATGCCTTGTCCACTATGTCTATGTCATAACGGCTTCGATGATCCAAAAGTTCTCCCGTGTTTACATACTTTTTGTAAGAACTGTCTTACGGAAGCGGTGGAAGGTGGCCGCTTGAAATGTCCAACGTGTCGGCTAAACGTTCCACTTTCAGAAGCCGGGATCGACGGTTTGCCAACCAACATATTCAGCAATAATATTCTCGATGTGTTGGTGCCGAGCCATGGAAACATCGAAACGAGTAGCTTGATCCGAGCAGTGATCCGCGATTGCAGCAATTGTAGTGAGGGATCAATGGTTACGGCACACTGTAAGGACTGTAGTGAATATCTATGCGATAGCTGTGTTCGCGCTCACCAGCGAGTACGAATCACAAAGGATCACCGAATCATTTCCTTTATCGAAGAAGCCGCAATGATGCAAAGCAAAACAACGAACGCCACTGCCACACAAGCGACTCCAACAGTCACTTCAGTTTCGCCACTGGCAACGATGGCCGATAAAACTGCTTCTGATGACTTGATTCGTTGTGAAAAACATGAAAATGAATTTTTACGGCTGTATTGTGAGACTTGCTACACTCCTGTGTGTAGCGAATGCACTTTCCATGAACATCGAGGCCATAGTTTCCAGTACCTTCGCGAGGCCGTCGAATCCACCAAAGTGATCGTGGGAAAGTTGATCGCTGATGCCAAACTGGAGATTTGTAAACTGGAAGAATCCGTCAGCTCTTCACAAGCGATAGCCGAGCAAGTAGAATACAGAGCACAGACGGTTTCAAACGAAATACGACAAACGGTGCGAAGACACATGGCTGCCCTTGAAGAGCGCGAGAGGGAACTCTTACGACGCGTGGAGAAAGTGCGCCAAATTAAAGGTAAATCGCTTCATTTACAGATTGATGAACTTAAGACTAGCCTAGGTAAAATGTTGAGTGTTTGCGAGTCATCAGAGAGATCAGCAGAACTGAGTACGGACCCAGAATTGCTCGTTATCAAGAGCCGTTTATCAGAAACGCTCAACGAACTGAGGGCTAAGCGTGGACTGCTACAACCCCACGAAGATGACGCCATATTATTCACTCCTCCCGATCAGGCTTTACAAACGGCTATTAGTTCTCTGGGGATTGTCAGTAGCAGCGCTTTTGCTCCTTACTCCAGCGCCACTGGGGATGGATTAAGACGCGGTATTCGCGGCAAAGTCGCAATGTTTATAGTGCAAGCCAAAGACCATCAAGGCGAAAACCGCTGTATTGGTGGTGACCCCTTGCGCGTCGTAGTGCAAGGTCCCGATGGGATCTACTACCGAGCTGAGGTTAGCGATCGGCAAAATGGAACTTACACAATTTCTTACCGCCCTCAAGTGACTGGAGAACATGTTGTTTCGGTAACAATTCGCGGTCGCCATATTAATGAATCTCCATTCAAAGTCGCTGTTATTAAGGGTCGCAATTACACTGGCGTGGGGCCAGTGGCTCGGTTTTTTGGCTCAGAAGGCGAAGCGGACGGTGAACTTTGTCGCCCATGGGGCGTTTGCTGTGATAAAGATGGCAATATTATTGTGGCCGATCGCAGCAATAACCGTATTCAAGTTTTCGATTGCTACGGGAATTTTCGTCTCAAGTTCGGATCTGCAGGCTCCAGAAATGGACAGTTCGATCGGCCGGCAGGGGTAACTTGTGACAGTGATGGGCGAATTATCGTTGCCGATAAGGACAACCATCGTATTCAAGTCTTCAACGCCGACGGAACTTTCATTCTGAAATTCGGCGAGAAAGGGTGCAAGAATGGCCAATTTAGCTATCCCTGGGACGTGGCTTGTAGCAACGAGGGCAGCATTCTAGTTTCGGACACACGCAACCACCGTGTCCAGCTCTTCAATCGCGAGGGCAAGTTCCTTGGCAAGTTCGGCTTTGAAGGCATCCACTGGAAAGAGTTTGATTCTCCTCGTGGCGTTGCGTTTAATCACGAAGGTCATATGATCGTTACCGACTTTAACAACCACCGTTTGCTCGTGATCAGGGCCGATTTTCAGCACGCATGGTTCCTTGGAGTGGAGGGAAGCAAGAACACCGAGTTCCTACGCCCCCAAGGCGTCGCAGTGGACCAAGAGGGGAACATCATCGTTGCTGATTCAAAGAACCATCGAATTCAGATCTTCCAACCTAACGGGAACTTTCTCTGCAAGTTTGGAACGCACGGTAGTGCTCCTGGTCAGCTCGATCGTCCTTCAGGTATCTGCGTAAGCAACGAAGGCTCAATAATTGTTGTAGATTTTGGAAACAATCGTATACAAGTGTTCTAAAAACTAAATAACAAACGAAACGTCGTGTAGTCGTGTTTTCACACTCGTGTGAAGTACATTTCATGATATAAGACTCTTAGGCCTTGAGATAAAATTTACTGGATAAACTCGAGTAATTCGACGTTATATTTCTGAATTGATCGTGCCAGAATACGGTGTCAACAAAATTTGCATGCCTTCAGAAATCAGTTACTTTTACAAATCGACCTTTTCCTTTTTCGATGGCACTTTTGTGGTTACTTTTGCTTCAACAAACTGTCTTTGATTTCCTAAGTTGATTTATCGTTTGCAAGTTAGAGCGCCAATTTTTAGTGCGCTCAGCAACTTGTTTCTCTTACGCGCTACACACGTCTTCATTCGTTCACGTTAATTCAGTTCAAATTTATCAAGCGGATATGCTTGAAAAGAATTAATTCAAAAATAGGTGGCGCTTTTCGAGAGTAATATTTGTAGTCTTGAACGTGTTTGCGGAAAGTATTTATTTCATCCATATATGAAAATGTTTCTCGGATTGATGCATAAATTGTTGACGAACTTCCAGTTCGTCCCAATATTTTTTTCACCTTGTAAGCTTGCATTCTATTTAAATGCCACTGTTTTGTTTGATTATTTAATTCCTTTTTCGTGAAAGAAACAACCAGAAGAGTTAAGTGCTTGCCTTAGGATTCCTCTTGACAGCGAAAAGTATGAGAATGAGAGTTAATTTAATTTCGACGCTGAGCTCAAACAGGCCGACGAAGGTGTGAAGTCTTTCAATGGAACGACATTTACCATTCATTTCTCTTGTTGAACTGCGGAAAGCTTTCGGAATTTGCTTTAGCCCTGTTTTGTAAAGCGATGGTATTGCCAACACTGTTTGAATGCTAAGGCAAGTTCTTGAGATTATTGTTGTGTTACGTATCTTTCAAACGAAGATACGTAACAATTGTAATTTTCCCTTTGGCCTTTCGATGGGTGAAAACGTTCTTTTTCGTTTCCGAAAACATCAGTTACTTTCTGATACAGTGAAAATACTAAGCGTTTTTTGACATCGCAGCGTTTTTGTCAAAAAATAAATAACCTCTACTAGCTCTGACTAGTTTTCCCTGGGGAAGTCTTGTTATTTTTGAACAAAAAGAAGTCGTGTTCACAATATTATTTAGATTGAAAAGAACGTTGCCAAAAGCAACGCATAATTGCTAACCAAAACGAATATCAACTAAAGATAATTTGGTTGACGCGTCGAATTTATCGCGCTTGTTATATATTGTAAGAATTTGCGCGCTGGGACTCCAATTCGTAGTGGTAGACTGTAGTTTGATTTTAGTATTAGTCTTAAACACTGTCAAACAGAGCTAGAGTAGCTTTCACACGACACAAAGTCGTTATTTCCCAGCCTAATTAAATCCAAAGAGATGTGTTATTTTTATCCAAGAACATTATTTAGTGTGTCCATGTACGATATAATAATTCTACGCGTAGGACATTGTCAAAAGATCAAGTTAAAGATATATTAATGAGATGTATATTCTTAGCGTCCAATACGTTCTTCGAAGACTTTCTAATACCAGTTATAATATTTTGCTCAAGATTATGAAAAATTGAACAATTTTCTTGGTGATTCCAAGGTACGACTGTTTTGGTTCAGCTGGAAAAAAAAACTCAATAAATTAGTTCTTTCATAGAAATGGCACACTTTATTAGTGCGAGATAATTTAACAGCGGAAATGTTCCGTTCAATAGATTTGATAGTTACGCTAATATAATGCAGTAGCAAGCGTGTGAAGTTTGTTTTAAATTATATCATTTGTTCGCGTTGGCCCGGAGAAATAAAATTGCTGGCCTGGAAAAATTGCAGGTTGATTGTACTCCGTTTTTAACTCGGAAAAAAGCGGCAGTAGCTTCATAGTTTTGTTCCTTAGTTGTTCTCGGATCAGTGCGTCTTAGAACAAAAAGTTTGAAATTCAGCGTTGAGGAACGAATGAATGACAATTTTTTTTGATTTTAAGAACAAATGAGAAATTAACAAGCTTGCTTGATTCTCAAAGGAATCAGATTATTTGACCATAGAAAAGAACTAAGATCAATTTTGCCGACATGTAGCAAGTGACACCAATTTAATTTTCAGAGAAAAATTTCCATAGGTTATAGGTTCAATTCATAGTTCACGTTTTGATGATTTCATACTAAATTAATTCTCAAAGATAGTTTGAGTGTAGTTTTAATATATAGCAGAGCAAATGCTGAAAGTTAATTTTGCAATTCATGATGTCCAAGTTTGAAGCAATTTTTTTATTTATTGGGCCTACAGCCTTTTCCTTTCTTCTTCTTCCAAAATAATATCAAAGAGTTTGTCTTTGCTCTAGTTCTTGTTTTTCCCAGAAATCTGTGTACCTTTAAAGTAATAAGTCTCGTCTAAGGCAGCTGTTGTAGCTTTTTCACTTCTATATATTGCTGTACAGAAATGTTCAAACTTGGATTTGATGAATTGCAAGGCTTCATTAATATAATTTGTGCCATAAAAATACTGTCCAAAATAAGGACAGTTAAATGTTACGTATAATAGCCAGGATTGTTTCAAACTAATTTATTGAAGAATAAATTTATGCAATTTGAAGTTTTAACTTGTGTGTTCTTTATTTAGTGATGATTAAAGTGCTTGTACTGGAATGTTTCCACTGTGCCAAAGTTAAGGCAGTGAAAACAGTAAATTACACCATTACAGGGATTTTTCAATACACCTCTAGAGCACTTTTTGTGGCCTGTATGGAGTGTTGCATAGCCTACAAACAAGCTCTCAAAAAACACATGAAACTGAAGCCAAATTCCTTTTTACGCACTCACCAGGAGACAGGCTAGATGATGCACCATAGCCTATGAAGGGTAGATCAATCCTTGAACACCTGTCACTCCTCTACAGCAGTTATGAAACCTTTGAAAGCTTTTCTCCCTGGTTTATGACAAGGTCAACATCTAAATTTACAGTACGTATTGAGTAGTTAATTAGTAATCCGAAACATGGACTTGACCCAGCAGGGACGGCTAGGAGGTGAGTCAAACAAAGATGGACACTTTGTTAGGGCTGAAAACTTGGAATTGATGACAGATATTTTTGCAAAATAAAAATTCAGGTAATGTAAATGGACCCTAATTATCAAATTCTGATTTTAAAAACACTTTCCTGGATGAAATTTTGATACAAGATTGTCTTGGCAAAGTTTGTCTAGTACTACCAGAGGAATTTGCCAGGTTTTGAAGCACTAAGTGCCCCAGGGTATTCTGTCTCCCTGGCATGGATTTGATTCTAGTCTATAATTGGCTATAGATTCTCCTTACAATACTATTCTCCTGTACCCATTGATACACCTGGGGGGAAAGAGGAACGTGCCAGAGTTTGAACTGGGACTGATTGATCCCATGTCCAGCACACTATCCGAAAAGCCAGGGCTTCAGTTTCAAGTCAAATCCCTTGACACTAAAATAACTAAGATTTCTTGATCAACCCACCATTACAAACCCCGGCAAGACACGGCTCTTAGTACTTTTTCCTGAGGTAGATGAAGTGAACTCTCCATAACAATAATTTCGTTATATCAACTAAGTTGAAAATGTAAATTGGCCACCGTAATGAGTTATAAAGCTGACGTTTCGAGCGTTAGCCCTTCGTCAGAGTTACCCCCACCGACGCAGCACCACAGTTTCTTTAGAAACTTTCACCCTTTATTCATTTGTCTCCATAACAATAATTTGGGTGTCACAAATAATAAATTATTGTTGTACTATGCTTTAGATTGTTGTATTTTCTTCTCAAGGCTTCCAAAAAGCAGTGGTAAGGAAAGAATTCCAGATATCAGATCATCAGTGAAGATGATTCTGGTAAATAGTATTATGGTAGTCTTATGCCTCACTCTCTGCAGCTTGATATCTTCATCTAAAACTTGAAATAGATCTCCAAATAATCTCTCGAGTTCAAGTTGAGGTAATCTACTAAACTTTTCTGTTCTGCTCTGTTTTTTCTTGAAGTTTGATATGTAATCAACCAATCTTAGGTGCTCCACAGGCCTAAGGAGGTGCAAGTTTTTGTCCTCTCCTAGAAGCTTGTTGTGTCAAGCTTTAAATTCAAAATTTTACCATTCTGAGTTTTTGAAGCATGTTGTGTCATGGCTCGATGTTTATGAAATTATCCAGAAGTGTTCTGTCAATGCGGTTAATCATAGCTCTCAACTGTTTTCCAGGTCCTACTTCGTAGATTTTACAATTTCTTGTCCTTCCTTTGAAAATGTTCTGAATTGTTTTCATCCAGTTCACAGGCTCTACCAACTGCCTTACCAGCAAGCTATGAGAAAAATAAAAATGTATTTACTATCCAACTGCACTCAGGAAAATAAAAGCTAAATAATTTTAATAACAATACAAGTGAATATATGGATGATCATACTCAGAACGTGAGTACATGTGGAGTGTAATACAGGTCTGTTACGTAGAACATAAAATTGGCACATTCATCAGTTTCTATATACGCTGAAACCTACTAAAATAGACATGGACAATATGCTCTCGCAAGACGCAATAAACCATGACAACAGACCGTTACAAAACATTGTAAAAATCGTCACAATCAGTTGTTGCTTGTTCGAATGCACTTCAAAAACTTTGAAACTTATGTGCATGCTTTGAACATCTTAATATTTTAAGTGCCAGCATGCACGCACTGGGAAAATGAAATGCAGTTAGTTAACTATACCTAAAAATGAACTTTCATCGGTGCTGCCATGTAGGAATTAGTTTGTTTTGTTTGTTTCATGTTGCCAGTTCCAGTTTATTGATGATGAAGTGTTTCTCTACTGTGCATATATATGAAAACTGAGGAGAATGACATAAAGACACGATTGTTCATTGCAGTCATACACACAACTTAAGCAGTTGTGAAATTTAAGACTGAAAAAATTCAGGCTTGCATGGGATTCAAACCCTTGACCTCTGTGATACTGATACACTTCTCTGCCAACTGAGCTATGAAGCCAGTTGAGAGCTAGTCATGTTGTTAGTTCGTAATATACCTGTAGATGGTTATCTATGCCAGTAGATTACATATATTTGAACTGCAGAAAAAGATATGAAGACATGGTTGGTTTTCCAGAGCTACACATTACACAACTTCAGCAGTTGTGACATTTAGTTGGTACAGCACATCACCAGTATAACATAGACCATCCGTTTCAATCCTGTTCAAGCCTGAATCTTTTCAGGCATAAATTTCACGACTAATATGTTGTGTGTATAACTGCGACGATCAATCATTTTTGTTAATAGCTACATCTCTGAAATCTGACATATCGAGAAAGCTTGTGATTATAATTTGTTGTTTATCTTTATAAACCATATTAAGATTTTAACAAATTTTAGCTCATGGACTATATTAACATAAAAACACAAACCCTGTATCATAAAACCTCAAAGTGTTTTGGCTTTGACATGCATGCTTGACTAATCATGTTGCACTCTAGCGATATTGCCCAAGTTTAACATTGGAAAAACTGCAGCAATACACACCAAAAAAATCAGCAAAAGCGATACTCATGGAGTTAAAATAAATACACAAGAAGAGCATGTAAAAGTTGTAACATTCAACCTTTCATTCTTAGTTGTATTTTTTGTTTTTCATTACATGCTTGACATGCTGAAATGAATTCAGTCAAGGGGAGCCAGCAAAAATGCAAATTTAAAGCAAAAAAATTATAAACAGCCATTCATTAAGAGTTACTTGTGTTTTTCTTCTCTAAAACTTGTAAGCTGATCTGATAACAAGGACCTTTAACGTTTCCTAAAAAACCTGGGAAAGTTCAAAGGGCACTCCCTTTAGAGGGGCAGTGAATGTAATAACTAGCTAATGGTGCAGAAACTGAGATTTATTCAATTCTTGGCTCTGCTTAACAGTTTTCGAATTTCTCAAGCAATATCATCATATCCTAATCCCAGAAAAATCTAACAAAAAGATGTTCTTTAAGTGGCCCTAGTATTTGCTTTGATTTGAATAATTTGAAATGAAGACATCATTGGATTCATTCGAAGACAACACAAAATGTAGGGTTTGGATGATCATAAATAGTTTTCTGGGTGAATATTACAGAACTTTGGTCTACTTAACTCAAACCTAACTGTATTCAAAATCAATACAACATGTGACTGAAGAGGTCTGATAATGGAAACCAAAATATGTTTGATGTTTTAGCAAAAATTTTACAATGAACATGTCTTATTCACCTTATTTCAGGTTTTTAAACACTTTCCTGGTGTATAATTGCTCATAGATAACCTAGAGTAACCATAATTATTATTTAGTTTACTTAAAAGTGAGAGGTTGATAAAAATATACAAAGAGACAATCACAGTTGATACTTTGGTACTGTTGCAGTTTACCTATAACTAACCATAAAGCAACTTGTTTTAATTAGAAAATTCTATTTTGACACTTTGATTAGTTAATTGCCAGCATTCATTTTGATTTTCATTAATCAATTCGTTCACACCCTGGATTTTAATTTTTAATTATTTTTAATTTTAATTAATACAAAATCTGGCCTCTGCCAAACGTGCTCAAACTGTTTCTCAGTGCCATAAATATATGGATGTGGGTGTAGGGAAGAGACAGGAAATACATATCTTGTCCAAGGCTGTAATTTGTAGTTTGTGACCCTTTGTATTACAAGCCAATGTTTAACCCGCAGTAGCAATGTTAAAGTCAACACTTTATTGCTGAAGCAAATTTGTAATGTGAGGGGAGTAGGTGGAACTACACTTTCATAAACTGTCCAAGGGGAGAGTAAGATTGAACAATGGACTAACCAGAGAGAAAATAGACTATTTTGTAGTTCAGAGAAGTGTAACTGAGCTATGAAAGCAAGGTTTTTGTTGACCTTGTGATAATAGAGATTAGAAACTAGTTAACATGATACCAGAATAACTTAATAACTCAACTCTAGCCTCATGTCTGTACAAAGGCCTGATAATTGAGCACAGAACTGTAAATTAGCTGATTACATTTACCTTTTTATCTGATCAGAGTTAGTGAAAGGTTGACAGCTTGTTCCAGAGTACACAGTACATCTCGGGGTTTGTATGTTTACAGACTCCAACACTCTTCTGAGAGGTTCTTGTGCAGGCTCCATCAGCTTTGTATGAAATGCCCCACTAACAGGAATAAGCTGAGCTCTCTTGATCCTATGCTGTTAGATGAAAATCAAAGGGATTCATTGTTAAAATCTGACCGAAAGTGTACTGACCTCATGGAGGCTCAGTAACATTAAGGACTGTGTCATGTGTAGTTCACGAAAAGAAACAGAAAGAATGTACGGTCTAAACTTGTTAAGAGACATTTTGATTGAAAACATTTATTTAATTAACTCAAATTTGTTGGTTATAGTTGGTTTTCAAGTGTTTTTTGTCCAGTACAAACTTTTTAATGTCATTAGAGTGCAATGAATCATTTAAAAGCAAAGTTACTGAGGATATCATAAGATTAGGAAGAACAGCCAGTCCAGATATTAGATATCCTCAAATCAAACATCACAGCATCAGTACTGAGCAATTCAGATATAAAACAGAGAGAATAACCTTGGATTAAACAAAAAACAACATATACAACAGAAACTGGAAATTCTTTTATATGAGCTGACAGCTTGGGCAGCCTTCTACTGGCCACTGACTCATAAATAAGTACACATAGAAACTGAAGATGGGGGGTCAAGTGAGTGGCTCAAATTGTCCTCCTGGTGTAAGGGCATGATAATATTATTGGGAGAGAGAATGGTTGGAGGAGAGAAAGACTTAAAGGATTACTGCGGCACATGACGCACCTTAGCTTTTCCATACTCCAGGACATACTGTACAGATGTGTTGTCACCTCCCAATACCCAGCCCCCTGGGAAAAGATAATTAGCTACACAAGCTACTGGCTCTTGTGTACCTCTGCTATAGGACCATTCTTCAGCGTTATCACATAGCAACTGAATATCCAGGTCTTCATGGCCCATGATTGACACCAGTCCACTGGGAACTTGATCTGAAGCTTCCTGCATTGCCTCTGCACGGACTTTAACCACTTTTAGACCTGATTGGAGCAAATGTGTGGTTACAGGAAATATCCAAAATATTCGAAATTCCAATGGGGAGAAAGTATGAACCAAAACTGAAATTTCTTGAGGGATGTGGAGGGAGGACATGGGGTCTCCATATAAGATATGGAGACATCCTCCAAGAGAACAGAAAAAATATGGATTACTTGCTGATTGTTTACCACACAGTATACAAAACTTGGACATGAAGAAACTGCTTAAAAACAGTTTAATCCTTAATTATACATATCCAAGGCAATGTTGGTTAACTTTTAATTACTTTAATTTTCCTTTTTGTTCAAAATGAAGTTTTTGCTTGGATATGACAGCTAACTCTTTAAATTTCCTTACCATTTTGCATTAAAACATCCAGCATCTAAGATTAACTGATCAATTTTTTTTAATGGCAAGATTTTTCCAAGTTGATGTTTCTACCTTGAAAATTTCCTTATAATACTCATTTTGGAGGGTGGTTGGTTGCATCTTTGATATGCCTTAAAGTGCCCATAATGTCAAAAAAATTTTTTCGCTCATCTAATTCTGCATTTCACCTAATGAACTTCTGCGAAAAAATTTTTCGATTTGGATAAAACGCAAT
>OMLO01001488.1_pt1 | contig 18064 bp, 13 predicted proteins | sample 1674811 | NCBI WGS metagenome assembly OMLO01 (sample SAMN06265003, study PRJEB25207) | coral metagenome | isolation source: Coral host | place: Mexico:La Bocana,Puerto Morelos, Mexico | collected 2008-11-13 | reverse complement strand
GAAACATAATTTTATTATGTATTCAGGTGCAGTGAAGAATTGCCATGGTTCTCGATCTGCCTAAGATCCATGTCAAATTGTTTACTTATAATAATCAGAAATATGGCTGTCTACAAGTTTTATACTTTTTCCCGATCTTGATATTCCTCTAAAACTTCTTAGACAGCGTGACTGGCATGTCTACGTCAACAACGAAATATCTTGCGCGCGCGAAAATTTCTCATTGGCCCAAAAGACGTAATTGTTGCTATCCTTTACACGATATTGCCGTGAACGACCAGATAACAACACCACTTAGTGTCGACGCAATTATTTTTTGTTTTGAGAGGAAGCAAACTATTGAAATCCTGTATTGCGGTCATGTTTTTGTTAACGCGACAAATTTCGCTGCATCCCATGTAAATATTATTAGTCTTACACCATTTTATATATGCCATGAACTCTCGAAGTACAGTCGCTCGCTCTCTCCGACGACATTACGTATAAAAGCTGCGGAGTTCAATCGCTTTGCAATTTCAGTGTCTGTCATAGAGTTGGGCAACACATCTTGCTCATTGTTTTAGACTAGGGTACCTTAATATTATTATTATTTTCTATTATTTTCGTATTCGAAAAATTTTAAAAGTGAGCGAAATCGCAATCATTTTGTTGTTATCTTTAGTATTAGACAATAACAGCCGAATCAATTATACATGTATGTTGATTTCGCACACTGTTATTTATCACAAACCTTCCCATACCAATTTATCTACTAACGGATGCCAAATTTCCCATGCGAACTTACTGCAGTTCAGTTTAATTTAGACGGCTGACTAGTGAAATAAACGAATCAAACTTTCGGGTCTTGTACTGTGTATGTGATATTAACACCGATTTACGAAGAATAATATTAGGCAAACTTGAACTTGAAGTGTATGTTTTATTGATATGTCCTGTGAAAGTGATTTCAGCAAAGCCTGTTAGGTATTCAAGTACTTAAACATATCTCGAATGTAGTGGCAGAGGAAATGAGGTTCAAGCTTCCTGCTGCAGTATATTATATGGGCACCAGCTGAGGATGACATATGGTCACACGAAACTCTTGTAGCTCTCTAGTCTTGGCACTTTTGTCATGTATGAAATAAAAACAGAAAGCTTGTTGAACCATTTAATACATGTCTATTTGCAATAATGTTACTAATTTGACACGCAGGCAGAAGGTAGAATATTTGTCAGTATGTGCACGATTTTTCATAACGTGTTTTAGGGATATAAATATGAGATTCACATTCATATATAGATATGCTTATTTTTGTTTTCCACACTGAAATACGCCAAAAAAAAAATAGTAGTTTAGCTCAATGTGAAAAGAAAAAGATTATTCCTGTATGTACCACGTTATATTGTTGTCAAGCCCAGGGACTGATTACACAAATTGGCTGCGGCCGAAATTTGATTATAACTGTTACAAAATACAGTTGGGCAAGATTGTCAAAGCTGCTAAGCAGTTCAACTATAATGTTAAAAGACTTCCAAATACTCTTCTTCCCTGCGGTAAAAAAAAAAACGAAAAAAAAAAACATACTTGGTTTCATATCATTCGTTCTATGCAATTGATTTTAACCCGGGGGTATCGATAGAATGTTCTGATAGCAACACTGACTTTAAATTACAACTGTAGTCTTCGTAATTTGCAATTTAAATTGAGTTGTACGAGTGTAGCCCTTTTGGCAGCACGCCGCACATGGATTATCTGTTAAGTTCAAGTTCTGGCGGGAGTCAAGATATTCCACTTTCTCTAGCCCCCTCAACTTGTGAAATCCCTACCCTTTATATACCTGAAACCTAAGAAATGTACCCCTTTCGGTCGGAGGTTCCCTGTACAGAGCATTGCATAGGGAGCACCCCCGGGGGGATAAGAGCACACCAAGATCTGCATGGGCGAGCATTACATCATTACTCTCTCTCTTTTTTTTCATCAGATATTTGCCATGGTGTCATTAGTCGTCATAGTTTTGTCAGTGCTCACATTTTGCCTTGAATCAATTAAAGACCTGAGTGAGAACTACAAGTCTTTGTTCGAGGGCATGGAATACTTCTACCTGGTGTGGTTTTCAGCCGACTTTCTAGCCAGGCTTTGCACTTGTCCTTCACTTCCCGCATTTTTTAAAACATTTATGACGTGGGTGGACATAACATCAGTGGTTCCCCTTTACGTCAACATATCAAGGGAGGTGTCAGACACTCTTACCTTCCTCTTCGTCCTCCGGTTGATCAGGATTTTCCGGTTATTTCGGTTTTTCCGGACCATGAGCGGCATGCAGGTTATTGGACATACCTTGAGAGCCAGTGCAAGGGAGTTATTTCTCTTAGTTCTCATCCTTTTGATTCCCATGGTTATATTCTCGACGTTGGTTTTCTATGCAGAAAGGGTAAGAGAATTTGACATTTCACGCCATTTCACTCAGTGGTTTTAGTATCAAGTAATGCCCAAGTGTGACCATCGAGACCATTCAAATAAAAGCTATTCAGTAGTACCTTCATGTGGCATTGTTTATCATGCTGTGCAAAGTATTTTAAACTTTTTAGTCTGTCGATAAAACCCTTGTGTGTGACCATTTAAATGAAAGCTATTGAGCAAGATGAACAAGGTGGTTCTAACTTTTGAGTCTGTGGATGAAACCATAGCGTGACTATTTAAATGAAAGGTACTGATAAGTACGTTCATGGGGCACTGTTCATTCTGGTTTACAACGTGGCTTTAACCTCTAAATTTATGGATGAAATCCTAAAGTGTCACCATTCACCTTAAAGCTTATGATACTTTCCCGTGGTACTGTTTATTCTGCTGTTGAAGGTGGTGCTACCTTTTAAGTTTGTGATTCCCAATATGTGGGAATTGATCTGAAAGCACTGAATTCAGAACCTCCGTGTGATACTGTTTATTTTAGTGGCTCGAGCTTTGAGGTCTAAAGATAAAACCCTGAGTATAAGTGAGCGACTACAACCTCGTTTCCAGGAGTCTCTCATCTGCTCGCTCCCTATAGCGAAGGAGTTGAGACCGGTCTCTGATCGCTCGCTCCAGGCCGGGCGGGAAGATGAAAAAACGAAACGAGGTTGGAGCTATTGAACAGTGCTTTCATGTAGTAATGTTTATCATGCCTTATACAAGGTGATTATAACTTTTAAGTTTGTGGATGAAATTTTAGTGTGTGTCTTTCAAATAAAAGCTACTGTTCACCATAATGGTAATGTCTTACGATGCTGTACAATACGTCCCTTACCGTTCGGTTACATTTGTGGGTGAAACATGGTGAATAGCCATTTACATGAAAACCATTGAGCGTAACTTTACATCCTTTATTATCTTTCCCCATGGGGGCTTTTCGAAGACAATATGGTATAATATTAGAATTAAATACCAGTGTACTAAAATTAATAACAATACATTCTAATTTAGATAATCACGAATTTAAAAACTCTACAATTAATGTACGCTTCAATGCTTTTGAAAAAGTTGAAATAGTTCTACTGAGTTCTAAAGTAAGATTTCATGAGTTCCAGATGGTAGTAGTGCTATAAAGGATGGTTTTATTATTTAGTTTTTTTATTTCTGCAGACTCTAAAGGCACCGTTGGATTCAGATTTTGACAGCATCCCTGAAGCCTTTTGGTGGGCTGTAATCACCATGACAACAGTAGGCTACGGAGATGTTCATCCCAAGTCCCTTCTTGGAAAGATTCTTGGCGCAGTTTGCGCATGCGTAGGGGTACTCATCGTAGCACTCCCCGTGTCTGTTATTGGTAGCAACTTCACTTTGTTTTATTCTCATGCGCAAGCGCAGTTGAAACTACCTAAAAAGAAGCGCACGCCGATTTTACTTGGTGCTGCAGGCGCTCTTGTGTCAGAGTCGACCTTGTACAACAACGATGGAAACTCGGAAAGTTCCGAAGCAGTTGCGAGCCCGCGCGACGAAGCATTGCCTCTGCCGAGAAAAAGTCTTCGCAATCCGTCGATAACTCCTCGGTGTCGCTCGACTCGTAGGGAGGCGGTGCTACCACCCTCCACATTGCCTCGGTTAGAGTCGGACACCTCCGATGTAGAACATGCTTCCAATGTCAAGAAGAGCACAGAAGAGTTATTTTCGTCTCCACCTACGGGCAGTGTAATGGATATATCCAGCGGGCTCCGAGGAGCTAGCGATGTCATGTTGCATATAACGGCTCCTTCGCACCGGCGAATGGCTATTTCCCCCGCACCCACCCCTCCGGTTAGGAGACACAGTCAGCGTAGGAGAAGGCGAGGCGGAAGTAAACGTCTGGCTAACCGTGGAAACGGCGATGTATCGTCACACGACATTGAGAGAGACAGTTACTATACGACAACGGACGGAGATAGCCCAGGAGAGAGTGGAATCCCTGTGAAATCACCAAGTGAAAACTCGCCACAGGAGGGATACGGTGGAACACACGAATCTTCAAATGAATCAAACACATCAGAACACAAAAATATTGAAAGTAGAAAAGCTGTTCTATCGGACGAAAAAACGGAAGATGAAATGCGGCCGCGGAGTGACTCTGGTCACGCCCATGTTAATTTACGGGGAGTTACGTTTGACTCTACCAAAGACTGCAATGAAGATGAAACGGAACAAGAAAGAAAAGACAATGAAATAGAGCCTGCACCGCCTTGGAGATCATCAGAAAACTTAAACGAGGAGAAAAATCCAAACAAACTTTCCGCCGATCCTCGGGATAGGTCTAGAAGTGAACTCGCATCCAATGACACTCCGCCAGGCAGGAGGCGAAAGGCGATTTGTGGAAACCGAGGTATTTCGTCATTGCCAATCTCGCCTCTTGTGAGATCGGAGGAAAAAATACACAGGCCACCAACAAATGGATCTTTTGAGGATTTAAAAGGTACAAAATGTGTGGACACTCCAAGGAATTCACAATATATGGATTCTAATTCTCCGCAAGAACTGAAACATTTGCCTTCACAGAGCAACAATATGTTGGAACCCGAGAGCAAGGGTGATATGCTTCGGTCAGCAATTAGAGGACATAAAAGAGACAATATTCAAAACATGACCCGTGTATAATCCTAGCTCAGACGGAGAGGAAAGGTGGGGATTGAAGTGTCTGGTAAATGACACACCCATTTCAACGATCCCCGTATCACTTTTTTTTGTATATCAAGGAATAACTGGGCACATTAATCAATGTTTAAATTATGCCTCCCTGGAACTCTTGCCCGAATTCCCTCCCAAAAACATTTCGCGCAAAGTCTCAGCTATTGATAGATGTGCGTAACAATTTTGGCTTGGACTGTGAAGATCATGAAACCATTAGCAATATGACCACTTATGAAAGTAAGACTTTCGTCCAACTTTTTAAGAGCAAAAGTTTTAATGGACCATATTATTCGCATTCTCGGATCTAGAACTAGCTTGCAACTGAGGCTAATGCGGTGAGTCTTTTCAAATGCAAGTGGTATTCATCTCTTCTTATGATATTTCACTGTATGGGTCTTTCCAAGCTAGTACCGGTCCAATAACAAGAATAACAGTATGGGTCATTGTTTGTAATAAATGTATTTCAGCTGCTTGATCCTGCTGCCAGCGCAAGTTTGACTATATAATGTTACACACTGCCGCGTGGGCAATGTGCCAATACTCTTGCATGTGACAATGTCGATTGGACTTTTTCCACAATATTGCATTGGGCCATTTGTGATTAAACTGATGTTCCCTTTATCTGAGTGTTAAGCTTAATTTTTAATCTGGGTTATGCTCCTATACTGCTATACAGAGAAACCATGAAAAAAAGTAAATTTTAAGCTTCGTGAATGTCAGGAACATGAGACAAATAGTAATAAAGCCCATCGTTCCACAGGCTTTATCTTCGTTCGACAGTCGAGCCGTGCAAAAAAAAAGAAACAATCGAATAAAAGAGAAAAATATGTAGCTTCACATTTACATTTATCCCACCGCCTCTCCATGTAGTTGGCAAGTAGATTTGTGCGTCTGAGGATAAACACAAGAATATTTTAAGTTCAAAACTACTCAAGTAATTCGGATATTAGCCTCTCTCTTTTTGCGCTCAGTGCTTCCCCCGGTCGAGAGACGACTGGGGTCGAATACAAAAATTCCATTCTAATTACGTATCCCTACAGAGATACGAGACTCTATCTGATTGGTTGTTACTTGCGCGCAAAAATTAGAAGCAGCTAATCAGAGAAGGTACACGGATGTCTCTCTATTCAGTACAAGTCAAGGTCATTGCTGTAATGCAAATATAGAATTTTTACCCGACGACTGAATGCCAAATTATTTTAACGAAAGAAATCATTTTCTTGCATGCTTTTTTCCTGAATTGTGCTGATAGTTTGCAAGTGTGTAAACTACCGTCTCTCCGAGAATTCATTAGCAGTAATTAGTTCTTTCACTGCTCAGGCGGGAAAATTTGAAGTTGATGATGGACAACAGTCACCGGCCGAGACGCGACAACAATGTTTTTTTAATCCTAAGCTAAGGTTCCTAAACAAATGATTTTCCATGATGAAGTGGATGTATCCAGAGTTACCTTCAAGTGCGCATCAGAGCTCTATCCCAGGTTTGGAGAATAATTATCGTAAAAAAGGCAAGTGTCTTAAATCTTCAAATACACAGAGATTATACTGATTATCGATTCCTGTCACCTTCGCTAAAAGTGTAGTCCTAGAGGCACAACTTAACCTTGCTATGCTGTGAATCAATTTTTCCTAGCTGTTCTCTTTAATTTTTTGTATAGTTTTAATCAGCTCGAAAGAGGATTGTAAAATTAAACCATCGGCGTCGACGAGGTCATTACAAAATGTTTAATGAACATCACGAAAGTAACGTTTTTTGGAACCCGAGAAAAGTCTACTTTTAGAAATTAACTGGCTCAATTTTTTTCCTTATTATTATTTTATTTTTATCTTGGCAAACGGAAGAGTATTTTTTCGTAGATTGTATCTGCACCGCCAAAGAAAACACATATAATTAATTCAAATTATCGACGTCATTCGTTGCTAGGAAACGCAAGCCATACAGGTGCAAATGAAAAACAAAGACCCGGATGAGATCAAAATATGTCTTCGACTCACAAGCGGGGATATTCTGGACTTCTTTTCGTTAAATTTGCGGTTTAAGATCAGAAATTTCAAGCGAGTTTCATGGCGTAAATTACAGACTTAAAGGAAGAAATGTCACCTCTAGAAAGAAGGGACACGAGCAAGCTTGATGCTCTCGCTTCAAAGAAAGACATGCGAGATCGCGTTGTTCTCAATGTCGGTGGAAAACTTTTCGAGCCGTACATAAGCACGCTGCGAAATATACCAGATATTCCGCTCTCGAGGATCTTAGAAAACCGAAGCAAACTTGACTACGATCCAGAAACGGGGGAATATTTTTTCGATCGACATCCAGGCGTTTTCGCGCAGGTTTTGAACTATTTACAGACGGGCAAACTTCACTGTCCTCGCAATATTTGCGGTCCATTGTTCGAGCAAGAGCTCGCTTACTGGGGCCTAGATGAGCAGCAAATGGAATCATGTTGTTGGCCAAATTACACGAAACACAGGGACGCTCAGGCAAACTTGCAGGCCTTAGATTTTAGGCCAAAATATGAAAACTCGGCGGATGAGCGACCGCGAGATCGGTTTTACAACCATCCCAATTCATCTTGGTGGCAAAGAAATCAGCCAATTGTTTGGGAAATTCTGGATGATCCATATTCTTCCTCGATAGCTAAGGTATATCTTTTGTGCTTACAGTTAGTGGATAAGTTACCTTGCTGATTTATGCCTAGTTGTTATAAATGAATGAATAAATGTCTTTTCCTTCAGCAGATTACCATAAAATGAAACGAAACAAAAATAATCTGAAAATTGTGCTGTTTACTTAGCACAAGATATGCAAATTTTATCAAAATAAAAGCCATATGATGTTATGGCCTACAATATTAAAACATTTGTAAACGTTATTATGTTGTTACGTAAGAAAACGTCAAATACGCTGTTAAATGTTGCTTTGCTCTGTTCCTCACGTTTCTGAAGTGAATTAAGACGAAATCCACCAGACGTTCGAGTAAGAAGTGGACAAAAGCCTAACACCAAGATTATTTACAACCTATCGCAAGCTTCCGTGCGACTGTGGTATATTTATCTTTACAAAAAAAACAAATTTCTAGCAACACCAAACGTCTAAACAATTGTTGAACTGCGCATGAAACACTTGAAAGTACTGGTAAAATAAAAGTGATGATGAAATTTTAGCTGTGTTTGCACAATTTGTGTGAAATTTATTTTCTCTCGTCTCCATGGGAAATTGTTTTCGGTGTTATTTCAGGTAATTATTTAATAATAAGCTTTACGAAAATGTAAAGAGGACTGTAAAATACTAAAAATTATTCTGGTACTGATTTTTGGCCACTGAAAGCTAAACACGATTTTCTCGCAAATTTCGTCTTAAATCTTATCTACCAACTTTGAAAGGGGTTTTGGATGGGCTTTTAATCGGACGGATTTATATCCGGATGGGCTTATATTATAAGCGGATAAATAAAATCCGTTTTGAAATTATAAGAGGCACTTTACCCTCAACCAATATTTTTGAGTTGTTGTAAACTTTTTATTATTAGGTATTTGCCTGGGTGTCTTTGGGGTTCATAGTCACCTCCATCTTCACAATTTGTGTGTGGACCGTCGAATACTTCAAGGGAGTCAGAGAAGTTACCGTCACTCGTAATGTTACGCAAGGAGCAAACAATTATAGTAAGTAGACCAGTAAAATAATACCCAAAAATAAACTGTGGACATCAATAGGGAGGAAAGATGTTCGCTGTACTTAACAAGTATGGAGAATTACATCGCAGTGAAAGGATCTCTGTCACGGAAGTTTGATTTGTTTTGGCCAAGTACAAAATCAACTTTTTATAGCAGAAAACATGAAAATAGTAGTTTGCTAAGATAGAAAAACACCGTAAGAGATAATGAACCGCATCAAATATGGCTAAGTTTAGGATATTATTAACACGGATTCCTGTTCTTGTTCCTGTCTTCTAGGTGCCCGCTGGCACATAGGGCCTTATTAACACCGATTACAAACGACAAACTTGAAAAAATTAGCCTAAAGTTTTCAAGGTTCGCAAACCATGGCCTCCATATAGCTCATTTAAGTTACGAGTATAGCGCGTACGACTATACCTGGTTCACCGTCCGCCACTCTTTTTTTTACATATAATCTAGATATTGTTTCAAATGGCAGAACAAACGAAAAACAACAACAATATCTATTAGGTGTGGCCTACATTAAGCTCAATTTCTGGTCCAGAGATTGTTATGCTGTTGTTCTGACTAAAACTCCGAAGCAGACTAATAAAAGAAAAGTGGAAGAATTAAGGGTGCTGCAATGAAAGTGTTTTAGATTCCATCAGCATCTTGCATCGTCGGTCCTGTTGCAATGGCAGGTTCAATTCCCAAAAATAATGAACATTTTGTTGCTTCTAAGATCAATACTAACAAAGTGTTTTTGGAAACAATCCTCAGCAACAAAAACGACAACGGAGCTTGAGGGTTCCCGGACTCCGATGGACGTGTTGACGATCATAGACTCGGTGTGCACAGGGTGGTTCACACTGGAATTTCTGTTGCGCTTGGTGTTCTGTCCCAGTAAGTTCCAATTTGTCAAGAAGCTGCAAAACTGGATTGACCTGCTGGTGATAATCCCACTGTACCTACTTCTTGTGTTCGAACGAACAACACTGATTGAAGTCCTGAACACGACGCGGGTGGTTCGCATCTTTAGGTTTTTTAAGCTCTTGTACGACCTTCAGATTCTCGGTAAGACAGTCAAGGCAAGCCGTCACCAACTTGGTCTTCTCCTTCTTATCCTCCTTATCCCTGTCATCATCTTCTCCAGCCTCACCTTGTACGCCGAGAAAAGCTGGGGTACGGATAAATCCAAATCGTTGTTCCACAGCCTGCCTAACGCAGCTTGGTGGGGTGTTATCACCATGACAACGGTGGGATACGGTGACATTGTCCCGGCATCATTTGCAGGCAAGGTCATCGGTGGTATCGCTTCCATTTGCGGCATTATCATTCTCTCTACTTCCGCCTCTGTGATTGGCAGCACCTTCTCCTTGTACTACAACCTCGCGCAAGCGCAACTGAAGATTCCCAGGAAGCAACGAAACTTTGAAGTTGACTGCCAGAGCTTGCCAACTGTGCTGGCCTGCAGAACCAGTCAAACTGATTCTACGGTGATTTCTAATAACTCAGACAGCGGTTACCAGCGTTCACCTAATCGCCTGCAGATCTGTGATCGAAACAGCTTTGTGTTTGATGCTAACTCTGTGCCGTCACCAAGGTCCCCATGTGCGTGTCAAGGCTCCCAAGATCCTCCGATACCTTTGAAGCAAGTTTCCTCACCGCGTCCATCCCTTCCTCTGACTAGAAAGGCAAGTATCAGACGAGATAGCATCCTTGTGTGAGAAGATGTGATGTTTCTTCCAGAGTTAAGTAGGGCACGGAGACATTCAAAACTTGGTAAAGAAAGACAACAGCTAGTCGTCGCGGAATCATGGTGAAAATTAGACAAGAGGGAGACAAGTGTATAATGAAAAAAGATGTCATTTAATAAAAGTAATACGGTACTAATAAGCAACGATGTTCCTGGGCCCATTAAGTTATAGTTGACATAAAAGAATATTTAGAATATTATTTGATTGCAGAGGTCCCCACGACGCAACAAACAAAACAAGAATGCTCGTGTCTAGAAGTGTAAAATCAAAACTGAACGCAATCTCACAAACGGGATGGTTCAGATTGAGGCCATCAATTCGACTTAACAATATAGTTCTTTAGATTTCAAGGCCGGGGCCATGACAAAAAGTAATGTGGTTTCATGGGAGAAACAAATTCTCGTATTCTATGTTTTAAATAAATGTATGAAAATTATAGAGCGGAGAATCAGTATTTCGCCGGAGTCAAAAAGAACGATGTGATTAGTGACAGTAGTTAGTGATGTTTTTCACCTCAAAAGTTGTAAAAAGTGCATATACGATTGAACACAAGATACCCAAAATTACATATAAGTCGAGAGCAGATTCGAAACTACTTTTAGAGTAACTAAATGCCATAAAAAAGATGGTATTAAACTGAGTAATTTTAGTATCTACTTAAATGAACGGATGATAATAAAAACTCATACCAGTATACATGGTGCCAAACGAAGAGAAACTAATACGTATTCTCGTACAGCAACGTCATCACTTTTGCTTCTGGCTCGGTCCGGGGGGGCACTCCATAATAAAAATGACGGGGGTGCTTGTCGGATATTTTGAAAAGAACTCCTAAAGGTACTAAGATCCTGTTTCGCTGCGTTGGCTTGAAATGTCTCTCAGACATTACCTCTTATCTCGTGTCAAATCCCCTCAGTGGACCTTTCAAGGCTGAACACCCTTACAGGTACCAAAAACGCGTTTTTAATTCATATGACGAGCACCCCTATCCTTTTCATACAGTATTATAACTTTCCTTTCCCTGCTTGAAACGAGAAATACAATTCTGAAAGAAAACTGTCTCTTTTCTCCAGCAAAATGTCAGGCTTATCAAATTCTACAATCTCTCCCTTCTCAAGAACCATGATTCGATCATACTCCAATACGGTGTCCAGCCTATGTGCTATGGTTAGAACCGTGCACTCTGACATCTCTTTACGTATAACGTCCTGTATCATTCTATCAGTCAGGTAATCAATGTTCGCTGTGGCTTCATCAAGAAGAATGATTTTCGTATTCTGTAACAAAGCTCGAGCTAGACAAATCAATTGCCTTTCTCCCACGCTCAGGTTATGCCCTCCTTCAGTAATAACGAGTTGTAAAACTTCATCCAAGCTTCCTCGTGGAGCCAACGTGGACCTCAACTGTACCTTCTCAAGAACACTCCAAATTTCAGCGTCACTGTGTTGTTCACAAGGATCTAGGTTTCGCCTCAGAGTGTCGTTGAAGATAAAAGGTCTTTGTGGAATCACTGCAACCGATGCTCTCAGTGCCCGGATGTTCAACGTGCTTGTTATAACGTCATCAATGACAACTTCTCCCTGAGGCTCAGGCATGCGCAGGAATGCTGCCACGAGCGAGGACTTTCCAGCACCAGTGCGACCCACAATACCAATCTAAAACAGAAAAAAAAAACCTTTAAAAGCCGATTGGAATCCTTAGTAAGAGTTTCGTTTCTGTGTATTTCGAGCGTACAAAAGCATTCAGAATTGTGTTCCGGCATGTGGAGGTCGCTTTAATCCTCGATCATTCCAAATCTCGTAAGCTTATAAACTCAGAAGCCACAATATATCTCTGCAACGGAAACCCAACAGTATTGACCTTTGCTAAATTGTTATTATGAGTTACATGCCGGACTGCGCATTTACTCAGAGAGGTCAAATCAGTTCTGTTATCGTGTCTTTCAAGTACGGAAAAGTAATTAATTCCAATTAGCTTCCTTCCGAATTCTTCACTTAATGTCTTCATTTAAATGTACTGAAGCCCCTAACGTGTATTAGTACGTTTACCTCACTTGGTACGAGACAGACACTAGAAGCTACTGTACTGCAACGCCACGATGGTTGCGCAATCCCCGAAATTGTAATGAGCGCTTGTAAAACATTCTCTTTGTTGTGAAGTTTGTAGAAGCTAAGTACTGACTACGAGACGACCCCATGCAGGCTTCATTTCTGGCCGCGTGTAAGAACCCACATTTTTTGAAGACTGCCAAAGTACGTTCTTGTGTTTTGGGGTAGTTATTGACAATTTAGGCTAAGTAGATCCGTAATTATGTTCTTCATTTCTTTGGAGTAGATACTGAGTTGTTGATTACCAGAAAAATAAAAAAATAATTGGGTTCGACCCTTAAATCTATAGTATTTATTCCCAACTGTATTGTGGTACTGAAAAGGGTAAGATTCTACAGAGACTGTGCTGCTGCGTCGTTGGGGAGTATTGCAAGACAAGTTGGCTTTATCAGCTGGGTTGATAATGTGAATATGCCACCGTAAAGAGATTCGAAAGCTGACGTTTTGAGCGTTGGCCCTCCGACGAAGGGCTAACGCTCGAAACGTCAGCTTTCGAATCTGTATTATGGTAAGGCTAACACAGCTGATTTTAGTGTCGCCTCTATAACAAGAGTTCATAATGTAACCCATATATATGAACCTGCTTAATCTTGCTTGGCTAAACAGGTTCTTATAATATGGGGTCAGCTAAATTTCTGCCAGCAGTTTCTGAAGCCACTAGGTCAGTTAAATGCAAATTTTTGCCGACCGTCAGGTCAGCTCACCTACCAAACAAAGAAACCACCCATTCTTACCTTCTCGGACGCCGCAATGGAACATGAGAGATCTTTAAGCACTTGAGGTCCATTCGGATAATACACAAGGGACAGATTCTTCAGCCTAAGCGCTCCGTACTCGGGCCAGCATTTGGCTGGGAAAATGTCTCTGCTGTAACCAATTTCAGGTTTGAGCTTTGTGTAAGCCAATACCCGCTCGACCGAAACCATCGAAGTGTCACCACAGGTTAAATTGAAACAAATCGAAGTAAGCCTCTTGTTTAGTTGGATTATAAAGCTAATTATTAGGCCGCATCCAGCTGAAAGATGGCACAAGTCAAATATATTAACACACTGAAATGTTTTGCTGTGCCCAACAAACTACGACTACAGTCACTGATGGGTTATGGTTACTTTCGGAACTTCATCACAGCATGCCAATTTCTAGTTACTGTTGAACCCCGTTAATTTGGGCACCAAAGGGCCCTGAAAATTCGGCCGCATTAATTGGGACAGGGTGGCAGTTTTAACGAAGTAGGGTCTAAATTGAGTGACGTCTTAAGAGAAGTAACAAACACCTGTTCTTTTATAAGCATCCGGGATGCAGATATAATTTTATAAGAAGAACCAAACTTCAATCAGTTCATACAACATTTGTATTGGAAAGCTATGAACACAGCTGAACCGAGTGGCTACCCGCCGAGAAACGGTGCAAAATCATAGCAGTCTACACTGGTTGCGATCTCGGAATGTTGCCATTTGGCAACATCGCGGTGGCAGACGGAAAGTATATGGGCGTGGCTGGCTGTTATAACGAATTGGCCGTAAGGAGGGGCTCCACTGTAATTCTTACCTGGGTCTTTAACCAATAGAAGAGTGGACACCACAACTGCTGTTACCAGGACAACACTTACTAAGGTCAACCTGAACCCAGTCCACCGGAACACGAGCATGGACGCAGCAATAGCTTTATTGTTGATATCCTGACTTCTATAGCAAAGAAAAGTGGTAGATATATCATGTACTCAGTATAACACCTTAATTGTATTATAACTCAAGTCCAAATATTTCGTTTTAAAGTTGATGTGATGACGTCAGGATGTTGATATTATGACGACTTTTAACTTAAATTTGGTACCGCCGGTGAAAATCCCTAATCGCTAACAGTTATAGGTTGACCAATATTCACGACTTTTTAATTAGCCCCGCTAGAACAAACACTAGGGGTATTTTTTTAATTAACAACGATACGCTATTTTAACATTCTCACTATGAAAAGGCTCTGTATTGGCAGACCTTTGGTGTGACAATAGTCCAGGCTAGTAGACCGTTTCCTTTCAATTTATAAGGAAGCCCTACTGTGCGAAGCGCTATTGATTTGATTATATACATGAGGTATTAACCAGGATTGTACGGTTGGTCAAAATGGCTAGATATTGGGCAAGATACTTTTTCTCGGCGTGCCTATGGACCGAGGGCTCAATTATGAGCGAGCGCCATCTTGCCCACTCGTATAGCCAATCACAGCAAAGCATTTGGTTCATCTTAAATTGCCGGCTCAAGGAGCTAGCCACATGATAAATCTAGACATAGTACAAACAAGACATGAATTAACCTGTGATGTTTATCATTAAATGCTTCCTCCATACCATAAGCGCGAATGGAAACAACGCCCTGGATACAGTCTGAGATGTGTTCATATACCAAGGTATCAGTGATCGCTTCTGTCCTCCTGATTTCTCTGCCTGAGTTAAAACCCTTGCTTCCCACATAGACCGTAATCAGAATATACGGGATAGTGCCCAGGATGAGCCAAGGATACGAGATGGATATCAGCACGAGCAGGCCGGTAAAGAAGGCCACAAGTGTCATGGCCGTTGCCAATTGTCTGGGAAGAAAATCATCCATAATGGCAATGTCCTTGGAGAATCTGTTCTGAATTCGTCCATATGGATTGGTGTCAAAAAAGCGGACGGGCGTATGCAAGACCGCTTTCAACATTTTGTCATGGAGATGCTTGCTGGAGTTTGTAGCGATCCAAAAGAAATAAAACGCTCGAAAGAGAGCAAAGATCATGGTTGCACCAGCCAAGACAGCTAAGATTTCCAATTTATTTCCAATGCTCTTTTGATCATCTGAAGACGATGCTGTCCAATTTTTAAGTCGCAGAAAAAATGCAATCGAAAAACCTATTGAAAATATTAAAAATAAATGTATAATTAATAACGACCCCAGTTGAGTCTAAACACAGGGCTCATTCCGAACCTTCAGCGAGGCTCCCAATGGGGTTAGCCGTAAAACGGAACAAAAATTTTTCCATAAAGCGTACTAAATATGTTTTGCTGAATTTACATGAGCTAGTAGTACGCAGGTAAATTATATCGAACTTGACCAGGATGGCCGAGTGCTTAAGGCGTTGGACTTAAGTTCCAATGGATGTGTTGTCCCCGTGGGTTCGATCCCCACTCCTGGTATATTTTTGGTATCAATAAAAATAAAGATATCAAAATGCTTCGTTCTAAAAACCGAGAGGAAAGGACAGGGATGATTTTAACAAAGATATCACCACGACCTATGGGTTTAAAGGTTAGACATAAATCGGGCCAAATGTTTTACTGTTGTCGTAAAAATTGGAAAATCTTTACCATTAGCTGAAATATATTTAGCGTGAAAAAGGGTTAGCCAAAAAAGTGAAACTCTTAGGATATGTTGTTAATACTTTTTATATCTCGCCTTGAACTATATCAGTCTACAATTCTTGTAATAAGGGTGAAAGTCTCTAAACAAACTGTGGTGCTGCGCTGGTGGTAAATTGGTTATATCAACTAAGTTGAAAATGTAAATTGGCCACCGTAACGAGTTGAAAAGCTGACATTTCGCTCTGAGGAAGGGCTAGAGCTTGAAACGTCACCTTTTCAACTCGTTACGGCGGCCAATTTACATTTTCAACTTAGCTGATATAACCAAGTTTTTGTAATACCTTTTTCCGTCCCCGGGTGCTCCTAGGACCTTACATATGTTTTACAACCAATTATCAACTTACTCTTACCATCGGGTAATATTACTATTGATCCAAAAACAAACAGCGCAACCAGCTTTGCCCCCTCTCTAAGGTATTGCCAGTAAACATCTAAAGACACTGCTCCTTTTACTTTATCCTCCGCAGCTCTTTCAACGCCTTCATCATCTGTTCGGTAGAACAACTCAGTATTCCGATGGTCTGACGAGGCACTGGGGAAGCTACTTTTTTCGTCACTTTGCCTTGCATCTGTGATCAATTTCGAAAAGAAAGTGTCGTTTTTGCTGAGTTGAGAATACGTCCCTTCGCTTATAATTGTCCCATTGTCGAGTACCAAGATGTGATCCGCAGTCTCCAGATATTGCACTTGATGAGTGACTAGAATGCGAAGCCTATTAGCCAGGATTCCGCTGAAGCAGTTTTGAAAAATTTGTTGGCCAACTTTGGAGTCAACGGCACTCAGTGTATCATCCAAGAGATAGATATCAGCTTCTGAATACACTGCACGAGCCAAGCTTATTCGAGCTTGTTGACCGCCACTCAGGCTAATTCCACGCTCTCCAATTTGGGTAAGGTCTCCTTTGGGAAACATTTTTAAATCTTCTTTCAGTGCACAGGCGTCTAGAATGCACTCGTACTTTTTCGGTACCAATGGCTGGCCAAACAAAATATTGTCTCTTATAGTCCCCGAAAAGACCCAGGGTACCTGGGGAACAATGATTAGCTTTCCTTCAGTCTCGATAGTTCCTTGATCAACGCCGAGGTCGCTGATGATGAGGTGAAGGATGCAAGATTTACCACTGCCAACAGGGCCCGTAATTCCAATAAACTGGTCTCCGCTCAATTTGAAGGAAATGTTTCTTAGCTGAAAACTTTGATCATCTTTGACCAGACAAGTTGATATTTCATGCAAGGTAACCCTAGGGAATGTTTCTTTTTTCCGATTTTTTTCTGATACCCTTGAGCCTTGTGGCTTTGATACACTGACTACCACTGGACAATTTTCATCGTTTACTAACGCATCGACTTCACTCTCTAGAAGGAAACGGGAAATTTTTTCCATTGAGCTAATTGAATATGACAAGAATACGCTTGTCTTTATAAACAAATTTGTAGCAGTGCCATTAAGGACTCCAAAAAGAGCGATGGTTGTGAACACTTTTTGAGGTGTGAGCTGCTGACCAGTTAGGACTAAAGAAGACACGGCTGTTAGAGTTGTAAGGACTGGGTACGAAATGATGAAGGAATCAACAGCTGATTGAAGGGTAGTCAGTTTCCGCACACTTTGAAGTTCTTTCCTGGAAAGTAAAATAAAATATTATTATAGAGAAATTTACTATTAAGCAAATAATTGGAGATGGCTTGGCGTTCACTTTAAGTTAACGACCTCACCATTGAGCAGTCCATGTTGGAGCCCGGCAATTCCCTCTCAGTGCCATCTCATCACAAGGAAACTTTTGTGGCTGGGGTGTTCCGGGGTTAGACTAGAGCTTTGGCCATTTGGGAGGCTTGGTTTGATACACACTTAACTATTTCATCGTTAACAGATTGCGGATCAAGAGTTAAGACTGTTAATCTCGTATATAACCTATTCAGGGAAGCACTTTTTATTGTACATCATCCAATTTATATATTTATTCATTATATCTATATTTATATATTTATTCATTATATCTATATTTATATATTTATTCATTATATCTATATTTATATATT
>OMLO01001487.1_pt1 | contig 18065 bp, 8 predicted proteins | sample 1674811 | NCBI WGS metagenome assembly OMLO01 (sample SAMN06265003, study PRJEB25207) | coral metagenome | isolation source: Coral host | place: Mexico:La Bocana,Puerto Morelos, Mexico | collected 2008-11-13 | reverse complement strand
CCCCTCCCCCCCCCCCCCCCCCCGCAAAAAAAGAAAATACTGGCTTGGCTGACATTAATTGTCTTGCGTTCTTAAAGCATAATTTAAATAACTTGTTGCTTTTCGTTTGAAGATTCAACATTGTTTGATTATTAGTGACTTTTCCGATTGTTCCTTGGTTCCTTCGGCTTTCCATCTTTATCAGTCAGTTCTCGCTTTTCGATATTAAATTTTTAATAACGTAGGAAGGAAATTGAGTTTCATACACGTGGCGGCTACATACAATAACATCGATATTTTCACGAAAAGAAAGCTAAAGAAAACCTACGATGAAACGAGATGATATCAGTTTTACAACCTGCAGCGTTAATTGTAGCAAGGTCAAACCTTGGTCTTTTTAAATCAATGTCGTGCAGTTATTCACCGGCCATGAAATTTTCACTAATGGGCCATGGTACTTGTACGAAATGCTAAAAAAAGAATCACTCTCCATGATTTCTACGTATGTTCTTTTGAAAAGTATTGTGCAGTGATAATATAGCCTACAGTGTTTTGATAGTGAATCATGCTCTCACACGCAGAATACAATACATCGCTTAAATAATGATGTCACAGATTGTGTCAACATTAATATAATGACCATTAAAGTCCATTAAAACGACCTTGTATTCCAAAACTTTCATTTCGTAATTTGCTAGTTTTTGTTTCTTATATTTACTCCAAAGGCGGTAGTTAGCGTGATTTCAATATGCGTAGCACCGATTTTTCACTGTCGAAACCCCCAAAAAATGTTCCTTCTCTAATCTCGATCTTGTTGACGTAATAAAAGATATTATCCAAATCGATGAAATCGATTTTGGTTTTTCCTCACGTTTTATTATTAGAAGGATTAACTTTGTCCCTCTTTTTTCTTTTAACGATCTCGTGCTAGGATTTTAAACCCTCGACAATTAAAACCTCGAAAGGCCAGTTCAATTTCCTGCTGGAGTAGATTTAGAGCCTCGTTGCCTTTTTTTTGCCTAAAGCGAAACGCTATTAAGATGTTCTTAGCAAAAAAACTACATCCACCTTAGCGAAAAATACTTCAAAATTAATTAGGAAGTTTCGTCTATTTCCTGCCAGGGCTTGTGCTTATGAAATGCTTTATGCCCATTTTCCCGTACCACGCAAACATCAACGTGCCATAAATAATCCTATCCATCCGATTTCACAGCACCAGTAATTACCGTATTCGCTGATATCACAATGGGTCCGAAAATGTTGATCACAGTTTGTCTGGGAATTCTTTTATGTATTGCAGGTAAGGATTGTCAATTTGGATCTTGTTTCCCTTTCTGCTACGATTTCTATCCCTTTTTTTATCTGATCTCTAGAAAGTTACTCATTAAACTTTTGTTTTGAGTTTTAAACGTTATGTACAGCTAAGCATTCAGATTCCTCTCGGTTTTTTGCATTCACCTGCGACTTACAGAAGAGTGGTTTCCACGTGACTGCAATGAGCCCCTTGGCAGTATAATCGAAGTAATCCCTGAACGTTTCGTGAAGCAACGGGTTACCGGGGAAGCGATCATTAATTTAGAAACCAGCCTGTTTCAAAGGTTGATATCTAGGTCCCCGTTTTTTAGACATAGTAGCAACCGTATCACTCTGCTATCAGCTGGTACTGGGTCTGCAATTTAAGAGTACAGAATATGTTAATTTCCCTTTTTATAAATGTTTACGTTGCTGGTCTACTCTTTCATAAACCTGCTTCCATTTCTTTTTTCTTTTACTCTCCTTAAGTATTTTGCTTGCAAAACTTGAACCTCACTTCTTGTGAACGTCAACACGGAGCCTACTGAACTGTTTTCAAACACGTATACGCTTCGTGAAAACAGTCTCCTTGGGCTTTAGGCATGATTGCTGATCACTACAAAAGGCTTTGAAAGTTAAATTTTTTATTAGTAATGTTATATTTTTTTAACACACAATAATTCAGTAGTAGTTCTTGTTGTTTTTATATTTACAATGTTTCTCAAAGATATAAGCTTCTTACGTACATTCGAGGTAAAATAAAGTCATGTATGTGTATATATATGGAACGCAAGTTTTGATCAATGATTTTATTATTTTCTTATATAATAGCCATACCTACTAATATCCACTTGTAGGACTCTTAATGATTAGTTGCATAACATTATCTCGGCATGTTCATGCAATACCCGAATTTATACTGACTGTTCCATTGGTCATTAATATTTGACACAGTATCATTCCAACACCATGAAAGGAGATTGAAAGTTCAGTTTGTTTCCTTCTTGTTTTGGCGACATGCTTCGCTAACCGATAGGTCAACTTACGAACCACTTAGTTTGATTTTGATGATTTAATGTTTGACGTAAGAGCAGAGCCCCCGCGCGCTTAAGACAGTATTATCGTTTGTTTCACGTAGGCACAACCTTGGTGACTGCTCAAAAACGGCCTAAATACCCATGGTTTGGCAGATCAAAAGAAGAGGGGCCTGCCCCTGGCAAACGATCAGAGATCCCAAGTAGCCTCGAGGCACGAAATTTTATCCAGGGGAAGACATTTAGGAAAAGGGTGAACCGCCTTGGATACGAAGAAGACCGCTGACCGCCGAGCTGTCTGCCAAACGTGCAAGAAAAAACAACGTAAATTTATGGACACCTATACATTGTAAGAATTTAAGTTAAAATATGTTGGCAATAACAGATTTAAGAGATGCAGTGCAACTCGTTCTAATCCTGTTGTAACGTTGTATTACGAGCTGAATAAAGTGAGTTACACCGTTCATAAGAAGCTACATACTACTAGAAATAGTGTTCACTATAGCTGCCCTCGCTTTTGATATCCTGTTTATTGCATGTGTATTGAATACAAAGATTGCGTATACAACTGCTGAGAAATTAACGTTTGAAGCCTTTATTGACCTTCAAATGCTGCAAGATGCTACTAGAAGATGGCGAAGCTCGAAGGCGACGAAACAAACGCGAACTCGTAGATGCAAGACTTTCAAATGCTGCAAGATGCTCAGGCTAGAAGACGAAAGTGACGAAGGTTGCAAGTACCCGACACCACCGTGCGCGCTTGCTAAAATATTACCCGACGACCGTGCGCGCCTAGTTTCGTCAAATCGAGAATGCTTTGCGCATTACAAACACATTTCTTAATTTTCAACAAATATTCTTCGTCCTTGAATGTATACACCCAGGGACTCCTAGGGTGCCTCGTCGGGTTTGGCCTCTGGGCCAAAACCCTGCGGGGGCGATAACAGTAAATGGTTTGAGTCCAGGAGTACCAGAAGTTTGTCTTTCTGTTTGTCCGTGTGAGGGTAGGTCTGAAAAGAACTGTTGTTTTCAGAACTACTCTCACCCTGAATAGTTGGTTACCAGCGAATTTAATGCTGAGTTGACCCTGCGATGGACTAGAATTCCCACCCAAGAAGGAGACGAAATATTCCTGGCTGCTTCATGCTACAGAAACCGAGATAACTTCCGGCCTGAAGTGTAACTTGGCTCGTATACAAAAATATCTACCTTTACCTTGGATCAACTTTTCTCTAACGGCTTGCAGTTTCCACAAAACTTAAACTTACATCTAAAAGTTTGCCTTCTGGACTTCCACGACAGTTCGGATAAAAGGGCTGAAATGAGCAAAGACAACAGATAACAGTGTCACTGAAAACGAACAACGGTTACTATCAAGATAGTTTGATACATAAGTAATATAACAAGCTTATGGATAAGCGTCGGTGTTGCAAATTTCCCACTGGGCGTTAACCTTAATAAGGAAATGAAACTATAGGGGATAAAAGGAAAATATTTGACCTCGGTATGATTTGAACCTACGAGACCAAGGTATGGAATCTTTTTTGTTGTGCCGACTGACTTACGAGGACAGACGGGAACAAGACCCGGATAGAATTTAACTGATACAGTCGCAGGCATTCATTTAAACTAACGGCCAACAGTAACAACAAAGTAAAATAACAATAATCGTTATCAACGTGCTGCAATGCATACCTTGTGTTATGTGTATGATGGCTCTGGCATATTGAAAAAGGTTTTCAAACGGGCTTGGTAGATACTCTATATCACAAATGCGTACACTTTAAAGCGTGGAAACAGTAAGTCACATTAATTACATTCCAGGTTCTGCTAGTGCACAATTCACAATGGAAACCAAGAAGGCGAAGTCCACATTACACTTCATACTAGTTATTTCCTCGCAATTTTCATTTTTTGATAAAATTAGAGCCTTCTTATTTTTGCAGTTTACGTTTTGGGTTAAGTTATAGAATGTGGGTGAAATCAGACGGTTTTCTAGTTGGCTTCGTTATTCATTTTATTTCCATGTTCTATATGGCAAAATGCCTTTGAAATGGAAAACTGGCAACAAGTGAATCAGAGACATAATGAGTTGCTCGATGAACAATGTCAGAAAGGTATATTTCATTTATTAGTCAACATGTAGTTGGTGTTTATTGTTATAGTCAATCACTGTCCAAGCTTAAGGACGCTCGTGGCTTACTAAACAAATTTGCACACTACAAACTCGGTCACGCGGACAATTCGATGTTCTCTTACATGCAAGATGAGTTGAGTTCCTACATAGTTTTTTTTTACGGAGACTAGTCCTACACCAGGCCGGCGTTATGTTCGCATTGCTTTGTGTTCTCATATATGGGTCTCTACCCTCGCTAGGCTGCTAATTTCCATCTTTGTGTCAAGTCCAGAATTTCAGGGTACCTGTTACTTAAAAGAGCCACTTGGTACAGAACATAATGTGCAGAAAATGGCCTAAGCTGGAATATCTTTGATCAGCAACTTAACATCTTTGAGGTATCGCAGGACTAAAATTTATCCTCGAATAAAAGTGTTATGAAGCTCAAAACTTGTTTATAGAATGGCGATCACCAAGTATCATTTTGTTGTTGCCACGCTAGTCTTGCGATTCTAGCGCCAGACTGCCCACACAGTGAGATGAAATTACTTCAAGTTGTTTATCTTACTTTATCGAGAATACTTTAGCTCCGAACAATCCCCAATCAATGGTCGTGTTTGGGTTTGTCTACTGGCCTTGGTCTTAATCTCTCACAAACAAACAACCGAAACCAACAACTGCAACCCCTTTCAAGAGGCTTCTAGTTCCTCGTACTTTGGGTTTCAGCAGACCGTCCTCTCATTTTTGTTTTTTTTAGCACGCTGTAATACACATCAATAAAACAAACTTTACCCAACCACAAGCAGAACGTGCTGTAAAATAGAGTTTTGATCAACTGTGGATTCGCTTGACCAGAGAACACGTACTTTGGGGCAAGACTTGGATTTGGAACAAAAATTGTTAATTTATTTATTTGTTAAAGAGTATAAATTATACAGGATACATGCATTAATACAAAAGTCAAAAATATGAGAAGATTATCAGGACTGCAAATAATTTTAACTATTCTAATTGAATTAGTTTACCGGATCCCTTTTAAACTTGCCGAAATTATATGAAAACGTTAACACGTCACCTGTCCTCGGAAATTATCTAATTTCTCCCGCTTTTAATTTAAACTGAAGTAATCTACGCTTGTTGCAATCAGAAATAGATTTATTTGCACGCTTCGTGAAGCTTTTCTTTTCAGATTACTGTTGCATAACGTATTTCTTAAATAAGACTTCCTTGAACTTCCTTGAACCTTGAAGGGGTAGAGACCAATTTACGCGTCATCGTACAACTTCCCTACTGGATTTCAAATCTCGACTTTTCAATTCCGAATAAACAGGATGCCAATTAATCACAAAATTCGGTTTTTCCTCTGTGGTATTTCCCCTCCCTACTAATGGACTTTTAGTATGGCGCAAAATCAGGGCACCTGAACCCGGGAACTCATTTACCAGGTGTTGTCCGTCAAAATAATATTTGTGCCTTATTCACAAAATAGCTTGTTCCTTGCTAAATTTAGCGCAAAATTGAAAGATGAATCCCTCTCTTTATTTTCGTCAGTTACGAAGAAAAACCTTCTAGCAGTGTCGTGCAGGTTGGATAGTTAACAAAGTGGCGTTTATTTTTCATATTTCTGTTCTGTCCAACATTGTAGGTGTGGACAACATAGCTATTCCGGATCCGCGTGACGATAGCCGAGTGGATCCTTAGACTACTTTGATTATGTTTTGACAAAACTTGTGATCAACGAACAGAACTGATGTACTGACTTACTATTACAAAAACCCTCGCTCGTTGAGTCAAGAAGGGATTACTTATTACCGCTTATTGACAATGAGAGTGTGTCAAGAGCACTATGGATTTTCTGGTACAACTTGCTTCTGCTCAGTTTACTACATGTTTAATCTAGGCTGACGCTATAGCTTATATTTTGCCTCACTGTTTTAACCCATAAACCCTTAAGAACACATTTCAAATTTAGTGTCTTTGCTGCAAACTTGCATCAAACGATGACTTAATGTACAAGTTCAGTCTATCATTGTTATTATCATGCCTTTTACATTTTTCATGGTAAATCTCGATTATTTATGCAATTATCGAAATATTCTAAGCAAAAAGACCGCCTTTTTTACGGCAGGGGGTTTACGTGAAAAAAAGTTTTGGAACACCACTAGACAGTTGAACTTCCCCGAAATAGCACTCCAGGTTGGTGAGCAAATGCTTTGTGGGTAACTGTTTGGTGTAAGGGATTAAAAGGAATAAAAACAAGTTTTGGAACACTCGCACCAGACAGTTGAACTTTCCCGAAAGGGCACTCCAGGTTGGTGGGCAACTGTTTGGTGTACGTCTACCAATTTTTAACATCAAATTCAAACTTTAAAACAACATCAAATTTTCAAAATTTCCTATCTCCATCAATTTCACTTATCCTTTGAACAAAACTATTCACATCCAAATATACCCCAAATCACCAAAATATTTCCAAAACAGCCCGAAAAGTAGATATGTGGGATGAACAGAGAGAGTTTTGATTGCTTGGAACCTGAACGAGATATTTGGGGTAAAACCATAACTCGGCCAAGTCAACATACGGCCTTCAGGTGTACCCTAGGTGTACCCCTCCAATACCTCATATTGGAGGGAATGGTGGCTTCATTCGTGGCTTCATGTACTCGTCTCCGGATGGAGCCGTCCGGGTTCGAACCCTGGCTGGGGACATTGCGCTGTGTTCTTAGGCAGTGGCTTTACTCTCACAGTGTTTCTCTCTACCCAGGTGTGTAAATGGGTACTGACGCGCTTTATGCTGGGGACAGTCTTGCCATGGACTACCATCCCATCCAGGGGGGAGTACAAATACTCCTAGTCGTTTCATGCCACAGAAACCGGAATAAGCAAGCCACTTGGCTTGTATAAAAACTTCATCCACCTCCATATCTAGAAATTTTCAAAGATTGATTATGAGGCTAATGCGATTAACTATAGAGATTGGATACGTGCAATCGGTAGTGGTTACCCTGACTTAATGCGACTGTAAAGAAATTCACTCCAAACGTTTTCTCTTGAGTGTCCAAAACCAAAGTTATATGATAGTAGTCATTACTGGAGAGCTCTTGAACCTGGGAAAAATATATAGTCAGACGATCAATCGTTGGAATCCTACTTAAGTGCTTTATAAGTGTTTACCGCGTTGGTCGAAGACAAAATTGTAGATCATGTCTTGAACTGATAATGAGCTAACAGCTTACTGGCAAGTAGAAAAATTCTTTACTTTTCGTAGGTTTGATAGATAGTTTGCTCTTTTTCATAGTAAAATATCAGTCACTTCCCACTAATACATCTACTTAGCCCTTAACGTGAGAACTGTTGTTCAATCAGATTTAGTCGCTTAAGTTCCCGTGACCCACAACTTGGTACTTTTCAACAAGTTTGAGGGAAAAAAAATAGATTGTCATTAAGATTTCATTGCATAGATTCCTGAATGACATTACTAAACCGTGATTGGGCCCTTGAGAACAATAGCAATAGATCGGGTTCAAGAACTTTAACATCAATTATGAAAGCAAACTTTAAACACGAAAAAATGTGAAAGACTGGATTTTTACTTCAAGTTAATAGACGTCTGTCGTTTACTGAGCCACGTGAAAACTAACTAATATGTTTTGGTATTAGCTTATTTGTTTTAAATCCAATAACAAACCTGTAACGGAGAACAACATTAACTTGCGTCATAAAAAGTGAGTAACACGATTATTACCTCTGCAAGTGCTTATAAAAAACTTAACTAATTTACTTCGTCTACGTGTATTTTTAATGGATAGAACACGCCAGACCTACATATCGCACGCTTATCCCGTTGCCTTATTCCATGAATAAACTTTAAAAAAATGCAAACAAAAAAAATCAAAACTAAAATAAGCAAGGCTGATTATCTCTGATGCAAGCGAGTATATTAATAGATTAACGGGATTTATTTCATTAATATGTTTCAACTGGAGATTGAGAACTCTGCTAATTGAATTAACTGACCGGACTCTTTTTAGCTACTGAACTCTTTATTGTTTCTGTTGACAACGATTGACCTGGAATATCTCATGACGTATTTATTGTACGGGTCCTCCCCACAGACTTTGCTTGTGCCTCGTAATGTTTATGTCTGTGTATTAGTGACGCTCTATCTTCGTCATTGTGGCAGGTTTTCGGACAAAACAACATTCTTACGATAGGCAAAAGTCGAAAATTTGAATCGGCGTAGTTATACACGGTTAGATAAGACGGTCTTCACCCCGCAAGTTCATTGAACAAGGGCAATTAATTTGGTGTCCCATTCCCTGTCTGTCATCAAGAGAAAGCGAACTCATTCATCCAAATGCGTGCCAAAAGAGGCCATATTACCTGACTGATGAACGATCGTTGATGTATTTCCGACGTAACGATGCGCCAGTGCCACGCGCAATACTCGTCGTAGCAGCCAGCACGAGCCTTTGAAATGTCATTCACGAGGTTGGCGGTCTGTTAGTAATGAGCTGAAATTGGATTTCCAAATTTGCTGCACCTTTGGATCATTATTTCAGCCACAGGAGTCCTCTTCTGAAACACGACATACATAAGTAGCTCGACAGCAAGCTCCAAGACACCGTAGTGAGCATTCAATTTAAGACATTGCCTTTGAACTTCCCGCTTGCCCGAGAAACGATGCATCTATCACTTCTGACAAGAATAGCGTCGGCTTGCATTTTACTCTGTGTGCAAGTGCTATCGAGTGATACAAGGTAGGTTTTCTTTCGCTCATTTGACACTCCAGTTGTTCAGATACCGATATATTTATATAAGATTGAGCTGATCAATGAAACCCGGCCACGCCGGTTCGTTAGACTTTCAGGGTACGATATCTTTACATCTGGTCTTCCACTGGAGGTGGATCCAATACTGAACTTAAACACTGTTTGCAAGAATACACCTTCTTTGAACAGAGAGCAACTGGAACTTTGCAAAACACACGCCGATGTTGTAGCCAGTGCATTGCAAGGCGCTCAAATGGCTGTGCATGACTGCAAGCAACAGTTTGCGTACAGTAGATGGAACTGTTCCTCGTTGGAATCCAAAAATCGCAACCCACTGACAAGTCCTCTGTTAGCAAGAGGTGAGTTGTTGGCGATCACGCTAGATCTCTTGGCCAGTAATGACAGTTCTCTCTCGTTCTCTCGACTTCCTCTCTCTCTTCTCGGAGCTGAGAATTGAAACAGAGCTTCTTTGTCGAGCTTTAGGTCAACAAAACAGCAGTAGCATGGGATAATTCAAGTTGAAACCTTTAACATCTATACTAGATAGCAATCATCGAAATAAAAGCAAATGAGAGAGACCGTTAAGTGACGGGACGCCATTATTCCTTTGCATGTGACCTTTGTCTTGTAACTAGAATTTAATTGTTTGTTCTAGTTCTCTGTGTGTTTTCCGTGAGAATTTCCTAGAAGTTGCGCGGGCCTTAATTAAAAGCCAGAAACATTGTAAACAAACAGGTTCGCCTGCTATGTTAGAGGCGACAATAATCTCGTCAGAAAAACCCATTACGGTTTATTATTATAATGGCTTCCTCAAAAGTACGAGGTCTACGAACCTTACGCGCTCTTGTAAACGTAAACACACAGTACAAGGTTAGACCAGACATAAGCAGCTTACTTTATTGCGGTACATGTTAACTTTCGCCAATCTTATCCGATTGACTTAAATTCAGATAGTATGGTTCATTTTTTATAAGTGCAATGAAATGTCCTCTCGAAGTCTTTAAATTCCTCTTAAAATGGAAGCAGGAAACCGACCTTGATACTCATCAGGAGAGGCTTAATCCCTTGCGATTCCATTAGAAATTTATCTGTTTCGTTTTGAACGACTGAAGAAGTCGAAAAGACGACACGAAAATATCTAAAGCACGAAGCAACTTCTTGTTTGGATATATTTTCTGCCTCACAAAACCCCCTGCTCTTCTTCGATTATTGCATTCGATTTGCACCAGAGCAAAATACGCTAAGCAACGTGTTGTAAAAGATCTCATCTGTTCAAGAAGTGGGGCAAGTCAGTGCTCTGTAAACAGCTGCTTTACTTTCGATTAAGTCCTATAGTTTGGGACACATTGTTTTAGTTTTCCTACTCAGTACTCTTTAATCTTTCCCAAATCTTCACCTGCACACACACCTGATCATTTCCGGTTTTTAGTTACAAGCCTGATGGCGGCAAACCGAAATTACGCTTAATACCTTGGCCTGATCTTACAATTAATCATTTTGCAGGATTTAGAGAGACCGCCTTTGTGCACGCCATTATTTCTGCGGGAATGACACAAGCAGTTGCGACCTCGTGTAGCATGGGTAAACTAGGATCATGTGGGTGTGACCCCGCTGTGACTGGAGAGGGACCAGGATATACCTGGGGTGGCTGCAGTGACAACATCGATTACGGCGCAGAGTTTGCAGCTCAGTTCATGGATTCTCGAGAAAAAGGCAGTGATATAAAATCCCTGATGAATCTACACAACAACCGAGCGGGTCGTATGGTAGGTATCATACAGTCTCTAGCTGTACTCAGTGACTGCAGAAGAGAAACACTAGAAGTTTGACAATGCTATTATCCATTTTGTTTCTCTTAAAATACTACTTAATAAAAAAACCACAACAACAGCAACATTACATACAAATTCTTGTCAACAACACTGGTTTGAATAGTATACACTAGAATTTTATCATTACATAATTCAGAGTTTGAAACAGAACAACTCAACGCAAGTTTTGACTCAGAGAGGAAGAGTTGGCTTTCGTTGTTTGTCTCTCTTATCGGTTGGTCAGTTCAGCATTACTTTTCCATTAGTGCCGTCTGCGAGGAGGTTTTGATTAAATCCTTCAACGTATCGTCTTAAGATTATAGATTGGTCAAAAATTGATGCCTTGCAATTCAACATCCGCGCCATTTGACACGATTGTATCATATGTTAAAGGACAATGCAACCTTTTTCAAAAGGCACGGGACCCAATTAACCAGATATAAAATTCTAATTTAAATCGAACAAATTGCTAAATTATACTCCTTTGATTATGCTAAAGTTTTTGTCCTTTTCACTCTCCTTACTACACGACTGGGCGAATGCTTATGTATAGACGTGAGCTGATCATTGCATTTCCACACCTCCTCCTTGGCGCAGGAACATCATTTCGTGTCTTTTTGAGCCTCACGACGCCTTAAATTGTTGTAAAAATATATTCATTAAAAATCACATCGGGTCATTTAGTTATTGGCTCACTCCTTTCAATTCGAGTCCCAACTGTAATGGTATGAATCCAGTATTGAATAGCCAATTAATTTTTGTCGAAAGGAAGTCTTTAATTAAATTCCTGTCAGAGAATTTGTTTGCGCCAAAGAGACTAAAATTGTTAAGAGAGGTACACCAACCAAGAACAACGCAACCATTAACTAGAATTTTGCGTTAGAAGTGGGAACTTGCAAAATGGTCTTATTCTCGTGATTCTTGTTCCATGCCGCAGTCTGCCATTAAAGTAGAAGGTCTTCGAGATCCTTGACATCAAGATAGTTCATTTCCTGTGCGGAATTTAACTTGTTTCGGAACGTCATTCGATGAAGGCTTCCTACTTTGTGATTACATCAACCGACGAAGACCAATAAATCAATAGGTAAATTCCAGCCTGAATAATTGGCTAATTTAGAAAGGGCACAAAAGGGCAGAGATAGCCCCGCTGTGTTCGTCGCAACTAAATTAATAGGTCTTTAAAGTCGTTTGAGTATTCATGTCTTTTGAATTCTGCACATGTTATGTCAATTTATGAAGTTCAAAAGAGCATCTCTCTAAAGAGCAGGAAAATTCCTATCTAATTAGAAACAGAGATATAGGGTAACTCGAAGACCTTTCCCAGTGGAAAAACGTTCGACAAAATTGTCAGTTGAACTAGGAGACTTTGGCGGGCCGTGTGAACATGAACTATCGTGTATTGCATTTTTTAGGGCGTTCTGTATTGTGAGAAGTCTCAAGCCTTGACCTGACAAAAATTTACGATGCTTTGCAATCAGTTTGGTAGAACTAGGCCAAGATTAAGCTAGACTCATCAACATACGTGTGTAAAAAAAGCACATTTGCAAATCTAATTAGCACACGTTGGTTGCCTTGCCTGGGGAGTGCTTTGGGTCTCCATTGGGAAACAAACACACATGTCGAGACCTTTGTAATGTATCACACCATCTGAGCCAAATGACGACTTGAGATAACAGATGAATGAAATATTACTTTTGACACATGAAATAGAAGGGCCAATGTCTACTTTCCCAGATGTGCCGAAAAAGATGCTCCCTGTTATCACGCCACTCCCGTATGGAATAAGAAACTCTAACTGACTGACTACTTGGTTTACATGAATCGTTTGGCTCATTTTTTAAGAAAATTAACCAGCTAACAACATTGCTTGAAACGTTCATCGATACTAATTTTAGAATTATGTAATTCTTGTTTATGTGTCTTTCTGTTTGGAAGATTTCACAGAATATGGTAAAAACGCCACTAAAATGCGGAATGTCCAATAGCTTAAAATGATCCAGATTGTCAAAAACAAATAGCCAAAATTGGCAACTGATTCTTGTCACCCGGCACAATGAGAAATTATCTTACTGTTAATGTGGGTAAGAAGGTACATGCGATTATATCTTTAAATGGTTTTTCCTCATTTTGTTCTCATTGTTAACCCTTTGGTTCGTGGATTTACACTGATACTTTGGCTGAGTCCGGCAATTGATCTATAAGGGATATTGAGCCTATTAGTCAGTCCAGTTCTGTGCGCGACCATCCATTTTGCAGTACTGTTAGTTGGTATTGCCTTTTATACTCTGCAAGTATACTTCTAAGTCTGTGTATAAAAACCCAGAGTGTGACCATTCAAATAAAAGTTATTAAAGCGTACTTGCAGTTCATATGGAAGTGTTTATAAAGCTGTACAAGATGATTCATGAAACAGGTTCATGAAACCGAAAGCTATCGAGGAGTACTCTCATGTGGTACTGTTTATTATGCCTTACAAGGTGGTTCCATATTTTACGTCTGTGGATTCAAATGAAAGCTATTGGGCAGCACTTAAATGTGGTACTTTTTATTATGTTGTACAAGGTGGTTCTAACTTTGAAGTCTGTGGATGAAACCCTAGTGTGTGACCATTCAAATGGAAGCTATTGAGGAGTGCTTCCATATGGAAAATACGAACACTCGAGGGGTGAAAATATGTTAATACAAAACTGAGAAGCTAAATAATCGTCTAATACAGCTTGGCTAAGCACTTTTTAAGACTAGTAGTCGTTTATCGCGAATTAGAATTAATTCCTTTTTAGCCGTTTTCATTCCCGGCAAAAGAATTCGTGAAACTTATGCTTAAAGACTCTTGACGTCTGAGACTGCTCAGCTTTGCGGTCGGAAGATAAATACGGACTGCGCAGGAAAACCGCATTTTGCGATTTTTTAAAGCACAAATCAGACACTTAAAATCCGTACAAGAATGTATTAAGTAAAAAGGTAAACATCCTCTTGGGACTGATAATCTACCGTACGTTCTATTTCGAGGTTTCGGTCCTTCACCTCAACCCACCTTTATAGTCATCCCGACCGTTTTGGAAGTGGGAGGAAGTCAGGAACCTTTAAACTATTTCGTTATTGTTTCAGTTGCGTTTGATAGAAGGCCAGAGGGGCAAAAGTTGTTGTTCACACGTAACTTAATGATACGAACAATAGTGCATCCGCATTGTGTTTTATCAAGCTCCAATCATAGAACTGCGTGTTCTTAACCCTAAATATTTTACTGCAGGCCTGATTTTACTGATACCTGAGGTTATTTAAAGCAAAGAAAAATTGAAAGAACTGCTAAATACGGGGGGCTGCCTAATCAATAGCTAGAATCGCGGGACTCAAATTTTAAACACCCTCTAGTAATCGACATTTAGTTTTCACGCTAAAAATATAAGTTTCGATACCGAAGATACATCTTGTTATCCATTTTCACACATGGCGTGGTGTATATGCATGAGATAAAGAAGGATTATAGAATTCCTCAGATTTCTTGAAATCCTCTAACGACAGATTAAAAAATATTTCCAGTTGAAACTGTTATCGGTGCTTAGAAGCATCTTCAGCCACTCCACCTTAACTCATTGAGCAAAATGAAAATTGTGTTATATGTCTCATGAAATGAATTCTACGGGATTTTAACTCAATTAGCGTGCATTCCAAATTTGAGTACCGTGGGAAAAGTGTAACGAAGGCATTTTGAAAATTTTTGTTCTACCCCTTTGAAAAAATTGTTGGTTGGCTATATAGCCACTTGAGTTTTGGAAGGAGAACTCCATGGGCTGGGCTAGGGCAACCCCATATGTAAAAGGCGTGGTTTTGAGTTGAAAATCTCTAGAGGACCCTTTAACGGTACCAGAATCTCCATTGAGACCATGCAAAAATTGACTGAAGGCGGTTGGCAAAAGATTCTAACTCTGTCAGTTTTACAAAACATCTCATTCTCAACAATTCTCATCAATTGCATTGAGCTTTTATCAGGAGTATATGATTATATTCCATAACATAGCATTACTTTTTAATATGCATGAAATATTTTTGCACGTCTGGTCTAAACGCCTTTGCTTTCATAACTGAACATACAGCAGCTAAAATCGAGGAAAATCCGAGTGATATTACAGTCAAGTCCCGCGGATTGCGAAAAATATTTGATGGACAATAACATACTGAAAAAATACTAATTAATACTGACAATAGCCCTCATTAGACTTTAAAAGTATGCTTAGTTATTTGGCGATTATCTGTTCCTTGAAGCTAACAGTTTTCCTGGAGCGTCGTTCTCGGAAAAACTATTAGTTTCTCGGACAAAGAACCGAGCATATTTTCGCGCCACATGGAGGCTGTTTCTTATAAACGATTATTGTATTATTATATGACATTGTTAACTAGTTATTAACCTTGAGTGTAGTCTTTATGGGAAAATCTCAGACCGAGACCTTGCTGTATTGTCGGACCGAGCGATAGCGAGGTCAAAACGGCAAGAGCAATCGCAGCAATAATATACTACTTTATGGCGAGTTTATACCGTCCTAAACAAATGATTAATTGATTTTCAGGCAGTATTTGAGCGTAGGAAGACCAGGTGTAAATGTATGGGAGTTTCTGGTTCTTGCAGTTTGAAAACTTGCTGGAAGAGTGTCCCAGAATTTAGGGAGGTGGGAACCATTCTCAAAGAGAGATATGACTATGCCACACAGATACGCGTCAGCAACCGAAACCGCGGCAAACTACGACCCCTTCAACGAAAAATAAAGGCAATCAAACGCGACGAGTTTGAGAAAGACCTGGTCTATTTTGAAGACTCTCCGAGCTACTGTGAGAAAGACAGCACACTTAGCATCCCAGGAACTAGGGAACGAGTGTGCAAGGTTGATTCGTTGGGAACAGACAACTGTAACACTCTCTGCTGCGAAAGAGGCTACAACACTGTGCATAGGACAATTAAAAAGAGGTGCCAGTGCCATTTTCACTGGTGTTGTTATGTCTTGTGTGAAGAGTGTGTGGAGAACGCATGGGTAACGATCTGCAAATGATAACGCCCTGCTTCAAACGAATTCTCGTCCTTCAGGAATGGTTTCTATGTATATTTATCGTCGTATCGTTTGGAAGACAATTCGTTGACATATCAAAACAGCATTCTTAAGGTGAAGAGGTGAAGTGTTCCTTCTTGTCACGATACATATGCGAAATTCTGGACACTCGGAAGAATGCGCCTCAAGCAGTCTGAGTTATCTCTTGCAGTATTCGTTTTTAGACCAAAGGTGGAATGGTTCGAGTCAAATCACGAAGCCTTAAAAGTAGCGGTTATCAGTAAGGGTTAAAAAAATAGTGATAAGACAAGATTCCATTGCTGATGATAATCCATATTTTCATGACTTGTTTGCTTGATGATGTATTGACATTGTAATAAGAAATAAGATGTTTATCACTCTTGATAAACGGATCAGCAAATTCATTATAACATATCTTTGACTAACATGCAAAACAGTTCAGTAAATTGAATAATGCTTATATTATTCTTCAAAGTAAGATGTATTATTATTGTATAATTCCTTGTTTTTTGTTTGTTTGAATTGTTGGTTTTTATTATTAAGCTTCCACAGCATTTATTGCTGGTGAAAATATTCTGAACAACAAGAAAACAACAGCCTTCCAATACTATAAGTTCACACCTAAGAAATGAGCCTGTGATATTGAGATGTGCGGACTCGTTGACAGTCATATATTATTGGGTACAATATAATACCTATAGTGGATATGATAGAGTCGTATATTTTAAACAAAGAATTCTACTTTCGCAATAACATAGACAGTGGAGTCAGTGAATGCCATAGACGGCTGACATGTTAACTCACATTTCAAAACGTAGCTGCAAAGCAGCCGATATCAGCCATTACTGTAAACAAGTAACGATCCCTCAAAAGTAGCGGTAACAGTTGTTAATAAGCAAAGAAAATAAAACGACATACACTAATTATATAACGGACCTCCTATTTTTCCTAATGGTAACGTGAGTATGCTATCTCTTATGTTTCATGCTAAAATATGAACAAGAGAAGTTCCGTACATGTAGACTGAGGCGGGTCTGAGCCCTGTCAGCGGCCACTATCATGTTACTGAACAGCACTTTACTCTCACACTACTTTCCTTTATCCAAGTGGTTCTACTCAGGGAGGGGAAGGGAAAGTAAAAATGCTCCTACTCCCTCCATGACACAAAACAGATGAACTTAACGAATGTTTTGAACCTAAACAGCTTACGTATCCTAACAATTCCTCGAGAGCACTGCGTAAATAGCCAACTGTTCGTCCACCCAATGTAGTTGGGATTCTTGTTAGTTTATGGTCTATGTGCAATATTTGTTTAATTATTTACAGTGTCCCCAATTAGCACAACAGTGCTAAATACATTTGATATATTTTCACTTTTTTATTTGTGCCTCTGCCAACCATGCTCATGCCATAAACGTAAGGATGAGAATAGTCCCCAAATCAAAATTAACCATTTGGGAAAAAGGATTACACAGTAAGTTACTTTAAGCGCTAAATGTTCTATACTTAATCTCCATCATCATTTCATTATTTGTTGCTTGTAGGCTTAGGCAATGACGGAAATGTCACAGAATCTTTTAAAGACAATTACGTGTAAAGTGGGTTAACGGTTTTCATTATCATCCTTTGCTTTTTTTTTCTCCAATTTTGAAAAGAAAAGAGCCAAGCTATGTCACTAGAACATACCGAGCTGTGGACAAAAATGCCACAATATAAGGCATTATCAGGCAACAGATGGATCTGTGATCTGTGATCTCCTCGTTGCTTGTTACCTTGGCCAATGCCAACCCAACAAATTGATAATGCGTCAAATACCGATCCTGTTTGCTAGAATACAGAACATATGCCGAACAGAGATAGTGATTGGGAACCAAAGTACAACGAAAACATGCACTAAAACTCGAAGAAATTAAGGAAAAATAAGCAAAACACAACAGTAAATAGAGTAGAGGCCCTAGCTGCACAGGCGCAAAAAAGGACAAAGAAAATCAAAATAACAA
>OMLO01001486.1_pt1 | contig 18069 bp, 8 predicted proteins | sample 1674811 | NCBI WGS metagenome assembly OMLO01 (sample SAMN06265003, study PRJEB25207) | coral metagenome | isolation source: Coral host | place: Mexico:La Bocana,Puerto Morelos, Mexico | collected 2008-11-13 | reverse complement strand
CCATAGCAATTTTATAATTTCACATGTGAAATTATAAATTACGCGCCAAAATTAAGGAGTAATTTGTCACCCATGAGTTTTTTCGGGTCGAGTCTCGGACGTCTCTCAAAATAGGAAAAACAAATTGAGTCCATGAAGAGGGGAACTATTTACTTAGCAGAAACTTATCAACCCGATTCGAGGTTGATAGGTGCATGATCTTTCAATTCTACGGTAAACAGAGATACTAATAACTCCGACGTATTTAAGCCTTTAATAAACGTAGGATTGGTCTCAATCAACGGATTCCCTTAGCAGCCAGGTCTTCTTTGACCCTCCTCAGATAGTCAGGATCTGGATAGCCAAAGCTGGGAAAGAAACTTTTAATTAAAATTAGATACATTTCATTTTAAAGCACATGAAAGCAGTGTATGCTTAATGAAGGATCAGTTGTTAGCATGCAAAATTTTCAAATTAAAAAAGCTAACAATAGCGGGAAGTAAAACATCCAGGTTAAATACCTACCCTTGAGGACCTCCATACATGCTTGTCTTGTGGTGGATATCATTCCACGTGATCTGGTTTTCCATTCCTGTTGTTACTGATGTTCCAACAGTAAACACCAATCGAGCATCAAAAGCTTTTTTCAAAAGCCGCAGGACCTCATTACCTTCCCGGTTATCAGGAAGATAGGCAGTACGTCTGGTGCTGTCGTACCTTCGGCCAGGGTTAGGATGTTCCTTGCCTTGGGTTCCCATGGGGAAATAGTAGTCAATGACAATTGTGCCACAATCTACAGATCAATGACGCACAGATTGAAAATAAAGTTAGTTGTTGCTTGCGTTATAATTGCTATTGTTACGCTGACGCAGGAAGAAAATTTACGCGCGCATTTAGCAACTCGAAACCCATCCTAATACTGTCTGTGCTCTATTTTCAATACGGCGAAAACCATTTAATGTAACGTTACCATTATAGCCGGGAAGGCGTTCACGACTTTTGCGAAACTCCATTTCTCCTGAAGGCTGATTTCCTCTCATAACGCCCTGCACTTCTTTACACACGGGACATCTGTTGTCATGCTTTAGCGCAGTCTCCACACAGTCTGTACAGAAGACGTGTTTACACTTCAAAGTCCGTGCATTAGTCACGGTATCGAGGCAGATGGGGCATTCAGTAGTTGAGCCTGCCCCCACAGCAGCAGAATCTGTTATATTAAGAAATTAAAACTTAATATAGTTTACTGTGTATAATATCAATCAATGAGGCCTGCGTAGCAGGAGTTTTAAAACCACGCGAAGGGAACGAATTAAGCAGCTAGCATTTATTGCTTAACCCAGGCGCGCTCGTTTGCCCGCTCGCTCACTCGATCTCCCAGTCTTGAAATCAAATGGAAAGGAAACGTCTGCTAAGCAGACTACAAGAAGAGTCACCAGTGATACCAAACACAAACCACCACCTCCCCACAAGTCTAACTTCTGCTAAAATGTCTTATGTTTCGGCTTTCTTGCCATTTTTCCAACGGGTACCGGACACTTACATCTGTTACACGGGACCTTCACTCCTACTAGTGTTCAAGTTGAACGTTTTTATCACAAATTTGCAATAATGACTCCGTGGGATGCCTGCAAAGTTAAATTCATATCAATTTCACAGGAATGTAGTGGTAGATCCCTGTGGTAAATAAATTTGTTATTTGGACAGATGTTGCGGCAGTACCCCCAGACAGTAAGGGTGATGTGGTCAAAGATATTCTCCAGGCGTATGAGAATTAACCGAGCTCAACTCTCAGCCTACTCTGTTAGGAGTTATTCACTATTTCGATAGAATTAGGCTAACCCCGTACTGTATTACTTGGAGAACCCAGGATGCGATGTTTTCTTTCTATTACCATGATTGCGATAATCCGGACGTTTGAAGACTTTATTTATGGCACGGAATTATACGATTTACTATGATGGCGTTCAGTGCATCAGATTTCTCTTTAAAGATAAAATTGAAGATTTACCTAGAGCACGTCTGTGTACCGGAGAAACCTCTCAGAGGATCTGAGCCTCCTTCCATTTTTTAATCTCTGACTGGACGAAAAAAAAGCTCAAAACATCTGCACCTCTAGTCATGCTCACATTTTTGCACTAAACTACCCAGCTGTAAAACAAGAAATAGCAAAAAAATTGCAAGCTCTACTGATGCCTGCATAGCCTAGCATAGCATATTATGGCACACAAATCACGCAAAGGCAGTCCAACTTAATTGTGTAAAGATCTGTGTCAGATTTCCAAAACGACGAAGTCAAAGATATTCTCCAGGCGTACCGGTGGCTCAGTCGGTTGAGCATCGGACTGTCATGCGGGAGATCGTGAGTTCGACTCCGGCCGGACCAACACTCAGGGTCCTAGAATAACTGAGGAGAAAGTGCTGCCTTTGTAAATACATCCACAAATGGTTAGACTTTCAAGTCTTCTCGGATAAGGATTATAAACCGTAGGCCCCGTCTCACAACCCTTCACTGTTCACACAATTCTGTGGGACGTAAAAGAACCCACACACTTGACGCAAAGAGTAGGGCATGTAGTTCCCGGTGTTGTGGTTAGACCTTATTTCACTCATTAATGTGCTGGGTGAGATCGCAGATGGACGGATAGCGGCTGCCAGCGGCGCCTATATATGCTGATGTCCGATCTCATCCATAGATCAGATGGTAAAGCCACACGTATGTTGTGACTGATTTGAGACATAACACGCAAGTTGAAGGATTGTAAATGAACAATAGCCTCCATTTAGTATAGTATAGTATTTATTTAAAGTCGCTAACGTAGGGAGTGGTTGCCCAATCTCCCGAGCCAGGGGCTCATGTTACAAACGCGCGACTATTTAACAGCACAATGGATACAGACCAGACCACAACACCCGGAACTACACGCCCTACTCTTTACGATAAGTGTGCGGGTTCTTTAACGTCCCCTGCTAACCAGAACAATGAAGATTCAGGAGACGGGGCCTACGGTTTATCGTCCTTATCCGAGAAGACTAGAATATATAACCATTTGCAGATGTCATTGCAAAGGCTGTATCTTCTCTTTAGTTATTTTAAGACCCTGAGTGTTGGTCCGCTCTGGGACTCGAACCCGAGACCTCCCGCACGGTAGTCCGACGCTCTACCAACTGAGGTAACCGGTCGGCGGTTCAATATAATCATCGCTGTAATGAAGGTTTCCCTTACCTTTATCTTCTCGGTCCATCGAGTTCTCCAAAGGGAGATGAAATCCCGTCTTGCTTGTAGACGATCTTGCCTTCACTGCGCCACTGTAAGATGTGGTTGAAAGAGACAGGGAATTGGAACCGCTCTGAGGGTGACGGGCTGAAGCACTGGTACTGTCAAGAGCGTTGTGATGATGGCTGCCAACTACTTCACTCGGGTTCCTTGTTGTCCCACCGTTGTCAGAGCTTTGCTTGTTCTTGTTCTTTTTACCACGATCTGACCAAGACGAATGTAGCGATGATGAGGTCGCACCTTCGGCATAGTTAGGTGGCACCTCACTAGACGTCCTTCCTGTCAGGCTTTTGTTGCCAGAGTGGTCTTGGCTATTTCCACATCTGGAGATGAACTCCTTCCTGAGGGCTTGAACTGAGGGATCGTCAATATTCACAAATCTGATGTCAGTGATCGTTTTCTTCTTTGGGTTGCGTTGTTTAACAAACTCCTCAACGGCATCGAACATTACTTTGGCGCATGCGTCTTTCGGCATGCCAAAATTACCGGAGCCGATGGCTGGAAACGCTATGGAGGTCATTTTCAACTCTTGTGCCATGTTTAAACTGTTTAAACAGGCTTGGCGAAGGATGATCCTGGCCCGGGACAATTTTACCTTTCCGCAATCTGGCCCTACAGCATGGATAATCTTTTTACAATGCAGGTTTCCGGCACTTGTGAAAACTGCATCACCATCGGTCAATGACTTTTGTTTTCTTATGATCTTGTTACACTCTGTCTGGATTGTCTTTCCTCCTCTGTCAAGTATGGCCTTAGCCACACCTGCATCGTGTTGAAGGAAATTGTTGGCGGCGTTTACAATGACATCAACTCGTTCACTGGTAAGATCTCCCTTGTAAACAGATACTTTGACACCACCTATAAAGAAAAAAAAAAGCATTGAATTACAGAAAGTTTAAACTGGACTGCAAATGGCTCTCCCTTTCTAGATCCTCAGAGACAATATTTATCTACGTAGATTGAAAGAACTGTTTTATTGTCATGCCTGTCTTCAACAAAACGAAATTACGACAACAGGTGAACAATGAAAGCCAACACCAAGTGAGAACGCCCAAACAGTCTCACCACAAACTGGATGAACGCATAATATAGGAAGTATTCTAATAGAATGACATTCCTCCAAGCCTTAGTAAAACTGTACCGACTAACTTGCTCTGACACTTTTGACACCTAACATTCAACAATCCCCGAATTACAGGTGCAATGACTATAAAACTGTGTAAGGTCTTTATCACGACTTAGGGGCCCTGCAAATTGCGTTCACTAACAGAACAAATGATTCGGAGGGCCAGTTATTGTGGGCGCAAGAAGAGGCCGCGGCCTATTTTGCACGCCATATCACGATTGCAAAATTGTTGTGCAAAAATCGATCGATAAATACTTTTAAATTTATCAGAATCCATTTCCATTCGAACAAGAATACTTTAAAAGGTAGCCGCCGCGTTGGCCAGCGTACTCGATTTTCAAAGAATCATTACTGTGTAAATGTACACTTTAAAGCTTGAAAATGGAAAGAAACTGTTTTAAAGAAAACTCAATTCTTGCCATGATGCCAAAAGAATCGAAGCAAGCGCTGCAAACTTGTTTTGACGAACTTCATTTGAGATTCGATGCGAACCGACAGTGGAACCGAAGACGATAACATCTACCATGTACTTTTCACGTGAATACTCACAAATATGGCAAACATCTTCACGTGAATAACTACTAAACACAACTTCTATTCAAAATCCCTCGACTCAAAAGTGTTCTATTGCGCACTTCCTAACCGTTGGTTATTTCTATTTCTTTCTACCTTAATGCATAATGCTTAAATAATGTTTAATTAATTTCATTCACCTATGTGGAAAAAAAGTATTGCTGACCTATGAAGGTTTCTAGTATATTTTTGCTGTGGAACCCTTTGGAAGAATGTGGAGGGTCCACATCCATCGCCTCGTCATCATGGCTTGACTCTTGAAATTCTCCAGTACCCTTGTTTTTTCCTGATTCCCTCTTTATTTCTATCTCCTCCTTTCTAAGAAATTCCAGGGCTGCCTCCAAGTCGCGTTGTTCTCCGTACAGCTCCCAGTGCTTTTGATCCTTTGCCAATTCAACAGAGACTGGAAACTTTTTACTCATTGCATGAATTTTCTGTCGAGCAGGGCCAATATTTTTTTCACTTTTCAGTGAGAAACGTTCCATCTTCATTGCCTGAGCCATCTTTTGGTACATGTCAATAAACAGGTCGCAAGCTTTATCGTATTTTTCACCGCTGCACCCATCCTTTGGTATCAGGGCGATTTTTCCTCCTTTAGCCTCTCTTGGTACACACACATGAAATTCGGCTTCAATGTTATCTACTTCAGTTTTGTGTGCCTGGAAAAAAACTTTTATAAATTTCGGCTCCACTTCAAAATCTTGAATGGCAGGGGCTGCGACAGAAGTAACGTGGACCTTATTTGGTCCTTGGTCTTGGAGATGTACTCCATTTCGCACAACAATTGCCGTGCTGCTGGATTGATTCAGACCTCCATCGCTTTCATCGCTACCAAACCGAGACTCGTTTTCATCATACTTCTGAGGCCGATGTGCCACTTTTCTTTTCAGACCATTAAATACTGTATTTCCACCGGACTGATGTATAGCCTGTTGTAAGAAGGTACGGGACAGCTCCACTTGCTTGAAATTTCCTGACATCGTAAACGTTTCACTGCCCTCAATCCACTTAATGCCAGTTTTTCCAGCGATTTCGTCTAACACGGTTTTTGTTTGCCCACGGGTGAGCATTTCCACAGCTTCAAGACAAAGTTCTGCTGAAACCAGTTCAAACACCTTAACCAAAGGGAAAAAATGTTGATGTAAGTTTGACCCACAGAGCAATGCTGTAGAGATTAAATATGTTTTCAATAGCGTTCTAAGCTGTAAAACCAGCCGTGCTAAAGAATAATTTTTAGACGGAGAAAAATGAAAAATGAATGTCCAGTTTCTCCAAATCACATTGTTTTGCAAACTTGAAAAACATTGATAACAGATCCAAACACTTTGTGCACTCACAAGCACCTTGATTGCGAGAAAAATAACATTTACAAAGCAAATTAATTCACATACAGTGTGGATTTAACCTAAAACAAGACGCAAACATCACTCTTTTATACAGCTATAAGAAAATATAGAAACCATTGCACCAGTTATGGAATACCTCGTAGTCACAATCATCCTCCTTCATGCTTTCTTCGTATGGTTTCACAATTAAAGCCATTCCATTTAACTTCTGTTTCGTCTGTAGAACTGTTTTCACAACTAATGGCATAAGAAAATACGCCAGATGTATTAACAGCACCCATGAAAGCTGATTTTAAATTAGCAAGCATTCTGGTTACTAGTAGTAGTACACAACAAAGGACCTTGCTATTTTCTGTTTTAGAGATTGGATCAAGTAAGTAAAATTAAATGCTGTTTTGCATCTCTGGTTCAATTTCCAATACAGGCTTATGCAGGCTAAATATCACAGGCCATACCATCTTGAATACAAGACCCCAAACACAGCAGCCAGAGGAGTATAACAGAAAGCAAAAAGTAAATTAAAGACATCAATTATCTGAATTTTTGTGCCAAATTCAGTAAATTAAATAATACCAACAAAGATGCATCTGGTGTAACACACAACATTTAATGGAAGTACAAGAGAGTCACAGGCTCGAGATTCTCATAAACCCACGTTCTTATTTCTCTTTCGAATTAAAGACGCCCATGACTGATTACTTCGAGGAATCCATTTATGCTCTAGAAACCAAGATCGTGCGAGCGCGATGTGTAATGTGGCGCAACTGTAGTTGTTCCACATCTTTATCTTCATAATAGCAGTTACTGATTATTGCAACCATGCAAATTAAAATACGGTAAATTGACACTAAAAGAAAAGATCGTCTGATTCTGCGTAGTTTACAGATGTATAGGCTCACTCATCAAGATTAAGCTTTAACGACAAAAACATTCACTGAGTTTGCATAACATTACTAACGACGTCTAGTATAAAATTACATGCACAATTATTATTCGTTCGTGTGAAAGGTTGCTGTCACCCCGAAGGAACATGTTTGGAGAAAACTGCACATCAAAATAATGATCCCTGAAAGAATAAGATATTTTTAAAACCTGAATTATCGCAAAGGAAAATGTAACACGGTTCCGCTTCTTAACTGTTATCAAAAATGAAAGACACATGCTGCCTGCATATTGCTTATTCAGTTTCCAGACAAGTCACGCAGTGATTAAACATGCTCCTTTCACAACCCTAATGTTCCGACAGGAGGTTACAGTCTTTAAATATGAACTGAGGACCAATTAACCATCAACATTTTACCTTCTGAGCGGTCAAATGTTATTACTGCAACTCCTTGCTTACTGATAACGATGCTGCCAATATCACCGCCGCCGTTTCTCGTTCGCTGAAAGTGAATAACTAGGTCTTCCCACTTTGTTGTGGGTTTATAACCAGTGACAAAAACACTGCGAGGAACTAACGCCGCGTCGATGCGAATGTCGCTTTCCACCTCAACAACTGTCGTCGATCTAGCAGTTTCCTCTGTGTCCGTCATTTTCCCGGCCATGTTCATCCAAGCTCTGATGCAGGACGAACTAAAATAAACGACTGATTTCTAAGAAAATGAAAGCGGAAGTACTTCCCTTTCCGGGAATCCCCTGGGATGTTATTGATAGAAACTGTCCAAATTGAAACGCCGAAGAAATAATTCCTCTTCAGATATAGTTAGGGCGATAACGAGAGCATTTCTGATGAGTTAGAGTAAAGAATCTTGCCTTACAATCCCGGATAAAGCGGCAGGAGCACTCATGGAAGACTCAGGCTTTGTTCAACGAGGTAGGACGAGAAGCTTTGTCCCAGTCCCACTCCTTCGCTTCTCAGAAAATCGAAAGCGTTGGCCAGCCATTTGCAAGTAGTTTTCGTAGCCGTAACCCAAAATGTCAGGCGTTTTAGGCAAATGTCGGTCGAATGCGCCAAACATAGAGCTTCTAGAGGAGGAGCAAGCGGCAAGGAGTATTTTGATATCAAACATATCGCCACAGACTACAACGGAAGATGTTACTATTCATTTCCAGCGGCGGAAAAATGGCGGAGGAGAAATCGATGGTATCCACATTCCCAAGAACGGAACAGCCGTCATAACTTTCGAAAAAAGTGAAGGTTTGTGTGTTCCTTGTCTCCTATAGCCATAACGTTCACGGAATGAATTTTCAACACAGTTTACTTCCACGGACTTCCGGTTTCTCCAGTTAGCCTCAGTTCGATCAGAGGAGGTTACATGTGGAATATTCGTCACGTCTGAATTCACTTATCGATGCTTACTTCGCGAGAATACTTGTCAGAACTATAAAAATTTAACAGTACTGGTATAATTTTCTTTCAAACATGTTTTAAGGACTCCATGAATTACTGGTCTTGTCCGGGACTATACTGATTATTTTTAGGGAACAGAATATATGGGTTCTAATTTCCAGTGTGTTGTGTTACAAGATCAAAAAATATGTCATCGCCGTGTACCTTGCGGTTAATGCAGTTATCGACTTGTTATTTGTCTTACCACAAAAGTAAGAGAAGAAGACCAGACAGGATATGGTCATGGTTAATGATTATGACAACGAAAATAACTCAAGGTTTAGCGCAGGAGAGAATCCGTTCAAACTGGACTGATGTAATTTCAAATGAATGGTCTTACATATCAAATACTGTAGCAAGCACAGTATTCCGGTTCATAAATATTTGTCTTGAATTATCTGTTCATCGACCAAATCAATAAGATTTGGTGCCAAGGTTTTGCTCAGAAAGGAAAAGTGATATGGTGGTGGTTTGCACTAGTTTTGGCATTCTAATTGTTAAGGCAGTGCGAGGGAGAAATCTAAAAGGCAATGGATAATCAGTTCAGATGAGTTCAAAACAATCAAAATTTTAATGAGTGAGAGCCCTGCCTATTTGCGTGAGATGCCGCCACCTTCACCAAAAAATATAAAACGTGTTCAAGCCCTGCAACGTTGAAGCAAATCTGGTTCTTAGCCTTTAACGAGTTCAAAGAATGCTAAAATAAAATGGTCCTTGGCTAATAATGAAGCTATTGTAAGTTCTTATTGCACCACGGACTGGATAATTCTATTGTGGTGATTATCACTAAAACACAAGTGAAGTTTCAAGTAATTTAAATTAAGTCTTTTTTGTCTTTTCATTCAAGACATGTTAAATGTTTAATTTATTACTTATAACTAATTTATTACTATATTACTAAACTTGACTTTATCCCTGAAGCAGCAGAACAGCTTAGCCTTTTTAGGCTGCAGTTCTGTGTTAATTTTTTTTTTCTTTGGGTTCAGTTTCCCTGGGAAGTAAAAGTCTGGCTTAATGATATTAGACATTAACACAAATTTGATCAAAATTTTAATTGTCTGACTTAATCCCTGAAGCAGCAAAACAGCTTAGCTGTTTTAGGCTGTGTTTTTTTGGTTTCTTCTTTCTCCAGGTGCTTCACTGGAAGTAAAAAGTCAGGCTTAATGTTATTTAACATTGATACATTTAATCAATGATTTAAATCTTATTGTTTCTAAACCAATAACTTTGTTTGGATTATTCCGAGAAGCAGCAGAGTTGCTTAGCCTCTTTAGGCTGCAATTCAGTGAGAATCCATTCTTTGGGTTTTTCATTTTGAACTAGCAGTCAAGCTTATTATTCTTCAATGCATTTTAGGATTTAAATCATAATTAGATTGATACAAAAATGATATTGTTTGGCTTAATCCCTGAAGCAGCAGACCAGCGTAAACTCTTAGGGCTGCGGGTCTATAAGAATTCATTCTCAGGGTGTTTAATTTTGGAACCAAGTCAAGCTTAATTAAGTAATAAAACAACAGAACAGTTTAAAATTTAAATCTTTATTTTGACACCAATATTTTAAATTGTTTGGCTTAATTCATGAAAAATGAAATAATAAAATAACAGTTTGGCTTTTAATTATATCCCTGAAGCAGCAGCCCTTGCTCTATTAGAATTATTTCCCCAGATGTCTTTTATGACAATTTAAAGTACATGTATCTATTCGAGAAATCACGAGTGGTTGTAATTGCTGCATGTTTTTTCATGACTGTTTCAAATAGATTAATGACTGTTTCAGATAGCTTACCTGGAATAATAAAATACAGTAGCCATAAGTAAATGCGATTTATCTGAACTGAACAGTAGAAAATCCATCAGTCCCTTGTATATGTTTTTGCTGTCTGTCGAAGCACTTTTCCAACAAAGGCTGCCTCAGTTAGTATCCATTAATGGAAGGGTCCAACACGGGACAGCATAATTTATGAGTTAGCACTTCCAAGTTCCTTTACCTTGCCCTTCACAAATTATTATTTCCAGAATAAAGAGAGGCTTGCTTTAAAGTCTTTTTTTCTTGGCAGCTTCCAGGGCAATAAGAGGCAACTTTTCTCGATTGAGCTGCGCCACATTCAAAGGCTATCGTAAAATTTGTGTGTTCGAATAGTGCGCAGTTATACTTTGTGAAAGTGCCTGTTGAAATTTTTGTTCTTATTTTCTTACTAGAGGCTCGTGTGTCATATTTTCAAGTTTTATATGAATCGAAAGAAGCGATTGCCAAAAAGCTCATTTCCTGACCAATTTAGTTCCTGCGATGCCTAAAGACACCGTTTTCAGCGAGAGAAGTTGGTTTGTTTATAGTGAAGAAGCGTTCTGTATAAACAAATACATATACTGGAGCGGCAGGTTTTTCATTTATCCGCTGAGTTGATCAATACGCCGGGTAACTTTGAAAGTATCTGTTTGTGTTCTTGTTTCTGAGCCTGTATTTTTTTCGATCAACTTGACGTGCTTTGGGCTCCTGTTGTCAGATCGTGGTCTGATTAAATTGATTTCTCAACACGCCTCATGCGAAGAGGTAGTAGCAGTAGTAGTAGTAAGACTTTATTTCAAGAGGGTAGCACTTGACAGTAATAAAACCGATAACTTGTGGCCCTCGGAAAGAAAAAGAAAAGACGAAATAAAATAAAAATTACAATGTTAAAAATGTAAAATAGAAGATAAACTATGTACAACAATAAGTATTAAATACATGCTATAAAAAATTCATTAAGCTACGTGTCGGATAAACTAGGACCCCTGCCGATGTTCTACGGTTTAAGGTCCACGATTTCAGATCCTCATGACTAGCCTGTCCCAGGCTCTCGGTCAGTGGGAACGATCGCCGGAGTACGCGGGTGGGCGACGAGTAAGATATGAAACAGGCTACGTCATGACAAAAAAAGATGAACCATGTGCCCTGTGCTGGTGTCATAGTTGTTATTTAAGAAGATGTATTTTTTTTAATTAAGCTATATTAAATGTGAAACAAGCTTAGACTATGGACTCGCAAAGATATTTTTAAACAGAGGATGATAAACTCATTGGTAGGCTCATTTCTTGCGCGAGAACTTCATTTCAGTATCGGGGTACTTACGGAGAAATACAGAGTAACTGTTTTCTTTTTTTGTTTTATTCTCTTTTTTGTTTTACTATCTAGTGATAGAAACAGTACTAGAAAAGTCTCACACGCTAAAGGGATACACATTGAAGCTCCAGAGATTGATTTCAGATGATTCCCCTGAGGTAAGATACAAATAGTTTGTTTCCTTTGTTTGTTCATAATACTCACTGGATGTTGAGTTTGTAATACTCACTTAGGAGGTTGGATGGTTGCATCTTTGATATGCGTTAATGTGACTGCGTCGTGCAGTTACTGATGAGTTCACGTGTGCAAATTCATCGTTTGGCTAACCCACACTTCATCCTTGCACATCTCCAGTAGCTCAGCGGTTAGAGTGTCGCACTAGATCACGGAGAGTAGTGGGTTCAAATCCCATTTGGAACTCGGATTTTTTCGATATAACGAACCCTCGATAAAACGAACCAATTTCCCCAGTCTTTTGGCACTTTGTTAAATCGAGGTTCAGCTGTATAACATTTTTCAAAGGTGATATCAATTAAATATCGATAAAAATTGCATCGAATACGATGAACGGATAGCGCGCTGTTGTTTTGAAAACATTAAATGAGCTAATAGATTGTTATCTAAGAAATCAGTATTGACTATGAGCAGCCACGTCTTGCAAAACCTATTATGTCATTACGATGGAGGGTATGCTGTTTAAGAGTGACGCTCATTAGTACAGTTGTAAAATAGAGTGTAAAAGTAAGCTGGAAGCTCAAATCAGCATACAATAACGCACTTAATAAACTCGGCAAAACTAACGACTTGTTCCCTTCAGTAACTCCTAATAATATTTTGTTGCGTCATATAATATATGCTTAGCTTAGCTCCCCAATGGTGTCATCTTCCAAAATGGATAATTATATCACCTTATAAAGAGCACTCCTATGCATATGTCATCTTCCAGAAGGGGGTATGAAGTCGCCCAATAATCCCCTACAGACCTGTAAGTAATTATGACGTCATCAACGCCCATTAAACATGGGCCTGTTATGATTGCCCTATTTTATACCCACTCAGCCTTCATACTAAACTCTCTTTCCCATAAAGGCCATTTTCCTCCGTCCGTAAGGTGGTCGGGCGAGTGTGTTCGAGTGTGGGTATTTCTTTCTTACACTGCAAAAATAAAGTATTGCCCGAATGAGCGTCCAGACCTTGGTCATCTTTTCTCTGAAACCAAACTAACAAATTTAAATGCAAAGAAAATTAAATTCGTTAATCACCTTTCCTAATAATAAGCTTATTTGCCTCCTTTATGTTAGGTACTTCAGCGAGTTGAGGCACGTATTAACTTTGATAGGTTTCCGCAGTCATCTCAAGACTGGGGAAAAGCGATTGAATATTTAAAGAAGAAGACAGAAGTTCAATGTCGTCAATTGTCTAATAAAGAATACGTTCTCTCTGGAACATTCCACCAAATTTTCACCGCGCGAACGCTTCTTCAAGACATTCTCCAACAACGATCTTCAGTCCCGCAACAATCCAAAACAGGAAACGACGCAATTCATCAAGTTGATACAACACAGACCCAGCAAAATTCTTCAGAAATGTGTGACGTTGATGATTTCAACACTGGCGACGTTAGCAGCTTTGAGGTTCAGCCACAGTTCATGAAGTTTCTCAGAAAGGTGTACAAGAACAAGCTTCAAGAAATAGAAGAAAAACATGGCGTGAAGATTATCTGGAGGGAAAATGCATCTCAAGTGCAGATACATCCTAGTGAAATATTAAACAATCCATACAGCTTCCAAGAAGGATGCGATGCGTTCATTGATCTTTACCAAAAGCTCTATCCGAACATGGGCCAAGAAAAGATTGACCTAAAAAGCACAGACAGTAGCGCACTTATCATCGAGGAAATTAAGACTGTGGAAGGGGAAAATCAGGTGATCATTGAAATTAAAGGCAAAGAGTTACTGGTCTTTGCGGAAAAAAATAACATTAGCAGCTCGGTACAAGCCGTGAAGGAAAAGCTTGGATTACTGCCAGGTGGTAACCGAAAGATAAACACGAATCTTGATGTTCGAGAACACGAGAATTTCCAGGAAGATGGATCATCGGTATTAGAGCAGCTTCTGAACAATGGGGTGAGGTTTTCCCTGCACCAGAACGATATAACTGATGAGCGAGTGGACGCTATTGTCAACGCAGCCAACGAAAGCCTTCAACACGGTGGTGGTGTAGCAGCTGCAATAGTTCGAAAAGGAGGTCGTCAGATAGAGGACGATTCCAGGCAAATAATGTTTAATCGAGGTTACCGTCCCCTCAACGTAGGCGACGCTGCGTATACAAGGAGTGGCAATCTTTGTTGTCAATTTGTAATACACACAGTTGGTCCGAGATGGAATTCTCATGAGAGAAAAAGGTGCACTTCACTTCTTCGCCGTGCATGTGTGGAAAGCCTCCGTCTAGCAGCAAAGTTGGAGCTTTGTTCCATTGCTCTCCCAGCGATCAGCTCTGGAATTTTTGGCATGCCAAAAACCATTTGCGCCCAAATGATGTTTCAAGCAGTGGAGGAATTTAGCTCAAGTACCGACGCCGAATTCAGCACTCTCCGTGACGTGCGTATTGTTATCATTGACAACGAAACAGTCAATGTCTTCCGTGAAGAGTTTGTAAAACGCTACACTTCTCAAGAAACGTCATCAACTACCTCGCCACGCCAGGGATGCCATCCACGACCACTCAGTGAGGAACAGGGGTCTTCTTCCACCTCAAACGTCGTCGGTAAAAATCCCTCCTTTTCTTCAGCTGATAACTGGTCTGATAGGCCATCCAAGAACATCGGGGAAGATGTCAAATCACCAAATATAGGAACTGATCCAAACGGATTCCATGAAGAAGTACCTGATAGTATAAAGGAGGATCATTCGGTCAACAAAAATATCGCAGTTGCAAACAACGACAGCCCAGACACTGATATCAAGACGTCAGACGTGGACAATGAGGATAATGCCGTAATGAAAGGCCCTGAGCTGTCAAACAAGACCCCTTCAGTTAAACCATCGCGTGGAAAAGGAAAAGCTATTGCCGCCAATTTTTCTGGAAGATCGCACGGCGAAACAGGGTCTATGTCCAGTGGAAGCACCCAATTATTCGGCGAAACTGGGGAGGCAAAGAGTGGTAGAGGTAGGGGTATGACCTATGCTGCTACTATTTCTCCACCTGGGCTATCTGTATCAGAGGAAGGATTACGCCTTGCAAAAGACAATGCGAATCCAGGTGATCAGAATACTGATCCCGCTGAACTCTTAACGAAGGAAAAAGAAGTATCAAAGAGAAAAGAATCCAACGACGGAGCAACTGCGAACAAAAACCAAGAGTTAAGAGACAAGTGTCATAAAATTGATAAAGACCCGCTAGCACCAAATCACTTAGAAACGTCTGCAGCAGCAGAGGCTACTGGATCAACAATTCCACGTGGGCTAACTGTATCAGAGGAAGGACAACATCTTGCAATAGACAAGGAGAACGGAGTGAAAGTCGATCAGAATACTGATTCCACTGAACTCTTAATGAGGGAAAAAGAGGAATCAGACAGAAAAGAATTCAGCGACGGAACACATGAGAACAAGAGCAAAGATGAGCCTTACGATGGAATTACCGACCTGGTGGAAACGAGGCCGTCTAATGATGAAATTAGCGACCCAAAGAAAGCAGCGGAAACCAAGAAAAACGCAGTTGAAAAATGTTTCACCGACGATGAAAGGAGGCTACAGAGAGACGAAAATGCTAACAACCCCACTGGACCCATGCAGTGTGATAATAAGCCAGAAACAGTCATGCAAGTTGAGCAGTCAAGTACCAGTACAGTAAACCATGGAGCATCGTATCCTGAAGAACCACTTCCACCAAATCACTTAGAATCGTCTACAGCAGCAGAAGCTATTACACCAACAACTCCCCATGGAAGCGTTACTGTACAAGATACGGTTAAAGAAGGACCAGCCGCACGCTTAGACGCAGGTAGAAAGAAATACTTCTTTGTCGTTTTGTTACTGTACTGTTACTGCCGAAACGTTGTTTAAGAATATTTGGTCAACTCGTAAATACTTTGTTTTCGGTTTGGAAGTGACTTCCGAAATGAGCTGGATCTTACTATTGCTCTATTACTGTACTGCTATTTCGTAGCTTTTACGGGATCAGTACTTGCTGGAAGGGTTGGGTGTCTCGGTGGCCTGGCCTAGGTACAGACTAGAAAGTGTCCTTTTCAGTAAGTTATTTATTTGTACAGGTTAGTTGGGTGGTACTGCGAAAATGATTCCAGTATCAAATCATTTTTGTTTCTATGACTGACATTTGCCATTTATACAACAGACTGGAACTCATACAATTCTTTTATTATCGATGCTTTGGATGTGAAAAAATCCAGGTGAATTAGTGTTTGTAGGCTGTCTATTTGGCAGGAAGATACGCAAGCATTATAAGAGTTCAACATATCCAAAAATATACACATAACACTCTTCAATAGTGACGATGGGTGAATAATGACAGCGAAAGCCAAACAAGACCAGTACGTCAGTGCTTATTGTGAATCTCTAAGATTGGGTGTTAAATTTTACGTTAGTTTCTTGGCATTCCACAGTATGGTCGTGGCTGACCCTTTACCACGATAATAAAACGCATTTGCGACTCGGTAAATTTGGAAGCAAATCAGAGAGTTCTTATTACACACGTATTTTCATTTTAGTTTCAGAACCGCTCTTGAAGATGCAAACAACTCATCCAACCAGTGAACCAAAATGCTCGATGTGCATGAACATGAGCAAAGATCCAGTTTACCCAAACAATTGTGGTCACTGGTTTTGCAAGTCCTGCAAGAAACGATTTATTGAGAAGGCGACGATGTGTCCAGTTTGCAAGAAAGAGAATCTGTTTCGAGGAAACCAGCCAGTAGGGTACATTACTTGGAGGACTGAGTCAAATAATCATCTTCCGGGATACGAGAAGTATGGAACCATTGTCATTACCTACAACTTTAAAGAAGGAATTCAAGGTATTGTTCAATCAATATTGCTGGCGTACTCGTTTGCGTGTATTTTGGTTTTATTTTATTCTACGTACATTTTTAGGTTCAGACCATCCAAATCCAGGAGAGCCTTACAGTGGTTTGTTTTGTACATCCTACCTCCCTAACAACCCAGCGGGACAAGATCTGTGCAAGCTGCTGAGGAGCGCTTTTCTTGCACGGCTTATATTCACTATTGGGAAATGCCCAGCTACCGGAGAAGAAAACAAAATCGTGTCCAACGGCATCGAACTTAAATGGAATCGAAGTGGAGGCCCAGCTAAGTAAGAAGTTGCCCATAACACTTATAACTAAATCTTAGAGTAATAACAGAGGGTCACCGATTTCACCAGTAGTAAACTGTAAAGTGCTGTTAAGCAGTGGGCCAACAAGCTAATATATAATAGCAAGGAATGAACAACGAACACTAAATCAAGGTTCGCTCCTCCCCCAACCCCAATCCCCTTCACGCGGTCTTTTTCTCAAGATTGTGAGACTCAGTATAATTAAGGCTGACAATACGCACATCAAAATTCAGCAATGAAGCAAATTAAAGGCGACAATGTTACTAGATTCTGTTTCAAATAAAAATGCCAAAGTCAAAATCAACTGCTCTTTCCACTGTGGTGATATGTCCGAACAAACCACTATAACAAACAAACAAACCACTATAAAAACAAATAAACAAACCACTATAATACCACTGAACAAACCACTATAATATGTGCTGTGTCAGTAATTTAAGGAATTATAATCCATCAATTTTTTTCGCCCACAGATGACTGGTCTAACGCATCAGGCGACTAAACATTACCCAGCTAAAACTGGGGAATCCGAGTAATATTCCCCGTGTAGTTTTCAAAAGATCCCATGTGCTACGAAAAATATTGGATGGATATAAAACGATATTTGTATTTAGACATTATATGTTGATTTATCCACTTTACATAACACTTTTCCTGGGTGGGAAACTGCACTTCACATATAAAGTCCATCAGTGGGTATTCCCGCCCTACAATTTGATAATTCGCCGGCATTCATTTCAGAAACGCACTGCAAGATCAAAATGTCACATCCAAGAGCTCACCCTCTGGTCTTTAACATAATTCGGACCTCTCAATCCAGTTTCCACTACACTAGGAATCACATATGTTCACATATGTATCGCTTTACGAATGACTTGAACAACGGGTACACGTCCGAGCACTCAGGGTAAAGCTACAGTTGTACACCTATATCTTTTTTTCTGTTTCCACGTTTCAGCTGTGGCTACCCAGATCCCAGTTACCT